>Ga0070659_100001173_pt1 | contig 19113 bp, 13 predicted proteins | sample KBSC23metaG_FD_64666 | JGI IMG/M metagenome (GOLD analysis project Ga0070659, IMG submission 64666) | Corn rhizosphere microbial communities from Kellogg Biological Station, Michigan, USA - KBS C2-3 metaG | ecosystem: Host-associated > Plants > Roots > Rhizosphere > Soil ... | reverse complement strand
CCGCCGACCTCGCGCCCGCCCATCGCATTGGGCTGGCCGGTGATGGAGAAGGGACCCGCGCCCGACTTGGCGATCCGCCCCGTCGCGAGGTGCACGTTGGTGATCGCATTGACCTGGTCGGTGCCGCGGATCGACTGGTTGATGCCCTGGCTGAAGAGGGTGATGGTCCTCGGCGTCGCCGCGAACCAATCGAAGAACTTGGCCAGATCGGCCGTCGGAAGGTCGCAAGTCTTGGCGATCGTCCAGACGTCGCTGCCCTCCTCGAGGGCGTCCCAGAATCCCTCGGGCGTCGAAACTGACTGCGCAAGGAAGCCTTCGTCGAGGACATCCGCACGTCGGCAATGCGCGAGCAGCCCGTTCATCAAGGCGACGTCCGTGCCCGGCTTCAGTGCCAGATGAAGGTCGGCCTCGTCGCACGTCTCGGTGCGCCTCGGGTCGATAACGACAAGCTTGGTGCCGCGCTCCGCCCGCGCCGCCTGGATCCGCTGATAGACGATCGGATGGCACCACGCCGTGTTCGAGCCGACGAGGACGATCAGGTCGGCGAGTTCCAGATCCTCGTAGCTCGCCGGCACCACGTCCTCGCCGAAGGCGCGGATGTGCCCGGCGACAGCGCTCGACATGCACAGGCGCGAATTGGTGTCGATGTTCCCCGAGCCGATGAAGCCCTTCATCAGCTTGTTGGCGACGTAATAATCCTCGGTGAGCAGCTGCCCCGAGACGTAGAAGGCGACGCTGTCCGGCCCGTGCTTCTTGATCGTCTGCGCGAATTTGCGGGCGACCAGGTCGAGCGCCTTGTCCCAGCTCGCGCGGCGCCTACCGATCATCGGATGAAGCAGCCGGCCTTCGAGTCCGACCGTCTCGCCAAGGTGCGTGCCCTTGGAGCACAAGCGGCCGTAATTCGCCGGATGCTCCGGGTCCCCGGCGATGCTCACCGAGCGGCCTTCGCCGTGCGTCGCAACGATACCGCAGCCGACGCCGCAATAGGCGCAGGTGGTGCGGACGCTGGTCATCGGCTCAGGCGGCCTGCTTCACCACCGCAGCACGGGCAATCATGATCCGTCCGGCGACGACCCGCACCGGGATGGTCGGAACGCATCCCTTGTCCGGACCAGTCGCTTCGCCGGTGGCGAGCGAGATCTTCCAGTCGTGAAGCGGGCAGGCGACCTTATCTCCTTGGACAATGCCCTGGCTCAAAGGGCCGCCCTTATGCGGACAGCGGTTAACCAGCGCGTAGATGCGGTCGTCGCCGGTTCGGAACACCGCAATCTCCTCGCCGCCGGCGACCGGCACGCTGCGTGCGCCGCGGAGCGGAATTTGAGAGACGGGCCCGAGATCGAGCCATTCGGGTGGAATGAAAGGCTTGTTCATGCGTGCACCATCGGGCGAACCTCGGCCATGTGGGTGTGGAGGTGGCGGTCGGACCCTTCGGCGCGCTCGGCCCAGGGATCCTTCCGGGAAAAGCGCTGCGAGTAATGGAAGCGCTCGGCGAGGGCGTCGCGGCCCTCCTTATCGTCGACGATCCGGATCTTGAGGTACTCGACGCCGACACGCTCGATCCACGGCGCGGTGCGCTCGAGGTAACGCGCTTCCTCGCGGTAAAGCTGGATGAAGGCCGCGCAATAATGCAGCGCTTCCTCTTCGGTCTCTACCTTGCACAGCAGGTCCGTCACGCGGACCTTCATCCCGCCATTGCCGCCGACGTGCAGTTCGTAGCCCGAGTCCACGCAGACGATTCCAAAATCTTTGATCGTCGCCTCCGCGCAATTGCGCGGGCAGCCGCTGACGGCGATCTTGAACTTGTGGGGCATCCAGCTGCCCCAGGTCATCTGCTCGATCTTGACCCCGAGGCCGGTCGAATCCTGCGTTCCGAACCGGCACCATTCGGACCCGACGCAGGTCTTCACGGTGCGGAGCGCCTTGCCGTAGGCGTGACCCGAGACCATTCCGGCCGCGTTGAGGTCGGCCCAGACCGCCGGCAGGTCTTCCTTCTTGATTCCGAAGATGTCGATCCGCTGGCCGCCGGTGACCTTGACCATCGGCGCGTTGAACTTCTCGACCACGTCCGCGATCGCCCGGAGCTCGCGCGGGTTGGTGATCCCGCCCCACATGCGGGGAACGACGGAGTAGGTGCCGTCCTTCTGGATGTTGGCGTGCATCCGCTCGTTGACGAAGCGGCTCTGCTGGTCGTCGACATATTCGCCGGGCCAGGCGCAGAGCAGATAATAGTTGAGGGCCGGTCGGCACGAGGAGCAGCCGTCGGGCGTCGCCCAGTGCAGCTCCTGCATCACCTGCGGGAGTTCCTTGAGCTCTTTCTCCAGGATCAGCTTGCGGACGTCGTCATGGGTGAAGCTGGTGCATTTGCACATCGTCTTCACCGCGCGCTCGCCGGCATATTCGTCGCCAAGCGTGACCTTCAGCAGACATTCTACCTGGCCCGTGCAGGAGCCGCAGGAAGCGCTCGCCTTGGTCGTGGCTCGGACTGCGTCGAGAGTTGCGGCACCCTCGCTGATGGCGGCGACGATCTTGCCTTTGCTGACGCCGTTGCAGCCGCAGATTTCCGCAGAATCGGAAAGTGCCGCAACGGCCTGGCTAGGGTCCGTGCCGCCGCCTCCGTCGGCGAAGGCCTGACCGAAGATCAGGAGGTCGCGCATCGGCGTCACGTCCTCGCCGCGCTTCAACAGGTCGAAATACCAGTTGCCGTCGCTCGTATCGCCGTACAGCACGGCGCCGACCAGCTTGCCGTCCTGGACGATCAACCGCTTGTAGACGCCGCGAGAGGCGTCACGCAGGACGATGTCCTCGCTGTCGCCACCGCCACTGAAGTCGCCGGCGGAGAAGACGTCGATGCCCGAGACCTTGAGCTTGGTCGAAGTGACGGAGCCGGAGTAGGGAGCAGGTTCCTTCGTCAGCCCCTCGGCGAGCGACCGGCACATTTCGAACAGGGGAGCGACGAGACCATAGCAGGCGCCGCGATGCTCGACGCATTCGCCGACGGCGAAGATCGCCGGGTCCGATGTCGCCATATGGTCGTCGACCTTGATCCCGCGGCCGACCTCCAAGCTCGCATCGAGCGCGAGTGCGGTGTTCGGCTTGATGCCAACCGCCATCACGACGAGGTCGGCCGGAATTTCGCGGCCGTCCTTCAGCCGCACGCCCTCAACTCGATGCTCGCCAAGGATCTCGGCAGTGTCCGCCTGAGTGAGGATCGTAAGCCCGCGGCCCTCCAGTTCGTGCTTCAGGAGCCACCCGGCCGCTTCGTCGAGCTGGCGCTCCATTAACGTCGGCATGAGGTGCAGCACGGTGACGTCCATGCCGCGCAGGCTGAGGCCGTAGGCGGCTTCGAGCCCGAGGAGGCCGCCACCGATCACCACGGCGCGTCCGCCGCCCTCCGCCGCTTCGAGCATCGCATTGACATCGTCGAGATCGCGGAAGGTGACGACCCCCGGCAGATCGCGTCCGGGCACAGGGATAATGAACGGATCCGAGCCCGTGGCGATGATGAGCTTGTCAAAGCCTCGCTCAAGTCCGGATTTGGCGCGGACAAGCTTCGCGTCGCGATCGATTTCGAGCACGGGGTCGCCCGCGATCAGCTCGATATTGTTCGACGCGTACCAGCGCTCGTCGTTGAGGACGATCTCTTCGAAACTCTTCTCGCCGGCGAGCACCGGGGAAAGCATGATCCTGTTGTAATTCACCCGCGGCTCGGCGCCGAAAATCGTGATCCGGTAGCGCGCCGGATCGCGCTCGAGGATCTCCTCGACGGCGCGGCACCCTGCCATTCCGTTCCCGATGACGACAAGTCGCTCGAATGTGTTTGCCGGACTGTTGTCCGACGTTTCACCTTCGGCTGCTCCTGGACCAAGATACATTTGCGTCTGCTCCGGACATGAAAAAAGCCGCCTCGACCGGGCCTTGTGGCTGGTCGGCGGCGGCATTGCCTTTCGCCCTCCGGCAAAGCCGGGGGCGCCCCGATTCCTCCAGCGCTGGAGGGACGGAGCTATGTCGTAGGACGCCTTTGTCCGCAGAAGGTTATGCCCGTCCTGCCGATTCGCCGCAAGCGAAAATTGTGCAGTGCAACAGAGAAGTCTTCACCTCGATTTGGGCGGACCGGCCGGACGGACCGTCTCGGATCGATCCGTCCGGCGGCCTGCGGGAGAGGGATGAAGGGAACGGCGCCCCCCCTCTCGCAAGGCAACATTCAGTATACGTACTCGAGTTGCAGCCACAGCTTGCGCGTGTCGGTCGCGAATTGCTTCGCCTGATAATCGGCGAACTTGGCGGTCGCGGTCCACTTGCCCTTCTTTGCCGAAAGCAGTGCATCCCACTCATTGCCGTAGCGGAGGCCAAGCCGGTCGCTGTCGAAGCGGTGGTAGACGACTTGCGTGTTGATCGCGTCGAAGCCGAGCTTCTTCTTCCAGCCGTAACCGGCTTGCGCGTAGTAGTCCTGGATGCCGTTGGGCGGCGTGGTCAGGAACTTGTCGGCCCAGCCCTGGAACTTGTGCAGCGTCGCGAGCGGCGTCTGGAAGCTGGTGAGGGCGACGCCGTTGGCCGCGCCAAGCAACTCGTAACCAACGCCGACTTTCCAGGCATAGATTTCGGCCCCGAGCTCGGCGAGCCCGTAATCGGCATGAAAGTCGTTCGGGTTGCGGTGATAGTCGCTCTGGCGGGCATAGCTCAGAGCGTAGGTCAGCTTTGCCGTTTTCGAGAGCGGCCTGCTTCCGGCCAGCCGAGCGCCGTAGGTCTGACTCGACAGGCGGAAACCTTGAACGGCGGTTTCATCCTGGTCGACGAGGAACGCAAAGCCGGTCAGCTTGCCAACGGGCGTCGGGTAGCTCGTGGTCGCGAAGAAATTATCGCCGCTGATCGCCTGCTGACGAAGCCCTTTGCCCTCAATCCCCCAGATCGTTCGGTTGGACCAGGCGTAGGTGAGATCGAGCTGCAGACCCTTGGAATCGCCATATTCGATGCGAGCAGCGTCGAACGTCTGCTCGTTCTGGCGCCAACCGGCCGCACCCACGAAGCGCTGGTCCTCGATGTTGATGCGCTGGCGGCCGACGGTGACCGTGGTCTTCTTGATGCCTTTGTACTGGAGCTGGAAACGATTCAGCTCGAAGTTCGCCGGGTCTCCGACGAGCGGATATTGGCTCTTGCCGTTGAGGCCGCTGAAATAATGCTCGACGATCGGCGCGGTGGCTTCGCCTTCGCCAAGTAGGCTCCAGTCCCCACTCTTGAACTCGGCTCCCATCCGCGCCCGGAATGTAAAGGCATTTGCATCCTTGGCAGTGCCGTCCTGGTCGACGTTCTCCCAGCGAAGCCGCGTGTCGAGCAGCGGTTTAACAATGATACCTGCGGCCATCGAGGGCGCAGCAATCCATCCGGCCGCAAGGCCGATCACGAGTCTCTTCATTCTTGAAATCCCCCACTTGGGGCCGCCCCCGCGGCGGCCCCGTGTTCAATCTGGAATAAGCGGCAACTGCAGTGTCAGATTCGGACGCCCTCTGCGGCCCAGCTGTTCCGCCACTTCCCCTTGACGAAGGTGACAGCACCGAATGCGACCGCGGCGAGGCCGGCAAAGATCAGGAAACCGGGTCCGAACGAGCCCGTCGCCTGCTTGGCGAAGCCGAGGCTGGACGCCAGGTAGAAGCCGCCGACTCCGCCAGCCATTCCGACCAGACCGGTCATCACGCCGATCTCCTTGCGAAACCGTTGCGGCACCAGTTGGAAGACAGCGCCATTGCCGCAGCCGAGCGCGAGCATAGCGACGACGAATAGTGAAAGTGCCGCCGCGAAGCCCGGCGGGTTCATCGACACTCCGACGAGCGTCAGACCAGAGACGAAATAGACGAACGAGAGCGTGCGCAAGCCACCGATCTTGTCGGCGATCGCGCCGCCCATTGGACGGACGAGCGATCCGGCGAAGACGCAGGCCGCCGTTGCATAACCGGCTTGCACCGCGGTCAGATTAAAGGTTTCGGTGAAGTAGATCGAGAGCGAGGCTGCAAGGCCGACGAAGCCTCCGAAGGTAACGCTGTAGAAGAGCATGAACCACCAGGCATCGGCCGTCTTCAACGGCTCGAAATAGGTGGCAAGCGGCTTGGGCGCCGGCTGATCGGGCGCATCCTTGGCCATCAGCACGTAAAGGACGAGCACCACGGTCAGCGGGATGCATGCAAGGCCGAGCACCTCATTCCAGCCAAACGCCTTGGCGAGCGTCGGAGCAAAGAGCGAGGCGAGCACGGTGCCCGAATTGCCCATGCCGGCGAGGCCCATCGCCTTGCCCTGATGCTCGGGCGGGTACCAGCGGCTGGCGAGCGGCAAGGCAATCGCGAAGCTCGCGCCGGCAAAGCCGAGGATGACGCCGAGCGCCAGCGTTCCGGCGAAGCTGTGCACGCCAACGTACCAGGCGAAGAGCAATCCAGCGATCACGATGACTTGACTGATCGTTCCTGACAATTTCGGGCCGAGCCGGTCGCACAGGAGCCCGTTGAGGATACGCAGTGCCGCGCCAGCGAGCGTGGGCGTTGCCACCATCAATCCCTTTTCGGCGGCATTGAGGCCAAGGTCCTTGGAAATGACAGGTGCGAGCGGCCCAAGAATGACCCACACCATGAAGGCGAGGTCGAAATAGAGGAAAGCGGCAATGAGGGTCGGCGTATGGCCGGCCTTCAAGAACGAGGACTTCATCGCGTTGCTCCCAAGTGCGCCAAAGAAAAAGCCGCCTCCCGGCCTACCCGCTCAGGAGCGGTGGCCGGTCAGCGGCTTTGCTGCTTGATTTGAGCCCACTATCCCTTCGTCGGGATCCCAGGTCTCATGTTGCTAGTGCACACTATTTGTGCACTGCAGCATCGCGATGATCAACCCGAGAATTCCGTGAGATATTCACCGATCCGTGACGGGTCGAATACCAAGCCGTCGAAGAAGCGATCGGGTCCGAGACTCAGAGTGCCCTTGTCAGAGGCGACGCCATGCTCGGCTCCCAGCGCGCCTTCGACCTTGAGGCTCGCGCCCGGAAGCGGAGCGCGGCCACCCAGCGCCCGTCGGTAGATGTCGGAACGGAACACCCCCGAAGCGGTCATCTGGGCCTCGGCGGAATGCTCGATGAAACCCCAGCGGACGAGCTGCGAGTAAATCCACAGAGCCTGGCTTCTCCACGGAAAGTTGGCGGCGCGGCGATGGAGAAGCAGGAAATTCTCCGCGTCGGCAGTGTCGCCGTCCGGCGTCAGCTTGAGCGAGCCGGAGAGTCCACGTTCGATCAGCTCCTGCGGAACTCCGATATAACGATCGTTCGACAGCAAACGGGTGAGCTCGCTCCGGTTCTCGGCCGAATCGCACCACGACGCCGATTCGTCGAGCGCCTGGAGGAGCCGGTCGACGAGGTCAGGGTCAGTCTGTGCCCAGTCCTCGCGCATCGCGAGCACCTTTTCCGGCCCGCTCTCCCAAATGCGGCAGCCGAGCGCCACGATTTCGCCCGCGCCCGAATCGACGGCGGTGCTGTTCCAAGGCTCACCAGCAGAGAAACCGTCGATCTCGCCCGCGGCGAGGGCGGTGGCCATGAATGGCGGCGGAAGAACGCGAAGTTCGACGTCGCGGTCCGGATCGATTCCGGCATAGGACAGCCAATAACGCAGCATCAGTGCATGGCTGGAAAAGCGGTGAACGACGGCGAGCACGGGCTTCCGGTCCAGCCGGCGGAGCGCGGCCGCGAGGCGCTGAGCCGTGCGAGCCGGTTGGCGGATTCGGTTGCCGGCTGTTCCGCCAACCGCTGCGGCGAGCGCCCGCGAGAAAGCGATGGCATTGCCGTTCAGGCTGAGCTTGAACGGAGCGGCGAGCGGCGCCGGATGCTGGCTGAGGCCAAGCGTCACTGCGACCGCCAGGGGAGCGAGAAGGTGCGCGCACTCCACTTGGCGATAAACGAGCCGGTCGCGGATGGTCGCCCATGAAACGTCGCGCACCAGCTCGAGTTCGATGCCGTGGTTTTCGGCGAATCCGCATTCCTTCGCCGCGGCGAGGATCGCGCAATCGGTCAGCGGCAGGAAAGCAATCCGGATCGGGGTCATTTGGGGCTTACGTCCTTCTGCTTTCCCTCGAGCAGTTCAGCGGCGGTGAGGAGCGCCTGAGCGATGTCTGCGATTCGCTTGCCCTGGCGCATCGCAGTGCCACGAAGCAGTGCATAGGCGTCCGCTTCGGCCAGCTTTCGCGTCGACATCAGGTACAGCTTCGCCTTGTCGATGATCCGCCGCTCGGCGAGCGCCGTTTTGGCCTGTTGCAATTCGTTCTGCAGGTTGGCGAAGGCATTGAAGCGGCGGATCGCAAGGTCGAGAATCGGCTTGACCCGATCCTTGCGAAGCCCGTCGACGACATAGGCCGAAACCCCCGCGTCGATCGCTGCCGCGATCATCTGATCGTCGCTCTGGTCGACGAACATCGCGATCGGCCGGGCGAGCGCGCGGCTCACCGCCAGCATTTCCTCAAGCGTGTCGCGCGATGGTGAGCCGAGGTCGAAAATCACCACGTCGGGAGACAGCTTTTCGAGCTCGGCGACGAACAGGCCGCGCGGCGGCACGCGGACGATGTCGTTGAAGCCCGCCTCGCGGAGGCCCTCCTCGACCACCGCGGCGCGCAAGTCGCTTTCGTCTACAACGGCTATTCGCATGGGATCCCAGATGTTGCAGTGCAGCATCAACGCCTGCGTCAGTGCTCGTCAACCGATGTCGACTTTTTCACCTCACGTCGGAGACGCGAGAGGCTGACCCAGGATGGATAAGGTGGCGGCTACGAAAATGGTGGGCACGCCAAAATATTGGGAAATTTGCGTCCAGCTAAGTCGCTGATCGCCGGATTGCGAAGCTGGTGGATCGAAGTGACCACTCGCCGCTCGCGCATTTGAAGCCTCATTGACACCGGTATCATAAACGCTAGCGTCGCCGACTCGGTAACCGGTGTCATAATCGCAAAGTGGCACGTCGGGGAGCTGAAAAATGGGGAGAGAGAGATGCGGTTGATCGGTGCCGACAAGGCAGCATTGCGTTCTAGTGGATCTTTGGTCGCGCTGACGGTTTCGATGTGCCTTGGCGCGGCGGCGCATGCACAGTCGGCACCGGCAGCTTCGGGCGTTGCGCCAGAACCGCAGCCGCAGTCACAGCCATCGTCAGCACAGGCCTCCGGAACGACGCTGGCGGAGGCAGTAGTCACGACGGGCGCCGCCAAACCGGCTGGATCTCAGGAGCCGGGAGCAAAAAGTCCTCCGGACCAGCAGATCGTAATCACTGGCTTTCGGGCTTCGCTGCGCAGCGCTCTAAGCGAGAAGCGTCGGTCCAACGAGCAGATCGATGCCATCAATGCCGAGGACATTGCCGACTTTCCGGACGCCAATTTGGCGGAATCGCTGCAGCGCCTGCCGGGCGTGTCGATTGACCGCGACAACGGCGAGGGCCGCGGCATTACCGTCCGCGGGCTCGGCGGCGATTTCAACCGTACACGCATCAATGGGCTCGAGGCGCTTTCGACGGCGGGCGCGAATGACGCGGGTACGAGCCCGAACCGCAGCCGCTCTTTCGACTACAATACCTTCGCGTCGGAACTGTTCAGCTCGATCAAAGTGCAGAAGACGGCGTCGGCGGCGACGGACGAAGGCTCGCTGGGAGCGACGATTGACCTCACGACCGCCCGGCCATTCGACTATAAGGGAACGACGTTCGCCCTGTCGACGGAAGGCAATTACCAGAAGAACAGCAAGAAATGGAGCCCTCGTATCGCGGGGCTAGCTTCAACCAAATTCTTCCATGGCAAGATGGGATTGCTGGTCTCCGCCGCCTACAGCAAGTCGTACAACGAGATCGATCAGTATTTCCGGCAGCCTGGGCAGTCGGATTATTTGTATCGAGGTTCAGACTTCGCTGGCAATGAGATACCGCAGCGGGGCGGTTTTTCGGCGCCCCCCGGTACGACCTTCCGCGGTCCAACCAGCGCCACGAACAGCACGATTACCAATCAGGTCACGAACCCGACAGCCTTGGGCTTTCTGACCGGTTCAGATCCGACGGCTTATGCAAACCTGTATCCAGGATCGCCATATAGCACGCCGGGGCGGTTCGATGACTCCGTGGTCCGAATCCCGGCGCTGGCGACTTTGCAACAGCAGGATGTGCGCTACCGCAGGCTCGGCGTTACGGCATCCTATCAGTGGCAAATCACCGACCGCACTCGCCTGAACGTCGACGGGCTGTACTCGCGCTTCCATAATGTCAGCTCGAACAACCAGATCCAGTCGGTGGGTCTCAATCGCAACAACACGAACACGACATACAACACGGCGCCAAACGTCGGCGGGGCGCTCGCTCCCGGCGCAGGCATGGCGATTACCGGCAGCAGTGGCTCGCGCAACCTGTATCCTGGCCTTTGCACCCCCAACGCTGGATCTGACATTGTGCCCGCCCAGGATTGCGGACAGCAGCTCTACGGCACGACCCCTGCTTTTTCGACAGCTCTCAACCGCAACGGACAGGTCGTACCGTCTGTCCTCGTGACAGCGGCCGTCGATCCTTCCGGAACGACCCCGTCGGCGGGCAATATTTTCAGCGTCAATCCGTTCAATCTCGATCCGTACGACTATTACAACAACCCCAATTCGGTCGGATATATTCCAAGCACGAACCGCACCGCCTTCCGCGGTGAATTGATCGGCCGGCCGGCAGTAGACGTTCTTGAATCCCACGTGACCAACGGCGTCGCAGATTATCTGGTGCTTCGGAACGTCGACTTCCGATCAGCCGTCGACCAGTCGGATTACACAACCAAGTTTCGCCAGGGCTCGGTCAATCTAACCCAGGAGTTCACCGACAAGTTCAAGGGTGATTTCACCTATGGGCAATCGAGATCCAAGCTCTACCAGCAAGGCTTGCTCGTCGAGTTCAACCGCATGGATTCGCCAGGTTCGTTTATTTATGACGAACGCGAGGGCGGCGACATGCCTCGCATCGACTTTGGGTTCGATGCTGCCGATCCGAATAATTGGCAGACGGTCAAAGGCTTCTCCGCCATCCGGCACTTCCAGCGCTTCGTCACCAACACGTATACGACCATCAGGGCCGATTTCGACTACCAGGCCAACGACAGATTCAACGTCGCGTTCGGGGGAGCCCGCCGGAAGTACGGCTTCGAAACGCAGCAGTGGGAGCGCAACAACGACCTGCTCAATCCAACCCTGCTCGAAGCGGGGACGAACGCAGCTGCCGTGGGACGCGTCGTCGATTTCGGGCAAGGGCTGAACCTGCCCGAAGGGACAGCGACGTCCTTCTACGTTCCGACCATCCAGGGTTTCCAGCAAGTTTTCGACTTCACGTGCAACTGCGTCAACAAGTGGGGCGACTGGCGGCTGACCAACCTGCGCAACGGCGGCCGCGAGAACTTCAGTGTCACCGAAATGGACACGGCGGCTTATCTGCAGCTCGACTGGAATCTCGATCTCTTCGGAGCGCCGTTCCGCGGCAATGTCGGGTCCCGCATGGTCACCACCGACGTGACCTCCAACGGCAGAACAACGGCCGGCCGGCCCATCGTCGGAAAGAACAGCTACACCGACTGGCTGCCGTCGATGAACCTCGTCTACGAACCCATTCACAACATGCTGTTCCGCTTCGGCATGTCGAAGGTCATGGCGCGACCGCTGCTCGGCAATCTTTCTCCGACCATCACTTCCGTGACGATTCCGAACACAGGCGATTCAGCAGCAACGGGATCGCTGACGGTCGGCAATCCGAAATTGATGCCATTCTATTCGACCAACACCGACGCGAGCATCGAGTGGTACTTCCGCAAGGGCAGCCTGATCAGCCTCGCCTTGTTCAACAAGAAGATCCAGTCCTTCCCTCAAACGGTCTCAATTTCAGGACCCTTGTCGACCTTCCTTGATCAGGAATCGAGGGACGCATTGCTCGCGCAATTCACGAACCAGAACCAAATCAATTTCATCAACAATGATGGGACGGTCGTTGCGCGGCAATTCCGGGACGCCCCGGGCGGCTATCTGCGTGGTTTCGAGGCGAACCTCCAGGTCGACCTGAATTTTCTCCCGGGGTTCCTCGACGGCTTCGGCGTTCTGCTCAACTACACCTACATCAAGTCGAAGCTCAAATATATCATCGACCCAGGGACGGCGGCCACCGCCACCAGTCCGGCCGTGGCCGCCACGTTCGGCAGCGCGCCGTTCCTCAACGTCTCTCCGCGGGCGCTGAATGGCACGCTCTATTATGAGAAGGGACCGTTCAAGGCCCGCGTGTCCGTCGCCCAACGTAAAGGGTATAGCACGACCTATCCCCTTGCCTCCGGAACTTGTGCTCCTGGCGTCGTGTCGCAGACGTCGAACGGCATTGCGACCTATTGCGGCTCTCCTCTGATCAACGACTTCGTGTTCAGCGGATCCACGACAAACGTCGATTTCTCCGCCAGCTATCAGGTTACGAAGTTCTTCTCCGTCAGTGTTGAGGGCCTGAATCTCACCAACCAGACCAGCAACCGTTATGCGTACAGCGAGAATCCAGTGGTTACCCAGTACGCAAGCTCGGGACCGACCTATCGCGTCGGCGCGCGGCTGAAGTTTTAGCCCAAAGTAGGTCGGGCGAGTGATGCGGTGCGCAGTACCCCCGAATTCAGGTTCGACGAGGTCAATCAAGTGCAGATGAACAGACGCGAGGCTTTCGGTGCTGCATTGGTCGGCACCGTCGCGCTCGCTGCGCCGAGTCCGGGCGGTGGGACAAGCTCCCTAGGCGCCAGCTGTCCGCCCAAGCCCTCCACGAGCTGGCGCCGCGGCTTTGACAACCAGCGCGTCCCCGACCTCGGCAACGGCTATTTCCTCAACCCGCTGATCTCGGGCGATCATCCCGATCCCGCCATCCTCAAGGACGGCGCGGACTATTACATGACCTTCTCGAGCTTCGATTCCTATCCGGGGCTGACCATCTGGCACAGCCGCGACCTAATCAACTGGCAACCGCGCAAGGCTGCGCTGACGAAGAATATCGGCTCGGTCTGGGCGGTGAGCCTGGAGAAGCACAACGGTCGCTACTTTCTGTACATCCCGGTAAAGGCGAAGCCGAACTCGATCTTCGTCACCTGGGCCGACCATATCGACGGACCGTGGAGCGATCCGGTCGATCTCAAGATGCCCAACCATATCGATCCCTGCCATGCCGTCGCGGAGGACGGCTCGCGCTGGCTGTTCCTTTCGGGCGGCGACCGGATCCGTCTGTCGGACGACGGGCTCTCGACCGTCGGCAAGGTCGAGCATGTCTACGACCCATGGCACTATCCCGACAATTGGGACGTCGAGGGTTTCTCGCCCGAGGGTCCCAAGATCCACCGCCACGGCGGCTGGTATTATATGATCACTGCAGTCGGCGGCACCGCGGGCCCGCCGACCGGGCACATGGTGATCGCCGCGCGTTCGCGCTCGCTCCACGGTCCGTGGGAGAATTGTCCGGCGAACCCTCTGGTGCGCACCACGAGCAACGACGAGAAATGGTGGTCGCGCGGCCACGCCTCGCTCGTCGAAGCCCCAGACGGCAGCTGGTGGGCGGTCTATCACGGCTATGAGAACGGCTTCTGGACCCTCGGCCGCCAGGCGCTGCTCGATCCGGTAGAATGGACGCCCGACGGCTGGTTCCGGATGAAGGGTGGCGATCTCTCGCGCCCGATCCGAAAGCCGCGCCGGGGGAGCACCGTTCCGCATGGCCAGCCGCTCTCGGACGATTTCCGCGGTCCGCTGTTGCTCGGCCGGAAATGGAACTTCTTCAAGCCCGCGCCGGACGAGGGCAGCCGCGTCCGCACCGACAACGGTGCGCTCGTCCTACGTGCTTCGGGCAAGGCGCCAATCGACTCCTCGCCCTTGCTGCTGACCGCCGGCGACCCAGCGTACCAGTTCGAATGCGATATCGAGATCGCCCCCGGCGGGGTCGCAGGGCTGCTGCTCTTCTATGACGAGAAGCTCTACTGTGGCCTCGGCTTCGATGAGAAGCGCTTCGTCACGCATCAATATGGCGCCGAGCGCGGCCGGCCCGGCAATCCCTACGGACGGCGGATGCGTATGCGCGTCACCAACAACCGGCACATCATCTCCTTTCACATATCGAGCGACGGAGGGAAGACTTGGAAAAGATTCGACCGCGGCATGGAGGTGTCCGGCTATCATCACAATGTGCGCGGCGGATTCCTGATGCTCCGGCCGGGCCTCTATTCCGCAGGCGAGGGCGAGGCGCGCTTCCGCGACTTCCGCTTCCGCGCGCTGTAGTGCGCGCCGCGGCAATCTTGGCCGCACTCGCGCTGCTGCCCGTCGCCGCTGCGGCGCAGACCGCCCCTGCCGTAGCGCCGAAACGCATCAACCCGTCGAAGATCATCCTGGTCGGTGATTCGACCACCGCCGTTTGGGGCGGCTGGGGGCCGAGCTTTTGCGCCTACCACGTCACCTCCTTCGCCACCTGCGTGAACCTGGGGCGCGGCGGGCGGAGCTCTGGCAGCTATCGCGCCGAAGGATCGTGGGACGTGGCGCTGGGCGAGATACGCACCCCCGGCTACCATGACATCTGGGTCCTGATTCAGTTCGGCCATAACGACCAGCCCGGGAAGCCGGGCCGATCGACCGATCTTGCGACGGAATTCCCGGCGAACCTCGCTCGCTATGTGGACCAGGCGCGCGCCGCCGGGGCCAAGCCGATCCTGGTGACACCGCTCACCCGCCGCATGTTCAAGGACGGCAAGCTCGACAACGATCTCATACCTTGGGCTGAGGCCGCGCGACGCGTCGCGAAGCAAAAGCATGTCCCGCTGCTCGACTTGAACGCTGAAAGCGCTGCGGCGGTGCAGGCGATGGGAGAATCCGCCGCCGACCGTCTGGCGCAACTTCCGCCGGGATCCGCGACTACCGGCCAGGTGCCTGCCACACCCAAGAGCACCGAAGTCAACGACCGGCCGATGGCCACGCCGCATCTCTCATTTGATCGCACGCATCTCGGCCGCGAGGGCGCCGATTACTTCGCGAAGATGGTCACGCGCGAACTCGCCGCCGCCGTGCCGGAAATGCGCCCGCTACTCGTTCCGTGATGCGTTCATTCCTCGCTGCCGCAGCGGCCTCGATCCTCTGCCTTGCGGCGTCGGCTCCGGCCAAGGTCATCGGCAGGGTGACCGCGGCCGCGCCGCTCAGCGAAGCGCGGATCGCAGCGCTTCCTGTGGGGCAACGCGCGCCGTGGATCGTTTATTGGAAACAGTCGCAGGCGCTCATGGCGGCGGACAAGGCTGCGCTGGCTGCGGAGCGCAAGGGTCTTGCGGCCATCCCTTCTGGCCCGCCGAGCGGAAGCCCCAAAAGCATGTCGCTCAATCGTGACGCCGTCTGGTACGGAAGCGCCGAGGCGCGCCGCATCGCAGATAATATCGTGAGCTTCCAGACGCCCGCCGGCGGCTGGGGCAAGAACCAGAACCGCGCCGGTCCGTCGCGCCTCCTCGGCCAGAGCTATGTTGTCGTGGAAAAGTTGTCGGCGACGGGCGAAGACTGGGCGTTCGTCGGAACGATCGATAACGGCGCGACTACGACGGAGCTGCGCTTCCTTGCCCGTGTGCAGCAGGCATTCCCCGGCCCCCAAGGACCCGCCTATCGCACCGCGTTCTTGAAGGGGCTGCGCTACCTGCTCGAGGCGCAATATCCGAACGGCGGCTGGCCACAGATCTACCCGCTCGAGGGTGGTTATCATGACGCGGTGACATTCAATGACGACGCGATGATGCATGTCGTTGAACTGCTGGCGGACGTCGCCGCGAAGCGAAATGATTATGCCTTCGTTCCGCATGCTCTTGCGGCGCAGGCGAGGGTTGCCGTCGATCGGGCGGTGGCCCTGATCCTGAGAACGCAGGTTGTCGTTCGCGGTACGCACACCGGCTGGGCCCAACAGTATGACGAGTTGACGCTTGACCCTGCCGGCGCCCGCAATTTCGAGCCGGCGTCCTTGTCGAGCTACGAGAGCGCGGCAGTCCTGTCGTTCCTGATGCGACTTTCCTCGCCTTCCCCGGAGGTCGTCCGTGCCGTCCACGACGGCGCGGCCTGGCTAAAGGCGCAAGCGCTCCGCGATGTAGAATGGATCGATTCTGGTCCCGGCGGTCGGCGGCTTCTGCCAAAGGCCGGCGCAGGTCCGATCTGGGCGCGCTTTTACGACATCGCCAGCATGCAGCCCATTTTCGGGGACCGTGACAAATCCATTCACGACAGCGCGAACGAACTCAGCCTCGAACGGCGCAACGGCTACAGCTGGTTTGGCTCCGTCCCGACGCGTTCACTTCGTCTGTACGAGCGCTGGGCGCCTGCTTATCCGCGCCGATGAGTTGTGCGGCCAACGATGATGCATGTCTACGTGCGCTGCCGGGGCCACGGCAGATATCAAAGCCCTGGAGCGGCAACTTAAATCTAGTCAGCTCGCGATAACGCCGGAGATTGTTGGCCGATTTGGCATGCTGCTCCGCGAATAGTTTGCGTGGAGAGAATCCTGCCTTACGCCAGGCGTATGTGCAGTTCCTCATCGATCAGGTCGTGATGGAAGACGACCAGATCCACATTCGCGGATCACGGAAATCACTGGAGCGAGCCGACATTGCTACGGCGGCCAGCACTCGCACTGAAGTGCCCAGTTTTGCATGCGAATGGCGCACCCGACAGGATTCGAACCTGTGGCCTCTGCCTTCGGAGGGCAGCGCTCTATCCAGCTGAGCTACGGGTGCGTGCGCCGCGGCTTAGACTCGCCGGGACCTGTTCGGCAAGCCGTTGCGTCCCGCTCGCAAACAATATCGAGACCGAAATTGCCGCCCGTCGCTCGGTCTTATCGGTCTCGCGCGGTAAGAAAGTGAGTTAGCGCCTCGTGCAGCCGGCTCCGCGCCGAGCCGACGATCATCCCCACATGGCCAGAAGGAACAGCGATGATCTCGCCGGATGCGGCGGTTTGCGGCGGCGCGATCAGGTCCCGCTCGGCGGTCAGATGCAGTGCGGGCACGGCGAGCCGATCGGACACCGGGCGTCCATCCACGGTCCAGGCTCCGGAGCCAGGCAGGTCGTTGCCAAAGAGGCCCTCGACCAGTTCCTTCGCTGCAGGATAGGGCAGGGGCTCGCCTTCATTGGCCCATTCCTCGAGCTCGACGAAGCGCCGCGCTTCGGGGCTGGCCGGATCCAGTCGCCCGAATTCGGCGAACTTGCGGACAGTCCGCTTCGGGTCGAGCGACCAGAATGCGGCCTGCAGCACTTCCATCGGCAGGGCTCCCAGGCTTTTCGCCGCGGTTTCCGAATGGCGCCACATGCCCTGAAGCGCGCTATGCGAGGCTTCCGGGTAGCGCGAGAAATGCCACGGCGCGGCGAGCGTGATGAGTTTTTCCACCGGGACCAGATTGGCTGCGGCGATCGCCATCGTCCCGCCGAGGCAATAACCGATCAGCGCGACCGGCTCGCCGATGCTGCGCAGCAAGGGCAGCAGCAATTCCTCGATGTGAGCAGCGACTGATAGTCCGGAACGCTCATCAGCTTCGCCCCAGTCGAGCAGCAGCGCGCGTCTGCCCATGCCCGCGATTGCGCCCGTGAGCGAGACTTGCTCGTCCAGGTCGAGGATGCGCGGCGGGTTGATCAGCGACGGAACCAGCACGGCAGGGACGCCTTCGCCGCCATGGTCGCGCAATGTTGCACCGCGAACGCGCGCAACTTCCCGCCTGAGTCGTGGCCGTTCGCGTCGTGGCGCCTGCTCGTATGCGCGCAGTCCCGCAAGGGCCTCTGCGGCGAGCTTTTGATCGCGCTCCGACACCTGCCGTACCAATTCGAGAAACAGCGGCAATGGCCGTGGTGCGCGTTCATGTTGCAGTGCAGGATGCTCCGGTAGTAAGTCGCTGCTCGCATCAGGAGAGCTGTTCATGGCGAAGTCTTCGGACAAGGTGACAATCAAGAAGTACGCCAACCGTCGGCTTTATGACACCGAAAGCTCGACCTACATCACGCTCGACAAGCTCGCGCAAATGGTTCGCGACGGCCGGGATTTCGAAGTCGTCGACGCCAAGACCGGCGAGGACATCACCCGCCAGGTGCTGACGCAGATCATCGTCGACGAGGAAGCGCACGGCGGGGCGACGATGCTTCCGATCAACTTCTTGAAGCAGCTGATCGGTCTCTACGGTAATTCGATGCAGAATTTCGTGCCGTCATATCTCGAAGCGGCGATGGACGCCTTTCAGCGCAACCAAAGCGCGGTCAAAGACGCATTCAGCGGCAACGTGTTTGCCGACCTAGCCAAGCGCAATATGGCGATGTTCGAGGAGGCGGGCCGGGCCTTCACCGGGAAGCCGAAGGGCGAAGCCAAACCGAGCAATAGCGATATGGACGATTTGAAGGCCGAGCTCGCCGCGCTCCAGGCCAAAGTCGACAAGCTGAGCCGCTGACATCGTGCGTTTGTTGATTGCTGCAGCGCTCGCGCTGACCGCCGCTTCGTCACTTCACGCGCAGGATCTCAGCACGTCCACTCCGATCGCGGGCAATTGGACCTACGCCGCGACGGCGGACGGCAGTGAGGCCGTGTTCGCCAACGTCACGGGCAGTCCGCAGCTGTGGGTGCATTGCACCCGCGCAACGCGGCGGGTGAGCATCGCCAAGCCGGCGACTGGTGCAGCCCCGTTCCTCAATGTCTGGACCAGCTCGCTCACGCGAAGTGTTGCGTCGAGCTTCAATCCGGCAACCGCGCGCCTGACGATCAATTTCGCCGCCGCCGATCCGCTGCTCGACGCGATCGTCAGCAGTCGCGGGCGCATCGGTTTCACGGTGACGGGACAGCCATCGCTGGTGGTTCCAGCCTGGGCGGAAGCCGCGCGGGTGATCGAGGATTGCCGCGCCTGATCCTTGCCGGGCGGCGCGAAGCGCAAGAGTTTGCCGAAATTTCACGCAAGTACAAGTCTTGCGTTCGTGCGCGATAAGACTCATCTTCTTCGTGGCTTCAACGCAGCGAAAGGAGGTGATCCGATGTCTCATGGTTCAGCAGGGAGGTCGGAAAGGGGTGTTCGTAAGCTCTAATCGCTGACGAACGGCCGTCACTTCCGGCCGCTGACCAT
>Ga0070659_100001165_pt1 | contig 19218 bp, 16 predicted proteins | sample KBSC23metaG_FD_64666 | JGI IMG/M metagenome (GOLD analysis project Ga0070659, IMG submission 64666) | Corn rhizosphere microbial communities from Kellogg Biological Station, Michigan, USA - KBS C2-3 metaG | ecosystem: Host-associated > Plants > Roots > Rhizosphere > Soil ... | reverse complement strand
CGCCGATGGAGAAGCTGATGATGTCGCGGCCGGCAGCCTTGAGCTGCTTCGCCTTCTCGGCAATCACCATGATCGCGCTGGGTTTGGCGCGGCCGACACGCTGGGCGAGCTGGGGCATGGAGGTCTCGATGCAGAGGGAGGAAGCAAAGAGCAGGATTTTATCACGCGACGCCGATCCGGCGCTGGCCGCCGCCCGTATACGCCACGACGACACCGCCAAGGCATGATGGGCGCGCCCGCACGACGGGCCCCCGTGACCTCACCCGTGAAGGAGATCCGCATGCACTGGCTTTGGGTATTCGTGATTGGACTGGTCGTCGGCCTGGTGGCCAAGTTGCTGATGCCGGGCAAGGATCCGGGCGGCTTCATCATCACCGCCATCATCGGCATCGCCGGTTCGCTGCTGGCGACCTGGGTCGGCCAGAACGTATTCGGCTGGTATCAGGAAGGACAATCCGCCGGCTTCATCGCCTCGGTGATCGGCGCGATCGTGCTGCTGTTTCTCTACCACTTGGTCAAGCGCAAATCGGCATGACCAACGGTGCCGGCGGGGCACCACTCCGCCGGCACCGCGATGCGATCAGACGGGCTCTCAGCCCAGCAGCTTGCCGGCCAGCCCTTCGAGCATGCCCAGATTGAAGCCGCCGCCCTGCCCCTCGGCCGGAACCTTGCCGTCGGGAGTCAGGTGATCGACGGCGGCAGGCAGCACCTGGGAAAGCTTGCCCAGCAAGTCGCCCTGATCCACGCCCAGCTTGCCCGCCGCTTCCTGCAGCAGCGAGCCCAGCCCGCCGCCCTGCAACGCCTGCCCCAACTGGTCGCCCGACACTGGCTGGTTGCTGCCGGTGCCAACCCACGACTGCACCGCGCCGCCCAGACCGTGCTGCTGCAACATGCCGACCAGGCCCTGCACGCCGCCGGCCTTCTCGACCAGCTGGCTGACCACGGAAATCATCGAGGTGCCGCCACCGGCCGACTGTCCCTGGCCGCCAAGCAAATCGTTGAGTAATGACATGGGGTGTTCTCCTTGAGGATGGACGGCGCAAGATGACGCCGCATGCAGCCGGCCGATCATAGGGCGCCACGCAGGCCGCCATGAGAATACTTTGTGAAATCGCCGCGCCGGCGTGAGAATCCGTGGCCCGGACACCGGCCGACACAAAAAAACCGCCGGCTCGACACCGGCGGTTTCCTGATGCATCGAAGTGTGGAAAGCTCAGCCGCGCTGATCCAGCACCGCGTTCCACTCCTTCACGCGCTCGGACTGGGAGGCCAGCAGCGCACTCGCGTCGTCCTCCACCACAACCTTCTCGATCGTGTCGCCCTGCTGGATCGCGTTGACCACGTCCATGTCGGCCGCATCGAGCACTTCGCCGAACACGCTGTGCTTGCCGTCCAGCCACGGCGTGGCGCCGTGGGTGATGAAGAACTGGCTGCCGTTGGTGCGCGGCCCGGCATTGGCCATCGACAGCACGCCGGGCTTGTCATGGCGCAGCGACGCGTTGAATTCGTCCTCGAACTTGTAGCCCGGGCCGCCGCGACCGCTGCCCTCGGGGCAGCCGCCCTGGATCATGAAATCGGCGATCACGCGATGGAACGACAGCCCGTCGTAGTAACCACGCTGGGCCAGGTTGACGAAGCTGGCCACCGTGACCGGCGCCTTGTCTTCATGCAGCCGCAGGTGGATCGGGCCGCGGTTGGTGGTGAAAGTGACGTTGATGGTCATCGCAAATCCTTGGGTTCGAGAGCTGCACCGCGCCGCGTTTCGGGCGCGAGGGTTGTCAAGAATAACCCAGCGAGCTTGATGAAGCAGGGCTCCCGATTTTCGCGCCGAACCGTATATCAGCTCCCGTTCCCCCTGAGCGTAGCGCAGCGAAGTCGAAGGGCAGCCCTTCGACTTCCTCGCTCCTCAAAGCTGCAGCCATCCAGGGCTGTTCTCCGCGTACGGCCCGTCGGGCCAACGCCCAGGGCGAACGGCGGAGCGAGGTTTACGGCAGATCCAGCATGCCGCGCTCCAGCGCGCCCGCCCCACGCGGCTGTGCTGCCGGCGTCGGCACTTCGGTCGGCCACGCCGCACCTTCGTACAAATGCGCCCACAACCGATCCAGCGCCACGTAACCGTAGGGCAGCAACGGCACGTGCCGCTCGCCGAAACCGGGCAAGGCCAGGAACGCGTCGAAGTGCTGCGCGTACGGCACTCTCCAGTACAGCGGATGGCGCCCCTGCTCGTGCAGCCAGGTCACATAGGGTGCCGAAGTGAATGCCGTCGGCAGCAGCCCGTCGGCGGCGCCGTGCACCACCCACAATGGCAGGTCGGCGCGCGGCAGCTTCGCCGCGGTGGCTGCGATCGAGGCGCGCAGCATCTGCGACGGATGGTCGTCGCCCGTCCACAAGGCGCGCAGGCAGTCCTCGCCGACCAGGGTGGGATCCATCGACACATTGACGCCGCCGAACAAGCCCACCCCATTGCCCGGTGGAATGCCCGAGGCATCGGCCCACCATGCGGCGCGCGCCATCGGATCGGTCGGCCCCGGCAGGCCACCCACGCCCGTGGGCGCGTAATGGAAGCCACAGGGCATCTCGGTCGGGCCACGGCGCAGGTACGACGACGCGTAACCGGCGGCGATCACCCGCCACAGGTCGAAGGCGGTGGTGCTGGCCGCCGTGGCCATCGCTTCGTCGCTCCAGCCGCGCCCGTTCAGGTACCGATAGGCTTGCTCAGACTGCTCGGCCAGCGTGCTGCCGCCCAGCTTGCCTTGCGCGCGCAGGCTGGCGCAGCGCAGCGGCCAGGCCGGCGGCGGCTGGCGATTCGGCCCGCGCGCGAACGGCGCCTCGGCGAATCGCTCGCCGCTCAACGCGCACGGCAGCCAGATCGCCGCCTCGGTCGCGTAGTCGTACAGCGCCCGCCCATGATCCTTCACATGCACGTTCGGCTCCAGCGCCACCACCCCGGCGAAGAAGCCGTCGCGATCCAGCCCGGCCGCCTGCAGCACGGCACCGCCGCCGTTGGAAATGCCGGTGGCGATGATTTTCGTGTTCTGCGCGGTGAACGGCGCCTCGTCGGGATAGGCGCGATCGAGCATGGCCAGGCCGAACTGCGCGGCCTGGATCACGTCCCGCCCCCAGTCCGCCTCCGGGTTGTCGCCCGAGTGCATCTGCTTCACCGCAATACCGGCGCTGGCCGCTGCCGGCGGCGGCTGGAACTCGAGTTCCGCCTCGCCGCGCTTCGCGCGACGGCCATCCAGCGCCACGCCGCTGTTGTCGGCGTAATCGTAGTAGCCCGAGCCGGTGCCCTTGTCGGTATAGGCCACCGCGCAACCGCGCGGCAAGCCCCACGCGCCCGCCAGCGCGATGGCGCCATAGACGCCGCGCGAACCGGACGAGGCGGTCACCACCAGGCAACGCCGGCGATGGTCGAAGGCATCGGGCAACTGCAGCAGCACGCGATGCGGCGCCTGCGCGCCGGGAAGGCGCGCGAACATCTGGTACTCGCGCCCCGGCACGTCCGGCATACCGCCATACACCGTGCCGTAACCGCCCAGCGGCCCCAGGTCGGCAATGCCCTTCCAACTGGTCTGGATCGCCCGGCGCCGCAGCTCCGCCGCGCCCGGCGCCAGCGGATCGGCAAACGGCACGGGCGCGCCAGCCAGACCAGCCAGCCCCAGACCGGCGCTGAGCAGATCGTCGTGGCCGCGGTGCTCGGTGGCCCGCACCTGGCCGATCTCGAGGTCTCTCATCGTCGAATCATCTCTTGGGGCCGCCCCGCCGGCGCAAGCAGACAGCATGACGGAAACCAGCACGAGCATGCACGGCGAAGCGGATCGGCGGACGGATCGATTCATCGCAACACCATAACAAGCATGGCGGCTGCCGCCATCGTACGAAAGTCCAGCGCCGCAACTCGACGCCGACGTCATGGGCGGCTAACTTGATGCGCATGACCAGTCTGCTGATCGCCGACGACCACCCGCTGTTCCGCGCCGCGCTGCGCCAGGCCGCCGAGCACAGCCTGCCCGACTGCAGCGTGCGCGAAGCGGCCGATCTGGCCGCCGTGCTCGCCGCGCTGGCCGCCGAGCCGGACACGGATCTGGTGCTGCTCGACCTGCACATGCCCGGCAGCCAGGGGCTGTCCGGCCTTGCCGCGCTGCGTGGCCAGCACCCGGGCGTCGCCGTGCTGGTGGTCTCCGCCCATGACGAGCCGCGCATCGTGCGCCGCGTGCTCGATCACGGCGCCGCCGGCTTCATTCCCAAGAGCGCCAGCCCCGCCGAAATCGGCGAGGCGATCCGCCACGTGCTCGACTGCGGCAACTGGCTGCCGCGCAGCCTCGCCGAGGCCGTCGCCGCCCTGCCCGCCGATCCCGCCGACACCGACCTCGCCAGCCGCCTCGCCCGCCTCACCGAACAGCAGGCCCGCGTGCTCGCCCTGCTCGCCGAAGGCCTGCTCAACAAGCAGATCGCCGATCGGCTGGCGATCCAGGAACGCACGGTGAAGGCGCACGTCACCGCGATTTTCGAGAAGCTGCGAGTGAGGAATCGAACGCAGGCGGGGATGCTGCTGCGGTCGCTGGATCTGGGTGAACCCGGGCGGGTGGGATAACGCCACCGCAAATCGGGCGCACACTATGCGCGCCCAGATCGAGACGCCTCTGTCCCGTTCCCGGAGGATGGGCACGACACCATGATCTCGTCCCTCGCGTTGGCGGGTTCATCCGCCGTGCGTGACTCCGTCCGCCAGAAGGATGCTGATCATGAACATGTCGCGCAGGTTTCGTCTTTTCGCCGTTGTCGTCGGGACACTGTTTTCGGGAGCGCTGATCGGCGCGCAAGCGCACGATCCCGCGCCGATGCGAACCATCGCGGGACTCGGCACCCTCTCATTCCCCACATCGACCCACTCGACCGAGGCGCAGACGGCTTTCCTGCGCGGCGCATTGTTGCTGCACCTGTTCGAATATCCCGATGCCGCCAAGGCGTTCCGCAAAGCCCAGCGACTGGATCCGGACTTCGTCATGGCGTACTGGGGCGAGGCGATGACCTACAACCACGGCATCTGGAACCAGCTCGATGCCGAGGCCGGCCGCACCGCGCTCGACAGGCTCGGCGCCACGCCCGCCGCCCGCGCGGCCAAGGCGCCCACGCCGCGCGAAAAAGCCTATCTCGCCGCCGTGGAAATCCTGTATTTCGGCGATGGCGCCAAGCCGGTACGCGATGCGCATTACGACGAGGCGATGGCACGTCTGGCCAAGGCCTATCCGCACGACAACAACGCCCAGCTGTTCCACGCACTGGCGCTGATGGGACGCAGCGAAGGCGTGCGCGACATCCCGGCCTACCTGCGCGCCGGCGCAATCGCCGAGCGCATCTTCCGCCTGAATCCGCAGGATCCCGGCGCGGCGCACTACTGGATCCACGCGATGGACGATCCCGCGCACGCCGCTGGCGCGTTGGAGCCGGCGCGCGCGTTGTCGGAAATCTCCCCGGATGCCGCCCACGCCCAGCATATGACCTCGCACATTTTCATGGCGCTTGGCTTGTGGGATGACGTGGCGAAAGCCAACGAAGTGGCGATGCATGTGATGAATGCTCCGGCCAGGGCCGAGAACCGCCCACCCACCGAATGCGATCACTACACCCAATGGCTGGAATATGCCTACTACCAGCAAGGTCGTTTCCGTGACGCCGAAAAGGCGCTGCAGGCCTGCCAGCAGTCGATCGAACCCTCGGTGGCCTGGGCCAACGGCCACACCAGACAACTCGCCGCGATGCGGACCACGCCGGCGATGCTCGCGGAAATGCTGAACGAGTCGCTTATGCAGATGCGCGCAATCGCCGTGGTCGAATCACGCGACGGCAGCGGTCCGGCCGCCCGCATCGTGGTGGATACCAAAGGCATGGATTCGTATGCCGGATGGAACGATTTCACCGATGGCTACGCCGCCATCGAACGCAACGATCTGCCGGCCGCACAGAAATCGCTGGCCGCACTATCGGCCCTGCATACCGCGAGCAAGGCCTCCAGCGACACACAGACGACCGGCTATCTCGCCATCCTCGAAGACGACCTCGGCGGCCTGCTGACGATCGGGCAGGGCAAGCCGGACGCCGGCATCGAAACCATCCGCCGCGCGGCCCGCAACTACGAAGCGCTGGCGTTCGACTTCGGCCCGCCTGTACCGATCAAGCCGCCGCATGAATTGCTGGGTGAACAACTGCTCAAGCAAGGCAAGCCGGCGGACGCGCGCGCGGCCTTCGAGACCGCGCTGAAAAGCGCACCCCGCCGCACCCAGTCCCTGCTCGGCCGCGCCCGCGCGGAATCGGCCAGCGGCGATACCGCGGCAGCCACCACTACCTACAAGGAACTGGTGCAGATCTGGCACGTCGCCGATGCGAACTTGCCGGCACTGGCCGAGGCGAAAGGGTTCGTCGCGGCACATCCGTGAATGCGGTGACGTCATGGCGGAACCCGGCGTCGCGTGCCCGATCGCGGCGCTGCCAGTTTCATTTGCGTCAACGCCTGGCCGCGACCGGAAGCCTTCAAGCGAAATGCGTGGCGCCGATCTCGGTGCTGGCGGGCAGCATGAAATACTCATGCAGGTATTTCTCGCCCTCGTCGCAGAACACGGTGACCACGGTCTCCAGTTCCGGGAAGCTTGCGCGGATGCGTTGCGCCGCCAGCATGTGCGCACCGGAGCTGGGGCCGCAGAACAATCCATGGCGGCGCGCCAGCCGCTTCATCTCGGCCACGGCATCGACGCTGGACACCGACAGCACCTCGTTCACCAGGCTGGCATGACGCTGGAAGATGCCTGGCACGAAGCCGTCGGAAATGCCTTCGATGGTATGCGCGGCGATCTCGCCGCAAAGGATCGTGCACGACTCGGACGGCTCCATCGCGAACAGCCGCACCTTAGGATTGACCGCGCGAAACGCCTGCCCCACCCCGATCAGGGTGCCACCGGTGCCCACGCCCAGCACCAGCGCGTCGGGCACGCGACCCGCCGGCAGCTGGGCCAGGATTTCCGGCCCCAGGACTTCCCGGTTCTCCTCGACGTTCCACTCCGACTCGAACTGGCTGGGACAGAAATAGCCGGGCTGCGCACCCAGTTCCTTCGCCCGCGCCAATGCCTCGTTCACATGGAAGTTGCCGCAGAACAGCACCTCGGCACCGAACGCGCGCGAGATCGCCACGCGCTCGCTGGACAGGCCCTCGGGCATCACCACCTGCATGCGATAGCCCTTCACCGCGGCCACCATCGACAAGGCGTTGCCGGTGTTGCCGCTGGTCGCCTCCACGATGGTGTCGCCCGGCTTGAGCAGGCCTTCGCGCTCGGCGCGCTCGATCATGTACTTGGCGATGCGCGCCTTGATCGAGCCTGACGGGTTGAGGAACTCGATCTTGGCGTAGATGCCTTCGACGGACAGCAAGGGCGTGTCGCCGATCGCGTCGAGGATGGTGTCGGATACCGTGGCGAAGCGCGCGCTCATCTCAACCGGCCTCGTGCGCATGCTGCATCACGTCCAGCGCCAGCGCGGAGTGCGCATAGGCACCGCCGGCACGCATTTCGGCGGCCACCCAGATCGCTTCCATGATCTGCTGTTCGCTGGCGCCCTGCTTGAGCGCCTCGGCGGTGTGGCCCCTGATGCAATACGGACATTGCGTGGTGTGGGCCACCGCCACCGCGATCAGCTGCTTGGTGACGTTGGGCAGCGCACCGTCGGCAAACACCGCGGCGCTGAACGCCTTGAAGGCCTTCAGCGGCTCCGGTGCCAGCTCGCGGCGCTTGCGTGCCAACTCGACGGTGGACGGGGGATACATCGACGATTCCATGACTCGACTCCTGATTTGAACAAAGACCATCACGCACCCTGCACCTGGCGAATCGCCGTCTGCTTCAGCGCGGCGGTCGTGCCGTGCCGAGCACCCAGCTCGGCGGATCGCTGGCGGGAAAACTCTGCGCCAGTTCGTCGTCGATGCGCTGTTCACGCCGAGCGCGGAGTTGCTGCAGATCGGTCGCCGCACGGTCGGTGGCGCCCGGATCGCGCGTCGGCGCGCGGTCCGTTGGGACGGTGGCGGGCGGCGAACGATGGATGAATCTGGATACCTGCATGACGACACCTCCTGGCAACCGCGCGCGCTTCACGCGCGCATCAGGCACCGAGCCCGCCATGTCATGGCGCACTCGGCGCACCACATGGAGCGTACCTGCTCCCGTCGCGCATTACTGCGCCGGCGCCGGCGGGTGTTCAGCCTCGTGCATATAGGTCGGCGTGTTCGCGTACGACGCCGGCACCTCCCACATGCGCGCGGCATAGAACACCGCCCACGCCACCACGAACAGGCTGAGCACCCACACCCAGACCGGAATCGACGAACGCGCCTCGGCGCGACGCGGATCGAACGGATCGTCGGTGCTGAACGCATCCACCGTCAGGTGCAAGGTGCCGCGACGGGTCGAGCCGGGGCGCAGACCCGAGACCAGGATGCCGGGGCCGTTCTGCACGTGGAACGGAATCTCCTCCACGCCCTCCGCGCCGCTCTGATCCTCGGCGCGGATGATCAGACGGTGCGGGCCATCGGGCAGCGTGCGCGTATCCAGGGTCAGTGCGGTCGGCAGCTCGTGGTCGATGACCGGCTGGGTGGCGTCGTCCAGATAAACGCGAACGTGTGGTTTGGACATGATCAATGACCTCAGCGATCCGGGCGCAGGATGTCGTATTTGGCGTGGTGCGGGTCTTTCTCGCCGGGTCGGAAGATCATCCAGAACATCGCGACGAAACAGCCGATCGTGATGACGCCCGCGACCGACGCCACGGCGACGATGCCCCACAACGGCCCCATCAGCATGTGTTGCATGGCTTGCCTCCTACGGGCTCTTGGCGCGCGCGGCGGCAACTTTGGCCGGCATCACCGGCCTGGCCTGATTGCCCCAGGAGCTGCGCTCGTGATTGATGATGTCGGCGATCTGCGCGTCGCTCAGCTGGCCGGCGAACGGCGGCATCACGCTGGTGTATTTCACGCCGCCGATGGTGACGCCGTGCGCACCCTGCAACACGGTGTGGATGTGCAGGCTGGGGTCGGCATCATTTACCGCGGCATTGCCCTTGAGCGGAGGAAACGCGCCCGGAATGCCCTCGCCGCTGGCCTGGTGGCAAGCGGAACAATTGGCCGCATACAACGACGCGCCCCTGGCCGCGTCGAAACGATAGGCTCCGGCCGGCACCGACGCCGAGGAGGCGGTCGCCGTCGTGGCCGCCGGCGCGGCGGTGGTGACGCCGCCCATGCCGCCATTCATCGTGTAACCGGGGATCGGCGTCTGCTTCAGCGACAACAGGTACGCCACCAGCGCCTTGGCCTGCTGCGTGGGAATCACCTTGCCCGTCGCCGGCGCAAACGGTGCCGGGATCGGCACCGCGGTCTCGCCGGGCGGCAGCTGATCCACCACGCGGAACAGGAACCTGAAATTCGGCATGATCGACTCGGGCACCACCGCACGCGGGTCGAACAGGTGGATGTATTGCCACACATCGCTCGGCTTGGTGGCGCCGACGTTGGTGAGATCGGGGCCGGTGCGCTCGGAACCCAGCAGCTCCGGCGTCTGGTAGGCAAAGTCGCCCGGCGCGGACGGCCGTCCGAACACCTTGTCCTCGGGCAGCGGCCGCACCTGCTGGGTGTGGCAATAGCTGCAGCCATTGGCCACGAAAACATCGCGTCCCTCGGCCTGCAGGGCGGTCAACGGCTTGACGTCGGGGCCGGCCGGCGTCATCGACAGGTCGATCGCGGGCAGCACCGCGATCAGCATCACGATCACGATGTAGATGCCGAGCGCGCCGCCGGCGATCATCAGCAGCTTCTTCATGCGGTGACCTCCCCGATCGCACTCGGCCCGAGTACCGGCGAGGCGGCGTTGCCCGGCTGGCCGGAGGTCATCCGCCACACGTTCCAGCCGAACACGAGGTGCGACAGAAACATCAGCATGCCGCCCACGCCGCGCCACACGTAGTACGGCTGCATGTCCACCACCGACTGGATGAACGGGTGACCATGCACCCAGTCCAGCCCCTGCACGGTGCCGCCGATGGACAGCGAGATCACGTAGATGAAGCTGCCCACCAGGGCCATCCAGAAATGCGCCGCCAGGCCGAACCGCCCGGCGGTCTTGCCGGTGGCCAACGGCAGCAGCGCGTAGATGGCGCCCCACAACGCAAACGTGACGAAGCCGTACATCGTCAGGTGCGAATGGCCGACCGTGAAGTTGGTGAAATGCCAGATCGCCTGCATCGAGCGAAACGCCTCGACCGTGCCCTGGGTCGAACCGAACAGGTAGCCGATCACCGCGACGAAGATGAACATCAGCGGATACGAGTGGATCATGTCGCGATAACGCCCACGCATGGTCAGCAGGTAGTTCGCGCTGCCGCCCCACACCGGCACCAGCATCGCCACGCTGAACACAATCGCGGTGGTCTGCAGCCACCACGGCAGCGGGCTGAACAGGAAGTGGTGCCCGCCCAGCAGCGGATAGAACAGCAGGTTCGTCCAGAACGCGAACACGCCCAGCGCGTAGGAATAGATCGGGCGGCTCAGGATCTTGGGGATCGCGTAGTAGAACGCGCCCAGCGCCAGCGGCGTGAACCACATGCCGACCGCGTTGTGCATGTAGAAACCGGAGATCGCCACCTGCCCCAGCCCATGCTGGTACCACGGCAGCACACCCACGATCGCGATTACGCAGGTCCACAGCACGCCGGCGATGGTGTACCAGTTGGAGAGGTAGATATCTTCGGTGCTGCGCCTGAGCGCGGTGCCGATCAGGTTCCACGCCGTCACCAGCAGGGCCGCCAGGAAGATCAACCGGATCGGCCACGGCCACTCGCGATATTCCAGGTCGCCGTCGTTGTAGCCCAGATCCAGCGCGACGGTGCCGGCGATCGCCGCGATGTTGAACAGCGCCAGCCCGATCCACGCCAGCCGGGTGCTGTACAGGCGGGTGCCGCAACTGCGTGCCGCGATGTAGTACGCCACGCCGACCAGGCCGATGCTGGCCCAGCCGTAGAACGTCGCGTTGGTGTGAATGGGCCGCAAGCGGCCGAAGGTCAGGTATTTGGCCGCCCAGAAATCCGGCGCGCCGAACTTGAAGGCCAGCAGCAGGCCCACCGCAGTGGCGAACACCAGCCAGATCGTGGCGGTGGCGGTGTAGGCCGCGAATACCGAAGTCAGCGCGCGATCGTGTTCCGTGCCTGTTGTCGCATGATGTGCCGCGTTGCCTGCATGCATCCTTCCATCCTGTTGCCTTGTGGAACGGCGTCCGCCAGGGCGTCGAACTGCCTGATCCTGGACTTCGCGAACCCGCGCGGCACTGATCCAGATCAGATCAAGGGCAAAACGCCGCGGATCCATCTGCTGCCGGCTGGGCCGAAGCTCGATTTTTCCTTCCCCTGCGCGGTGGGGGAAGCAAGGCGAGTCCTCACAGACTCTTGGGGTCGCGCCAGTTCGACGAACCTGGACGGAACTCAGCCCCGCTCCGTCATCCGCGGCTTGCTCGCCAGCATGCGCAACAAGGTCTGCCGCAGCGCCAGCGGCTTCAGCGGCTTGTACAGCACGCCCGCGCCGGCATCGAGCAGGCGCTGACGCAGGTCGCCGTCGCGATCGGCGGTGAGTATCACGGTGGGCACATCCGCGTGCATCGTCGCCAATTCCCGCCAGACCTCCAGGCCGGTTCGGCCATCGTCCAGATGGAAATCCAGGATGTTGAGATCCGGCCGCCACGGCACCGCCAGCGCCTGTGCCGCATGGCGTGCGGGGTGCACCTGCCAGCCCCAGCCGGTCAGCAGCGTGGCCAGCGCCGCCAGCGCTGCGGCATCGTTGTCCAGCACCAGCGCACGGCCGGTCGGCAACGGCTGCATGGTATTCGGCGAGGGCATCTGGCGCGGCGCCGGCGCCGCCATCGGCACGTCGAGATGAAACACGCTGCCGCGCCCCGGCCACGAACGCAACCCCAGCGGATGGCCGAGCAGGTCGGCCATCCGCTGCGCGATCGACAGGCCCAGCCCGAGTCCCTGCCCGCCTGCCGTACTGCCGCGGCGGAATTCCTGGAAGATCAGTTGCTGTTCCTCCGGCGCGATGCCTGCGCCGGTATCCCACACCTCGATACGCAGCCCGCTGCCGCGCCGGCGCGCACCCAGCAGCACGCGCCCGTGCCCGGCATGACGCAGCGCGTTGGAAAGAAAGTTCTGCAGCACCCGCCGCAACAGCTGCGGATCGGAATGCACCCATGCCCGCGTTCCCACCACGTGCAATCGAACCTCGCGATCGCCGGCCATGGCGCCAAACTCGGCGCCCAGCGGATCGATCACCTCGGCCAGCGCAAACGCGCGCGGCTGCGGGTGCAGGCGCCCGCCTTCGAGCCGCGCCACGTCGAGCAGGCCGCTGAGCAGGCCCTCGGTGGCACCGAGTGCGCCGTTGAGATGCTGCGCCGTCCGGGCATCGCCGCCGCGCTCGGTCAGCGCGTGGGCAAACAGCTGGGCCGCATGCAGGGGCTGCATCAGGTCGTGCGTGACCGCGGTGAGAAAGCGGCTTTTCGCCTCGTTGGCCGCCTGCGCCTCCGCCGAGACGCGAGCCAGCGCGCGGGTGCGCTCTTCCACGCGCAGCTCCAGCGTCTCGTTGACGCGCTTGAGCGCCGCCTCGGCCTGGCGGAACGCGGTGACGTCGGTGAAGGTGGCCACGAAGCCACCACCCGGCATCGGGTTGCCGCGGATCTCCACCATCGTGCCGTCGGGAAACCGGCGCTCGGACAAGTGGCGGGTGCCGGCGCGCATGTGCGCCAGCCGGCGCTGCACGCGCGCCTCCACCTGGCCCGCGCCAAGCATGCCGGCATCGATGTTGTAGCGGGTGAGGTCGGCCACCGGGCGCCCAACCTGCAACATCCCCGGCGGATAGTCGAACAGCTTCGCGTACGGCGTGTTCCACGCCACCAGGTGCAACTGGGCATCGACCACGCAGATACCCTGGCTCATGTTCTCCAGCGCCGCGCCCAGCACACGCTGGTTGAAGCGCAGATCCTGCGCCGCCTCGTCCACGATCGCCGCCACCGTGTCCAGGTCGTCGCGCCCTTGCTGATGCACCACCTCCAGCAGCAGCCGCGCCGAAGCGGCGCCGATCACCGCGGCCAGCTCGTGCTCCACCTCGGCCACGCGCGCGGTGCCGGACGAACCGCTGGCAGGCGCCCCGTCGAACAAATGCCCGACCCGCTCCCGCGGCAGGAAACGCGCCGCCAGCGCGCGCAATTCGGCCACCTCGACATGGCCCACGTCCACCGCCCGCGCGCCACGTCCGAAGCGCGAACCGGCCAGCGCCAGCATCACCGCGACGTTCGCCGCCAGGCTCACCACCACCGCGCGGCCGAGGCGGTTCCAGTCGCCCAGGCCGAGCAGGTCGTCCGGCGCCAGCCAGTGCACGCCGAACGGCCCCTCGCGCAACCACGGCAACGACGCCGGCAGCAGCGCCGGCAGCACCGCGTAGATCCACACCACGGTGCCGGCCGCCAGCCCCGCCATCACCGCGCGCGAACCCAACTGCGGCCGGTACATCGCCGCCAGCACCGCCGGCGTCAGCCCCGCCAGCGCCGAGAACGAGATCGCGCCGATGTCGGCCAGCGCCTCGTTGCGCGCCAGCAGGCGGCTGTATGCCCAGGCCAGCAGCACCACCACCAGGATCGCCACGCGCCGGTAGTTGAGCAACGCGCCACGCAGGTCGCCGTGCTCGTCGCGGCCCCAGCCCGAACGCACGCGCAGCGGGGCGATGAAATGGTTGACCACCATCAGGCTCAGCGTCAGCGTGGCGATCACCACCATGCTGGTCGCCGCGCTGAGTCCGCCGAGGAAGGCGACCAGCGCCAGGCCATGCTCGCCCCGCGCCAGCGGCAGCGCCAGCACGTACATGTCCGACGACACCCCGCTCGGCCCCAGCAGCGTATCGCCGAGTCTGGCCAGCGGCAGGATCGGCAGCGAGATCAGCAGCAGGTACAGCGGGAACAGCCAGCGCGCCGTGCGCAGGTTGCCGTCGTTGCGGCACTCCACGATGCCCGCATAGAACTGGTGCGGCATGGTGAACATTGCCAGCGCGCCGAGCAGGATCAGCGCGGGGAAACCACCGCTGTCCGGTGGCGCCGGCACCGGTTCGGGCAAACCGACCGGCAGCGCGGTGAACAGCAGGCTGCCCAGCGCCAGCATCGCGCCAAGCTTGAACAGCGACTCGAACGCCATCGCCAGCACCAGGCCGCGATTGTGCGCCATGGTCGAGGCGCGGCGAGTGCCGAACAGCATCGCGAACAGCGCCATCAGCAAGGCCACGTACAGCGCACTGTCCTGCCATGGCGCCGATTCGGCCAGCTGGCCGCGGCTGAGAATGCCGTAGCTCATCGCCACCGCCTTCAGCTGCAGCGCGATGTACGGCACGATGCCGATCACCACCACCGCGGTCACCAGGGCCGCCAGCCCCGAGTGCCGCCCCAGCCGCACCGCGATCAGGTCGGCCAGTGAACCGGCGTTGTACTCGCGCACCAGCTGCACCATCCGGCCCAGGAACTTCAGCGCGAACAGATACATCACGATCGCCCCGACAAAAGTCGGCGGCAGCCACCAGCCGGAGCGGCTGGCCTGGGTGACGGTGCCGTAGAACGTCCACGAGGTGCAGTGGATCGCCAGCGACAGCGCGTACACGATCGCCCAGCGCTTCTCGAAGATGTGCGGACGCCGCTCGCCCAGCAGCGCCACGCCGAACAACAGGCCGAGCCAGCACAGCGCGGCGAAGGCGATGACGCTGGCGCTCAGCATGGTATTCGCGCCTTTGTCCGGGAGAGCGGCATCAGTCGCGATGCCTTGGTCGCGCTGTGTTGATTGAAAGCGAAGATCGGTCGATCGCCTTCGGCGACTGAGTCACTTTTCTCTTGCGTGGCCACGCAAGAGAAAAGTGACTCGGCTGCCGTAGGCAGACGAAAGCCTTTGACTCTGAAGCTCTTGGCCTTGGGTGACACAAAAGCATCGCGCACGGGGTGCGCTCCTACAACCGGGCGAACAAGCGGGCGGCGGCACGCCGCCATCAATGCCCGGCAGGCAGACCCAGCGCGCGCACCGCGTTCACCAGCCAGCGCAATTGCACGCCCTGGCGCGTGTCGTAGTCGGCTCCGGAATATCCCCACCAGTCCCAGCATGCTTGCGGATTCAAGGGCGCGAAACTTGCGCGGGTCTGAGGATATAGCACCGCCACGTCGTATACGTCGGCCCAGCGGTTGAAGCCGGCGTCCCTGACGAAAGCTTCGCCCACCGCGTCGGCGTTCTGCTTGCAGCCGTGAAACGCCACCACGAGACCGCAGGGCTTGCCGGCCAGGCAGGCCTTGGGCAGGTAGACGTAACCGCTGTGGGCCATGAACGCGTCGGCGCCGGCGGGTCGCAACGCGTCCTGGTCGAAGCTGCGCAACTCGCCATGGGCCGCGGTCGCCGGCTGCGCCGGCTTGCCGAACATCTGCGCGAAGATCGCCCCCGCGGCATCGAAGCCGCAATGCCCGAGATAAGGAGATGCCGATTTGTCGCAGTCGTCGCCGAGCGCGGCCACCGGGAGATTGTGCGCAAAATCGCGCGCACCGTCGTCAGCGACCTGCACGCCGGCCAGGCCCGGGGTGTCGTCACGCAGCCTGGTGTAGAACTGCACGGCGGCCTCGGCGACGGCCGGAGCCACCACGGCATCGGCGCGGCCGTGCAGCAGATAGACGTGGGCGCCGGCGAGATCCTTCAGCGCACCGAGTTCGCCGTGGGCCGAACGCTGGCGGGCACGCACCACCAGTTGCTCGACGTCCACCGCCGGCACGCCTTTCATGCAGGTGCTCAGCGCCACTGACAACTGGCCTGCGGCGCAACCGTACGGGCCGCCGGCGACCAGGGCCGCATCGGGAAACAACTCGGGATAGGCCAGTTGCGCCTGGCCGGCCATGTAGGCACCGGAGGAAAGGCCAACCACCGCGACTCGGGCGGAGTCGAGCTTCAAGCGCGGCAACTGCCCGGCCGTATCGGCGGCACAGGCACCGCCGCTGCCAAGCAGGGCCAGCACCAGCACACGGTTGAGCCATCGGCTGTTCATCGATCCTGCTCCGTCCGGTTCCAACAAAGGCGTCATGTAGGGTGGGCAATGCCCGCCGGCTTTCGTGCTTGATGATCCATGGCGCAGAGCGGCGGGCAATGCCCGCCCTGCAAAAGCGATGCCTCAGAAATTGTAGCGGGCGCTGACGTACCAGTTGCGCGGTGCGCCGTAGTACGCGGTCTGGATGTTGGCGACGCTGGAGAACTCCTGGCCGTCGGTCTTATAGATCTTATCACCGAGGTTGCGCACGCCGGCGCGCAGCTGCCAGTGCCCGTCGACCGAGTCGAACACGCCGAACACGCCGGTCACCACATAGGGATCCTGCTTCAGCCCTTCGCGGTTGTCGACGCTGAGCCAGGTGGTGCTGCGATACGAAGCGTCGGCGCCGAAAGTCAGCGCGCTGCCGCTGGGCAGGCCGAAGGTATGCGCCAGCGCCACCCGCGCGGTGAACTTCGGCGAGAACGGCACGTGGTCATGCAGATTCGCCAGGCTCGGATCGATCTGCGTGCGCGGATCGACGAACTTGTCGTAGCGCGCGTCCATCCAGGCCAGTTGGGTGGACAGCTTGGTGCCTTCGCCCAGTACGGCCGCCCCTTCGAACTCCAGGCCGTCGATTTTTAGCTTGGCCGCGTTGAGCACCGGGAAGCTGAACGCCGGCGTCGCCGAGCCCGGGTTCAGCACTTCGGATACGCGGGCCTGGAAGTCGGTGTAGTTGGAATGATAGGCGGCGAAATTGCCCTGCAGGCGGCTGTCGGCCGAGCGCATCTTCAGGCCCAGCTCGTAAGTCCACACGTACTCGGGATCGAAGGTCGGCTTGGCCGCGGTGGCGTCGTCGTTGGCGCGGCCGTTGAAACCGCCGGACTTGAAGCCGCGGTTGACCGAGGCGTAGCCCATCACCTGCGGCGTGAACTGCTTCTCCAGGCTCAGCGACGGGGTTACTGCGCTCCATGACTTGCCGGTCTGCGGGATGACCGCCTGCGGATCCTCGCTGAACGCCTGCAACGGCGCACCGAAGAACGCGCTGGTGGTGCGCCAGTAATCCTTGGTTTCGTGGGTGTAGCGCACGCCGGCGGCAAGCGTCCAGCTCGGCACGAACTCCCAGTTGACGTGGGCGAAGCCGGCCCAGCTCTTGTTCTCCAGCTTGTCGTCGATGGTGCGCAGGAAATCCACCGGCAGCGTGGCAAAACGCAGCAGGTCGTCGGCATACGCCTCCTGGTGCGAGGGCAGTTTCTCGTCCAGGTAATACAGGCCGTACACCGCCTGCAGGTTGCTGCCGTTGTCGTACTGCAGCTGCAGTTCCTGGCTCAACTGCTTCTGGTGAAAATCGACCAGCACGTCGCCCAGCTGCAGCGCGGTGGCGTCGATGTCGATGTAGGAATCGCTGTGCAGCTTGCGCCAGGCGCTGATGCTCTTGAAATCCCAATGGTCGGACAGGTGCCAGTCCAGGTGCAGCGACGCGCCGTAGTGGGTCAGCTTCTGGCCGTGACCGGGGCCGAAGGAGGTCTCGCCGTGGAAGTCGTACTTGCCCGGATCGGGCGTATACAGCAGCACCTGCCCCAACGCCAGGTCGGTGGCGTACAGCGGCGCCATCGCCTTGCCCAGGGTCAGCGCCGTGTCCTGCTTGGTGTAGTCGGCCGAAAACGTGGCGCTGAACGCGTCGCTGGCCTGCCACTTCAGCTTGCCGCGCACCGCCTTGGTGTTCTCGTTGTTGTAATCCGCGCCGGTGGCGGGATCGGTCACGTAACCATCGGTGCGCGAGTAGACGCCGGCGAGATTGCCCGACACCGTCGCGCCGAGCGGCCCGGACACATAGAAGCGGCCTTCGCGGCGACCGTAGTCGCCCAGGGTGGCTTCGACCGAGCCTTCCGGCGTGCTGCTGGGCTCCTTGGTGATGATCTTGATCGCGCCACCGGTGGAGTTCTTGCCGTACAGCGTGCCCTGGGGGCCGCGCAGCACCTCGACGCGTTCGACGTCGAACAGGCTGAACAGCGCGCCCTGGATGCGCGAGTAGTACACGTCGTCGACGTACATGCCCACGCCAGGGTCGAATGTCTGCAACGCATCCGGCTGGCCGATGCCGCGGATGAACACGTTCACCGAGGACGACGAGCCGCGCCCCTGCACGATGTTCAAGCCCGGCACCGCGCCTTGCAGACCGTCGATGTTGGTGGCCTGCAGATCCTTCAGATCCTCGTTGGTGAAGGCGCTGACCGCCACCGGCACTTTCTCCAGCGACTCGTCGCGACGCCGCGCGCTCACCGTCACGGCCTCCAGTTGGGTAACCTCGGCCCGCTTTGTCTCGGCGGGTTTCGTCGTGGCGGCGGCATCGCCCGCCTGCTGCGCCTGCAACGGCGCCATCAGCGCCAGACCAAAGACCAAACCGATCGCCGAGCTCAGTTGCGTGCGTTTCATGACGTCCCCTTCGCGGTGAATGCATCGCTCGCGCGAATGCTGATGAAGGCAGCTTAGGCAACCGGACGCGGCGGGACACTCGTACCTTCGTACAGTGCCGCCGTCTCGGCAGGTTCGGGATACTCGACGCCTGTCGCCATTGACGAGGCTGGGGGAAATCACGGATGGCATTCTTGATCGTGCTGGCCGCGCTGTGCTTTCTGATGTTCGCGGCCTACCGCGGCTACAGCGTGATCCTGTTCGCGCCGATCGCCGCGCTCGGCGCCGTGCTGCTCACCGAACCGGCGCTGGTCGCGCCGATGTTCACCGGCCTGTTCATGGACAAGATGGTCGGCTTCCTCAAGCTGTATTTCCCGGTGTTCATGCTGGGCGCGGTGTTCGGCAAGCTGATCGAGCTGTCCGGTTTCTCCAAGTCGATCGTGGCGGCGACGATCGGCCTGGTCGGGCGCAGCCGGGCGATCCTGTCGATCGTGCTGGTGTGTGCGCTGCTGACCTACGGCGGGGTGTCGCTGTTCGTGGTGGTGTTCGCGGTGTACCCGTTCGCGGCCGAGCTGTTTCGCGCCAGCGACATCCCCAAGCGGCTGATCCCCGGCACCATCGCGCTGGGCGCGTTCACCTTCACCATGGATTCGCTGCCCGGCACGCCGCAGATCCAGAACATCATCCCCACCGCGTTC
>Ga0070659_100001164_pt1 | contig 19228 bp, 10 predicted proteins | sample KBSC23metaG_FD_64666 | JGI IMG/M metagenome (GOLD analysis project Ga0070659, IMG submission 64666) | Corn rhizosphere microbial communities from Kellogg Biological Station, Michigan, USA - KBS C2-3 metaG | ecosystem: Host-associated > Plants > Roots > Rhizosphere > Soil ... | reverse complement strand
GTGACGCGCCATCGTCCACGCTACCGTCGCCAGTGATCGATCCGCTGTTCGCATGAGCCGAGTGCGTACTGAACCGCCCTTTCGCAGACAACGCTTCACTACCTGCAGGTGACCCATGGCCACACAAGGCAAGTTCAAGAAAACCCTCAGCCTGACCGACCTGACCTTCATCGGCCTGGGCTCGATCTTCGGCTCCGGCTGGCTGTTCGCGGCCAGCCACGTGGCCGGGATGGCCGGGCCGGCCGGCATCCTGGCGTGGATCTTCGGCGGCGTCGCCGTGTTCATGCTGGGCCTGGTGTACTGCGAGCTCGGTGCAGCGTTGCCGCGCGCGGGCGGCGTGGTGCGCTATCCGGAGTTCTCGCACGGGCCGCTGCTGGGTTCGCTGATGGGCTTCATCACCCTGATCGCGTTCTCCAGCCTGATCGCGATCGAAGCCGTGGCCAGTCGCCAGTACGCGGCGGCGTGGTTCCCCAGCCTCAACGTCGCGGGCGGCAGCGATCCCAGCACGCTGGGCTGGCTGGTGCAGTTCGGGCTGCTGGTGCTGTACTTCCTGTTGAACTACTTCAGCGTGAAGAGCTTCGCGGTCTCCAACAACATCGTGAGCATCTTCAAGTTCATGGTGCCGCTGCTGGTGATCGTGCTGCTGCTGACGCACTTCGACGCCGGCAACATGACCGTGGAGGGTTTCGCTCCGTTCGGTGCCGCCGGCGTGCAGGCCGCCATCTCCACCGGCGGCATCATCTTCGCCTACCTCGGACTGACTCCGATCGTCTCGGTGGCCAGCGAGGTGCGTAACCCGCAGCGGACCATTCCGTTTGCGCTGATCCTGTCGATCACGCTGTCGACAGTGATCTACGTGATGCTGCAGCTGTCGTTCCTGGGCAGCATCCCCGCCGAGCATCTTGCCGATGGCTGGAGCGGCATCGCCGCGCAGTATTCGCTGCCGTATCGCGACATCGCCATCGCCCTGGGCCTGGGCTGGCTGGCCTGGATGGTCATCGCCGATGCGATCGTGTCGCCCAGCGGCACCGGCAACATCTACATGAACGCTACGCCGCGCGTGCTGTATGGCTGGGCGCGCAGCGGCGGCTTCTTCAAGTCGATGACCTCGGTCGACGCCAAGTCCGGCATCCCGCGCAAGGCCTTGTGGGCAAGCTTCGCGATGTCGGTGTTCTGGACCATGCCGTTCCCGTCGTGGGAAAAGCTGATCGGCGTGGTGTCGGCGGCGCTGGTGCTGAGCTACGCGGTGGCGCCGGTATCGGTGGCCTCGCTGCGCCGCAGCGCTCCGGACCTGCCACGTCCGTTCCGCGTCCGCCTGTTCTCGGTGCTCGGTCCGTTGTCGTTCGTGATCGCCGCGCTGATCGTCTATTGGTCGCGCTGGGAAACGCTGTCGTGGCTGCTGGGCCTGCAGGTGCTGATGTTCGTCGCCTACGTGCTGTACAAGTTGCCCTCGGCGGAGGGCAGGGCGCGCCTGGTGCGCCAGGTGCAGTGCTCGCTGTGGCTGATCGCGTTCTACCTGCTGACCATGCTGATGTCGTACCTCGGCACCTTCGGCGGCATCGGCGCGATCGCCCATCCCTGGGACACGTTGGCCGTTGCCGCGATCGCGTTCCTCATCTACGCATGGGCGGCACGCAGCGGCCTGCGGGCGGCGGAACTCGATCTCGACGACGAAGAGGCTTGATTCCCGGCGTGGCGGCGGAAGCCGCCACGCACATTTCGGCAGCGCGCCTGGTCGGCCGGAGGATGCGTGAAACGGATCGTCGTTGTGTGGCTCCTGACGGTGGTGGCCGGTATCGGCGCGGCGCAGGCCATGCCCGATGCCGGGCAGTACGCGCGCTCGCTTGGCCTGCGCGAGCAATGGAGCGGGCTCACCCGCGACGTGGCCTGGCCGGCGAGCTGGCGGAGCGATGGCCGCTTCCACTACCGCAAGACCGTCGAGGGCGGGTTCCGCTTCGTGCTCTACGATCCGGCGACGGCAACGCGGTCGGACGCGTTCGATCATGAGCGGTTGAGTGCAGCGCTCGCCGCGGCCACTTCGGTGCCGCAACAGCCGCTGCGGTTGCCGTTCGAGACGTTTGCCTGGGCGCCCGACAATGATGCGATCCTCGTCGAGGCCGCCAATGACCGACTGCGCTGCAGCCTCGTCGACTACCGCTGCGCGCCGGCAGTGCACGGCAGCGGCGGCCGACCGCGCGGTTTCGGCGTGGTGCGCGACCTGCAAGTGGCGGCCGACAATACGCCCAGGCGTTCACCCGACGGGCGTTGGGAAGCCTTCGCCGACGGCCATGACATCGTGCTGCGCAACGTCTCCGATGGCCGCCTGCGGCGACTGACCAGCGATGGTCGCGCCGACGCCTTCCACGATCCGGAGAGCATCGCCTGGTCGCCGGACTCGCGCCTCCTCGCGTTCTATCGCGTGCAACCGGGCCTGGGGCGGCGGGTGACGCGGGTCGAGACGTCGCCGCTCGGCGGCGGCCAGCCGGTGGTGCATCAGCAGCTGTATCCCAAGCCGGGCGATGCCGTCGACATCGAACGCCCGCTGCTGGTCGATATCGACAGCGGCCGCGTCACCCTGGTCGACGACCGCCTGTTCCGCAATCCCTACAGCATGTCGCCGATCCGCTGGCGGACGGATGGACGAGGCATTGCTTTCGACTACGTGCGGCGAGGTCATCAGCATGTCAGCCTGGTGGAGGTCGATGCCGCCAGTGGCCGGGCGCGCGTGGTGGCGAGTGAGGACAGCCGCAGTTTTGTCGATGTCTGGCGTACGCAGCGGCACGAGATCGACGACGGTCGCGAGGTGCTGTGGGTGTCCGAGCGCGACGGGTGGCGGCACTTGTATCTGTTCGACGGCGCGAGTGGCCGCGTGCGCCGGCAGCTGACCCGTGGCGAATGGGTCGTGCGCGAGGTGCTGAAAGTCGACGCCGGGCGACGCCAGGTCTGGTTCACCGCCAGTGGCATGGACGCGGGGCGGGATCCGTACTACCGGCAGCTGTTCCGCGTCGGCCTCGATGGTGGCGAACCCGTGCGGCTGACCACGGTCGATGCCGATCACGACGTGGCGGTTTCGCCCGACGGCGAGTGGTACGTCGACGTGTATTCGCGCGTCGACATGGCGCCGGTGATGGAGTTGCGCCGCACCAATGGACAGCTCGTTTCCGAACTGGAGCGCGGCAAGATCGATGCGCTGCTCGACGCCGGCTGGAAGGCGCCCGAGGCCTTCGTCGCCAAGGGCCGCGACGGCGTGACGGATATCTGGGGCCTGGTGGTACGCCCGCGCGATTTTGATCGGGGCAAACGCTATCCGGTGATCGAAAACATCTACGCCGGGTCGCATGACTCGTTCGTGCCCAAGACCTTCTGGCCGTTCGGCTACCACAGCGGCGGTGACAAGGTGATCGGCATGCAGGCGCTGGCCGACCTCGGCTTCATCGTCGTGCAGATCGACGGCATGGGTACCGCCAACCGTTCCAAGGCCTTCCATGACGTGGCGTGGAAAAACCTCGGCGATTCGGGATTCCCGGACCGCATCGCCTGGCATCGCGCCCTGGCGGCGCGCGATCCGTCCTACGACATCACGCGCGTCGGCATCTACGGTGCGTCCGCAGGCGGGCAAAGCACGCTGGGTGCGCTGTTGTTCCACCCGGAGTTCTACAAGGTTGGCGTGGCCTGGAACGGTTGCTACGACAACCGCATGGACAAGATCAGCTGGAACGAACAATGGATGGGATGGCCCGTCGACGAGAGCTATGCACGCGCGTCCGGGGTCGACAACGCACACCGGCTGCAGGGTGCGCTGCTGCTGATCGTCGGCGAGCAGGACAGCAACGTGGACCCGGCCTCGACCATGCAGGTAGTCGATGCGCTGGTCCGCGCAGGAAAGGATTTCGAGCTGCTCAATATTCCGGGCGGCGGGCACACCGTCGGGCGTTCCACCGGACCCATCGACTACGCGCATCGCCGTCAGTTCGATTTCTTCGTTCGCCATCTGCAGGGGCGGACGCCGCCGGTCTGGAACACGATATCCGCCAAGCCCTGATGAAGGGCGGCCGCAGCGGAGGTTGGGGCGTTGGTGTTGGCCGGGGCAGCTGCCCGGTGCGCCGCACGCCATAGCCCGATCGATCAGCCCCGCGCCAGGCGTCGCGCTATCGCCCGGGTGAGGAAGCGGATCGCGCCACCGCCACGACGCGACCAGCGCGCGGACGCACGACTCTCCACAAACACCACTTGCGCCCACGCCGGCGATTCGTGCCGGGAACGAGCTTCCCTGGTGCATGCCTCATTGGCTCTGACCAAGGCTGGGTCCGCCGTTGTGGGCAAGGCTTGCGCAGGCGTGGTCTTCATACGGAATTCCGCATGCAAATGAACCAATCAATACAAGACCCCAAGGCTGGACAGCATGGAGACTTCAGATGTGGGCAAGTCGTACATGCACTTGAGTCGCCGCCAGGCGGCACCTCGGTGCTTCTGCTTGGAAACAGGAAGACGAAAGAACGGCATTTGAGCGCTTTCATACTGAATTACTCGGGGGAGAATTTTTTATGTATTCAGTAACGCATTCGTGTAGCTCTACTGCGGGGGTGGCTCTCGTCCGGAGCCGGATGCATCCGGTCAAACGGCTTGCCGGTTGCATCGCGACGGCGCTGTTGATGGGTGGGATGATGGCTCCTGCGCTGGCGCAGGATGCTGGATCCCAGTCCCAGGCAACCAATCTCGAAGCCGTGTCGGTGACGGTGACGGGCTCGCGCCTGCCTAGCACGGATCTGACCGCAGCTGCGCCGGTGACCATCATCGATCGCGAAAAGATCGATGCGACCGGCGCGCAGAGCGTGGGTGAACTTCTGCGCGAGTTGCCGGTGGCTTCCGCCTCGGCGAGCGATTCGGCGGGACGCGGCAACAACGGTTCGGCCAACGTGGCGTTGCGCGGACTGAGCGCGGTCAACACCCTGGTGCTGGTGAACGGCAGGCGCATGCTGCCCAACAACGCCGGCGGCACCGTCGATCTCAACAGCATTCCGTTCGAAGCCATCGAGCGCGTCGAGGTACTGCAGGACGGCGCGTCGGCGGTGTACGGCTCCGACGCGATCGCCGGCGTGGTCAACATCATCATGCGGCGCGACTACGACGGCGTGACCCTCAAGGCCGGTTACGGCGTGAGCAGCCGCAACGACCTGCCGAACAAGGAATACAGCGCGACCTTCGGGCGCACGCACGACGGCGGCAGCTATGTGTTCAACGTCAGCTACCGGCAGTCGGGCGGCAACCTGATCTCGGACCGCCCGATCAGCCGCGATCCGGACTGGCGCTCGCAGGGCGGCCGCAACTTCCGCGACGAGGCGCCGCTGTTGGGTGCGTTCCGCGCGGTCAACGCAGCCAACGCCTTCGGCCCCGGCAACCCGTACTACATCATGAAGTCCGGCGTGTCCCAGGTGACCTCGGCAGCCGACCTGCGGCCGATGGTGTACCCCGGCACCACCACCCCGCTGACTTCCGGCAACGACGGCATCAACTACTGGGAGCACGAGAGCAGCGCTTCGGAGATTTCCCAGGCCAACCTGTGGTTCAGCGGGCGCGAACGGCTGAACGATGCAACCGACCTGTTCGTCGAGGCGTCCTACAGCGGCCGCGAATCGCTCGGCTTCCTTGCGCCCGACTACGCCGACCCGAGTTCGGGCCTGGTGATCAGCGCCAACAACCCGTACAACCCGTTCGGCTTCGACGTGATCGGCATCCGTACCCTGGGCGAGATGGGTACCGGCAAGACCCGCATGAACGACGTCAAGAACAAGCTGTACCGCGTGGTCGGCGGCGTCGAAGGCCGCATCGGCGACAGCTGGACCTGGGACGTGTCGGCCAACTTCCAGAAACTGTCGCAGCTCACCTATGGCGGGCGGCAGCTGGACATCAACAAGCTTCGCGTCGCCGCCGGCGACCCGGCCTTGTGCGCGGCCACCGCCGGCTGCGTGCCGGTGAACTTTTTCGGTGGCCCCGGCAGTGTCACCCCGCAGATGCTTAACGCGATCACGTCCGACCGTTTCACCGACATCCAGGCGGACCTGAAGTCGATGGTGGCCAACGCGGCCGGCAAGCTGTTCGAGCTGCCCGCGGGCGCCGTCAATCTCGCGGTCGGTGCCGAATACCGCACCGAAGGCTTCACCCAGGTGCAGGACAACGCGCCAGGCAAGTCCACGGCGACGCCGCCGTTCCTGCCGCCGACTCGCGAGATCCGCGAAGTCTATGCGGAAACCTCGGTGCCGCTGCTGCGTGACGTGCCCTTCGCGCACAGCCTGGATATCGATGGCGCCATCCGCTACTCGCACTACAACGCCTTCGGCTCGACCACCAACCCGAAGGTCGGCGTCAAGTGGCGTCCGATCGCCGACTTGCTGGTGCGCGGCTCGTGGGGCACCGGGTTCCGTGCACCGACCTTCACCGAGGCCAACAGCACCCAGTCGCGCGGCTACCGGCCGGTGACCGACCCGTGCTACACGGCGGCGTACACCTCGCTGCCGGGTTGCAACGGGCGGCAGCCGAGCACGGTCCTCACCGGTACCTTCGTCACCACCGGCGGCAACCCGAACCTGCGTCCGGAAACCGCCGAGACGGTGACCGTCGGCCTGGTGTGGACGCCGAGCTTCCAGCCGCGCCTGTCGACCACGCTCGATGTGTTCCGGATCAAGAAGGAGGACATCATCGGCGCGGCCGATGTGGACTACATCATCATGCAGAATGCCCGCGGCGCCGGCTTCGGCGGCCAGGTGCTGCGCAACGCGAACAACGAAATCATCGACGTGTTCGCCACCCGCGACAACCTGCTCGACCAGTCGATCAAGGGCATCGACCTCGGCGCGGAGTACACCACGGCTCCGGCGTCGTGGGGCGAGTTCAACATGCGTGCCGACGCCACCTACCTGAAGAGCTACAAGCTCTCGCCGTCGCCGTCGTCCCCTGCGGTCGAGCGCGTCGACTCGTACACCACGGCGTTGGGCACGATCCCCCACTGGAAGGCGAACGGCAGGTTGACCTGGACTCGCGGACCGCTGTCGGCCACCTGGGGCCTCCGCTACGTGGACGGCGTGCGCAACGACGCCTCGCTGCTGGTCAAAGGCCAGCGGATGAGAGCCAGCAGCTACGTGCATCACGACGTCGCGGTGAGTTACTGGATCAAGGCGGCCAGCATGAAAGTCACCGCCGCGATCGACAACGTCGCCGACCGCATGCCGCCCTGGCTCGAAGGCAACTACTTCAACGGCTTCGACAACCTGACCTTCAACTCCCGCGGCCGCTTCTACTCCGTCCGTCTGGTCAAGGAACTCTGAGCGATCGCCACCCGCCCCGACGGTCGGGGCGGGTGTGTCCACGGTTATCTCGGGAGGGAGACGTGAAGAAGGTATTGTTCGCGGCGTTGATGGCGATTCCGGTCCTGTTGAGTCAGCCCGGACCGGCCCGAGCGGCAGACGACGAGGCCACCACCAAGGCCAAGTTGCTGACCGCGCAGACCCGAAAGATGGGCGGAACACTGCCCGCACAGCAGAAAGCGTTGCGGCTGGATCACATCGGCCTGTCGATCAAGATGATTCCGGCAGAAAAACGCATCGAGGGCGATGTGGTGCTCAGCCTGCGCACCGAGGCCCCGATCAACGAGTTGATCCTGGATCTGTATCCGGGCTTCAAGATCGAATCCATCCGGGTGGATGACGCGCTCATCGCACCCAGGCATTACAGCAACCCCGAAGGCCAGTTGCGCATCGCGCTGCCGCGGTCGCTCAAGGCCGGCAGTGCGTTCAAGGCCAGGGTCGTGTATGCGGGCACGCCGCCGCTGGCCAAGCGGCCGCCGTGGGAAGGGGGCACCACCTGGACCACCACGCCCGACGGCCAGCCCTGGGTCGACAACTCGCACTGGGGCGGAGGCTGCGACCTGCTGTATCCCTGCCTCGACCATCCCACCAAGAAAACCGCCTACGCCGACCTGTACTTCACCGTGCCCGCGCCCCTGGTGGCGCCGGGCAGCGGCAAGTTCATGGGCATGACCGAAAAGGATGGCTGGCGCACCTACCACTGGCGCGCGCGCAGTCCGCACACCTATGGGCTGGTGTTCAACGCCGGGCCGTACAAGCAGCTCGAGGGCGATTATCTCAGCCGCTTCGGCAACACGATCCCGATGCGCTTCTGGTATTTGCCCGGCGAAGAGGCGAAGGCGGCCGAGCTGTTCAAGGAATTCCCCAAGGTGCTGGAATTCTATGAATCGCAGATCGGTCCCTATGCCTGGGCCGACCAGAAGATGGGCGTGATCCGCGTGCCGTTCTCGGGCCTGGAAAACCAGACCTTGAACGGCTACAGCATCGATTACACCAAGACCATGTTCGGTTTCGACTGGCTGCTGCACCACGAGTTCTCGCACGAGTGGTTCGCCAACCAGCTGACGGCGTCCAACTACGACGACCTGTGGCTGCACGAGGGCCTGGGCTCGTACATGCAACCGTTGTACGCGCGCTATCTGCATGGCGAGCTGGACTACCATGCGCAGCTGAAGAACCAGCGGGTCGGCATTCGCAACGAACGGCCGCTGGTCAGCGGCCAGGAGCGCGACGAAAAGTGGGTGTACGCCGACCCGACCGGGCCGCGCGGCGACATCTACGCCAAGGGCAGCTGGGTGATGCATACGCTGCGGCTGCTGGTGGGCGACGACGCGTTCTATGAAATCGTGCGCCGCGTGGTCTACGGCCGGCCCGATCCGAAGCCCGGCAATTTCGAGCCGCAGTTCGGTACCAGCAAGGGCTTCATGGCGGTGACCAACCAGGTGACCGGGCGCAACCTGGACTGGTTCTTCAACGTGTACCTGTATCGCGCCGCGCTGCCGGAGCTGGTCGAGGTGCGCAAGGACGGCAAGCTGCAACTGCGCTGGAAGGTTCCGGACGGCCTGCCGTTCCCGATGCCGGTGGACGTGCGCATCGACGGCAAGACCGTGACCCTGCCCATGACCGACGGCGTAGGCGAGGTGGCGATCGCCGAGCGGGCCACGGTGACCCTGGATCCGGACGCCAAGATCCTGCGTCAGCTCGATTACCTCGACACCTTCAGGAAGTGGCGCGATGCGCAGCCCAATGGTGGGCGCACGCGTTGAGCCGTCCGGCGCGCGGTCGATCGACCGCGCCGTCTGACCGGAGCGATGTGGCGGTGGCCTGCCGATATCGGCGGCCCCGCCAGGCTGGCATGGCCGCGCCCATCCACGGGGCGCGGCGAATGACTCATGACATGGTCTGAGCCCACGAGGAGAGATGCGCATGTCGACCACGAAATCCCTTTACGGCAGCTTGCTGCTGCTTCCGCTCATGGCCTGCCTTGCCGCCGGCGTGCAGGCGCAGACGAGCGCCGCGCCCAGGCAGGTGCAGATACCCGCGCCATCCACGGCGGATGTGTTCAAGCCGACCGACCTGTATCACCTGCGCGCCGCGAGCGATCCCAGGCTGTCGCCCGACGGCCGCACCGTGCTGTTCTCGGTGCAGTACCACGATCGCGTCGGGCGCCCGTACAGCCGTATCTGGCAGGGCGACGTGCAGAGCGGCTCGACCTCGCCGTGGGGCGCGGACGGCGGCACCCAGGGCAGTTCGGCGCGCTGGTCGCCGGATGGCAAGCAGGTCGCCTACCGCGCCGAGGGCGGCATCCACGTGGCCGACGCCAACGGCGGCAACGCCCGCCTGCTGGCGCCGGTGGAGGACACCAACCATCCGCTGCCGCGGGCGGGCAAGGACTTCGTGTGGTCGCCCGACGGCCGCACGATCGCCTTCGTGTCCGCGGTGGCCTCGGCCGACCCGCCCATGGAAGCCGACCCGATCGTCATCACCCGCTATCTGTATCGTCCCGAGAGCGGGTGGCCGTCGCGCTTCAATGACAACAAGCGAGTGCACCTGTTCACGGTCGACGTCGCCAGCGGCAAGCTGACCCAGCGGACCAAGGGCGACCGTTACGAGCACTCGGTCGACTGGTCGCCGGACGGCAAGACCCTGGTGTTCCTGCAGAACCCGGAGCAGGAACAGGACAAGGTCTACAACTACGACATCTTCACGCTCGACGTCGCCAGCGGGAAGATCAACCGGCTCAGCCAGACCCGCGGCGTGGAATACGCGCCGGTGTTCTCCCCGGACGGCAAGAAGCTGGCTTTCTCCGGCTTGATGCGCCCGGTGACCTCGTCCGAAACCAACATGGAGAACCCGGGCACCTGGGTGATGGACCTGGCCAGTGGCGCTCGCGTCCAGGTCGGCGCCGGCATCGACGAGGTGCAGGGTCGTCCGCAGTGGTCGGTGGACGGCCGCTGGGTCTACTTCACCGTGCAGTCCCGCGGCAGCGTCGGCCTGTACCGGACGCCGACGGCCGGCGGCAAGTCCGAGCGGATCGGGCCGGCGCTTGGCCAGCGGGGCTCGGTCAGCAGCTTCGCCGTGGCCGCCGACGGCACGGTGGCGGCGGCCATGACCACGCCCACCGACCTGGCCCAGTTGTACCGGCTCAGTCCGGGGCGCGAGGCGGTTCGCCTCAGCAACCTCAATGAAGGCTTGCTGGCGAAAAAGCGTCTGGCCACGGTCGAGGCGTTTACCTTCAAGAGCTACGACGAGCGCGAGATCGAAGCCTTCCTGACCGTGCCCGCGGGCGTCGGCCGCGGCAGTGCGCGCCATTCGCACCCGATGATCGTGGCCATCCATGGCGGCCCGCACGGCCAGCAGGGCCCCGGCTTCGTCACCAAGGCGCAGATCTACGCGGCCCAGGGTTACGCGGTGCTGATGGTCAACTACCGCGGCTCGACCGGCTATGGCCAGGCATTCGCCAACGCCATCGCGCGCGACCAGAACGGCGGCGAGGCGATGGACGTGATGCGTGCGGTGGACGCCGCCATCGCGCGCTACCCGTGGATCGATCCGGAGCGGCTGGGCATCGAGGGCGGCAGCTACGGCGGCCAGTTGACCAACTGGATCATCACGCAGACCCCGCGCTTCAAGGCGGCGATTCCGTGGGCCAGCATCTCCAACCTGGTCAGCCACAACTACATGTCGGTCTACCACGACTACCTGGAGCAGGAGTACTTCGGCAAGCCGCACACGGCCGGGATCATGGACATGCTGTGGCTGCGCTCGGCACTGCGCTTCGTGCACCAGGTGCGTACCCCGGTGCTGCTGAGCCACGGCGACAACGACCTGCTGGTCAATCCGGCCGAGATCGAGCAGTACTTCACCGCCCTGCACGACGTCGGGGTGGAGGCCGTGATGCTGCGTTACCCGCGCGAGGGCCACGGCATGCGCGAAAGCCAGAACCAGGTGGATTTCGCCCAGCGCTCGATCGACTGGTACGAGAAACATTTCAATGCGCGATAGGGTCTCTCCGGCCCTGTCGGGGCGGCTGAGCATGCTGGCCCTGCTGGCTTGTCTGATGGGGTCCGCATCGGCTTCGGCCGATGCGGCGGAGCAGGCGGTCGCCGCCTCGGTCGAGCAGCAGTTCCGCGCCATCCATGAAAGCGAGTGGCCGTGGCGCGTCCGCGAAATAGGGATTGCCGACGACGTCGACGAGGCCGCGCGCATCCACTCGCGCTTTCGCGACGCATCGGCAGCGGCCCAGCAGGCCCGCCAGGCTTACCTGGAAAACGTGCTGGCGCAGCTCGACGGCATCGATCCGGGCGCGCTCGCCGGAAACACGCGGATCGATTACGCGGTGTACCGCGCGCAGATCGAGGCCTTGCTGGCCAAGTACCGGTATCGCGACTACGAGATGCCGCTGACCTCGTCCGGCGGCTTCTGGCAGCACGCGGCCAGTCATGCGCGCAAGCCTTACCGCACGGAGGCGGACTACCGCGCCTACCTCTCGCTGTTGCGCGCACTGCCCGCGTATTTCGAACAGAACATCGCCAACATGCGCGCCGGCCTGCGGCGCGGTTTTACCCAGCCGCGCGCGGTATTGGCGGGTCGCGACGCGCCGATCGTGGCCGTGGCCAACGCCAGGCCGGAAGATACGCCCTACTACAGGCCGTTCGTCGACATGCCCGCCGCCCTGCCTGCGCCCGTGCAGGCCGAACTGCGCAAGCAGGCACGGGCGGCCATCGCCGAGGCGGTGATCCCGGCCTACCGTACGTTGGGCGACTTCCTGCGCGACAGCTACGTGCCCGCGGCGAGAACCTCGCTCGCGGCTTACGAGCTGCCGGACGGCGCCGCCTACTACCGCTCCAGGATCCGCGAATACGTGACGCTGGACCTGGCGCCGGAGGCGATCCACGACATCGGCCTGCGCGAGGTGGCCAAGATCCGCGGCGAGATGGAACAGGCCATGCGCGCCAGCGGTTTCGCCGGGGACCTGCAAGGCTTCATGGAATTCCTGCGCACCGATCCGCAGTTCTACCCTTCTTCCGAGAAGGAGTTGCTGAAGGAAGCGGCGTGGATCGCCAACCGCTTCGACAGCATCGCCGCGAACTGGTTTGGCCGGATGCCACGCATGCGTTTCGGGATCAGGCCGATGCCGGCGGAAACCGCGCCGTTCTCCAGCTATGCGGTCGGCGGCCCGGGCTATTACCTGCTCAATACCTATGACCTCGCCAGCCGGCCGCTGTACGTGCTGACCGCGCTGACCCTGCACGAAGCCGCGCCGGGGCACGCCTTCCAGATGCCGCTGGCGGCGGAGAACAGCGCGCAGCCGCCGTTCCGGCAGAAGGTCTACATGTCGGCGTACGGCGAAGGCTGGGCGCTGTACTGCGAGAAGCTGGGTGTCGAGATGGGCATGTACGAAACGCCGTACGACCGCTTCGGCATGCTCAATTACCAGGCCTGGCGCGCGGCGCGCCTGGTGGTCGACACGGGCATCCATGCCAAGGGCTGGGACCGCGCACGCGCCATCGCGTACATGCAGCAGAACACCTCGCTGAACCAGCGCGAGATCGAAACCGAAGTGGACCGCTACATCTCGGTGCCGGGCCAGGCGCTGTCCTATTACATGGGCATGCTGGCGATCGAGCGCGAGCGCGAGAAGGCGCACGCGGCGCTGGGCGAGCGGTTCGACATCCGCGCCTTCCACGATGCGGTACTCGAGGCCGGCTCCGTTCCGCTGCCGGCGCTGGAGCTGCATATCGACGAGTACCTGGCGAAGGCGCAGCGCCAATGAGCAGGCGCCGCGGCACCGATAAGAAAGGTGAGCACATGGCAGGATCAACCCATCGGTGGCGTGGGCTGACGACGCTGCTGGCGCTGTTCGCCGCGCTGGCCGCGACGACGGCATCGGCGCAGTCGAAACGGCTGACGCTGGACGACATCTATGGCGACACCGCGGTGGCCATGGACCCGCGAAGCGTGAGCAAGTGGCTGGATGAAGACAGCTACACGGCGATCGAAGCCTCGGCGACGCACGCCGGCGCCCACGACATCGTGCGTTACGACACGGCCACCGGCGCACGCGCGGTACTGGTGGCGGCCTCGGCGCTGGTGCCCGCCAGTGGCCAGGCGCCGTTGCGCATCGCCGACTACGCCTGGTCACCCGACAAGCGCTGGCTGCTGCTGCACGTCGCGCATGCGTCCGCGCGCCGGAACCACCCGGTCGGCGACTACTGGCTGCTGGACACCGTCGCCGGCGGCCTGCGCCAACTCGGGCGCGGCCTGTCCCCTGCGGGCCTGATCTACGCGGAATTCTCGCCGGATGGCAAGTCGGTCGCCTATGTGCACCAGAACAATCTGCACGTCGAATCGGTGCAGGGCGGCAGCCGCCTGCAGCTGACCACCGACGGCAACGTGTTGCGCCTGAACGGGCGCGCCGACGTGGCCTACGAAGAGGAATTCGGCCTCGGCAAGGCCTACGCCTGGAGCCCCGATTCGAGCCGGATCGCCTACTGGCAGTTCGATACCGAGGGCATCGGCACCTTCTACATGATCCGCAACACCGGCGACGTGTATTCGCGGGTGGTGCCGCAGCAGTACCCGAAACCGGGCACGGTGATCTCCGCGGTGCGGGTAGGCACGGTCGCCGCCCGTGGCGGCGCCACCACTTGGTTCTCGCTGGAAGGCGATCCGCGCCAGCACTACGTGCCGCGCATGAGCTGGGCCGTCAATTCCAGCGAGGTCGTCATCCAGTACCTGAACCGGCTGCAGAACCGCAACACGGTCCTGCTCGGCACGGTCCGCGACGGCAAGGTCAGCGTGATCTTCGAAGACGCCGATCCGGCCTGGATCAACGTCAACGATCCAGCGTGGGTGTCGGAGCAGCGCTTTACCTGGCTCAGCGAACGCGATGGCTGGCGCCACCTCTACACGGTGGCGCGCGACAGCGGCGAGCTGGAGTTGCGCACGCCGGGCGAATTCGATGTGGTCAGCCTGCTGCAGGTGGATGCGGACGGAGGCTACGCCTATTTCATCGCCTCGCCGGACAACGCCATGCAGCGCTATCTGTACCGCGCACGCCTGGCCGGCGCGCCGCAGGTCGAGCGGCTGACCCCGGCCGGCGCCGAAGGCGTGCATGGCTACACGCTGTCGCCGCGCGCGCGGCTGGCCTTCCATACCGTGTCCCGCTTCGATCGGCCGCCGCTCACCGACGTCGTGCGCTTGCCGGGCCACACCGCCACGCGGGTCCTGTCCGACAACCGCCCGATGCAGGCGCTGGTCGCGTCTGCCGCCAGGGGCGAGGTCGAGTTCTTCAAGGTGAAGGCCCGCGACGGTCTGGAACTGGATGCGTGGATGATGAAGCCGCCGGATTTCGATCCCAGGCGCAAATACCCGCTGCTGATCTACGTCTACTCCGAGCCGGCCGGGCAGACGGTGCAGGACAGCTGGGGCGGGGACCGCTACCTGTGGCACCTGATGCTCACGCAGAAGGGCTACCTGGTGGCGAGCGTGGACAGCCGCGGCGCCAACTCGCCGCGCGGACGCGACTGGCGCAAGAGCATCTATCGGCAGATCGGGCTGATCGCCTCGCGCGACCAGGCCGATGCCGTGAGCGCGATGCTCGCCTCGCGCCCGTACATCGATCCGGCGCGAGTGGGCGTGTGGGGCCGCAGCGGCGGTGGCGCGATGACGCTCAACGCGATGTTCCGCTACCCGCAGCTGTATGCGGTGGGCATCGCCATCGCCAGCCCCACCGACCAGCGCCTGTACAACGCCATCTACCAGGAGCGCTACATGGGCCTGCCGCAGGACAACGTCGAGGGCTATCGCGACGGCTCGCCGATCAACGTCGCCCAGGGCCTGGCCGGCAAGCTGCTGCTGGTGCACGGCACCGGCGACGACAACGTCCACTACCAGAACATGGAGCAATTGGTGGACCGGCTGATCCAGCACGGCAAGCCGTTCTCGATGATGGCGTATCCCGATCGCGGGCACGGCATCAGCGAGAAGCCCGGCACCCGGCTGCACCTGCAGACCCTGATGACCGACTACCTCGACACCCACCTGTTGCCGCCGCGGCCATGAAGGAGCCATCGATGTCTCGTCCAACCCCACGCCGCGCGGCCGCATCATGGCGCGCCTCCCTGCTGGCCATGGCGGCCCTTGCCTGCGTCGGCTTCGCTGGCCAGGTACGCGCGGCGGGCGCCGAGGAGCTGACTCAGCTCTACCAGCAATGGCGCCAGTTCGAGGTGCCCTACATCGTGCGCGGCATCCCCGACTACGGCGCGGCGGCAATGCAGCGCAAGGCCGAGGGACTGGCCGGTTTCCGCCAGCGGCTGGCGCAGCTGGACACCGCCGGCTGGAGCCGCAGCGAGCAGGTCGACTACGAACTGGTGAAGGCGGAGATGGCAGGGTTGGACTTCAACCTCCGCGTATTGCGCCCATGGGCGCGGGATCCGTCGTTCTACGTCAGCGTGTGGTCCCAGCGCACCGACGTGCCGTCGCGCGACGCGCCGGCCTCGCAGCCGGAGATCGAACTGTACCGCTACCGCTATCCGCTGTCGGCGGCGGACCAGGCGCGTCTGGCCGCGCAGCTGGGCATGATTCCCACCTTCCTCGAGCGCGCCCGGGAAAACCTCAAGGACAGCAACGCGCGCGATCTGTGGGTGCAGGGCGTGACCAGCCTGCGCAACCAGGCCAGCGTCCTGGCGCAGTGGCAGCAAGGCCGGCTGGTGGTGAGCGACCTCGAAGGCGACCGCAAGGCCAGTCTCGACGGCGCCAGTCCGCAGCTGCGTGCGGCGGTGACCGCCGCGCATGGCGCCACCGAAGATTTCGTGCGCTGGCTGCAGGAACAGGCGGCCGGCAAGACCGGTGCGTCCGGCGTCGGCAAGGAAAACTACGACTGGTATATGAAGAACGTCCAGCTCATGCCCTACACGTGGGCCGATGAGGTGACGTTGCTGCGGCGCGAACTGGAGCGCGCGCATGCCAGCCTGCGGCTGGAAGAACACCGCAATCGCCAGCTGCCCGAGTTGAGTCCGGCGGCTACCCCGCAGGCGCTGAATGCACTGGCGACCGCACGCCTGGACACCTTCGTCAGCTTCCTGGTGGACCAGGAGATCATTCCGCAGAAGAACTACCTGCGCGCCGCGCTGGCGCCGCAGAAGGCGAGCTTCGTTCCACTCGATCGGCGCCAGTTCTTCGGGCACGTGGCGCACCGCGAGCCGATGCTGATGTATGCCCATTCCTACCACTGGATCGACCTGGCGCGGATGCGCGACGAGCCGCACCCCAGTCCGATCCGCAGCAACGCGCTGCTGTCCAACATCTGGGTCAGCCGGGCCGAAGGTTTCGCCACCGGCTTCGAAGAGCAGCTGATGCATGCCGGCTTGTACGACGACAACCCGCGCGCGCGTGAACTGGTCTGGATCATGCTGGCCAATCGCGCCGCGCGGGGTCTTGCCTCGCTGTATGTGCACGCGAACCTGTGGACGCTGGAGCAGGCCGGCGAATTCCAGGCCGAGTGGACGCCGCGCGGCTGGGCCGGCGCGCGCGATTCGCTGACCACCTTCGAGCAGCTGCTGTACCTGCGCCAGCCCGGCTACGGCACCAGCTACATCTCGGGCAAGCTGCAGTTCGATCGCCTGGTGACGCGCTACGCCCACGAGCAGGAGCGCACTGGCGCGGGCTTCGCGTGGAAGGGCTTGATGGCGAAGTTCAACGATGCGGGGATGATCCCGATGACCCTGCTGGAGCAGGAGCTGCTGCCGTCGGAGGCGCCACTCTTGCCGTGACCGGCGCGGGCGGGAAGCCGGGCTCTGCGCATAGCTCAGCCCGGCATCGCTTCCGCTTGCGGGTTGTCACGGAGTGCCACCAACTCGGCATGCAGTCGCGCGGGGATGCGCACGCCGTGTTGCAGGCTGGCGGCCCGGGCCTCGTAGCGGCGCTGCGAGGGCAGGCGTGCGCCGCTGGACGCAAAGGCGTTGAGCAGCGTTTCGGCACGCGCCAGGTGGGGAAGCGGATCGCCGCCGGCGAAACGCGCCGGGCCCATCGCGATGATCAGTTCGCCATGGTAGGGCGAGGCCCCTGCGCCGGCGTCATGCGCCAGCGACTCCAAACTGGTCAGGTCGCCGATCAGCGGCCCGGCGATCAACTCGATCATGGTGGAGAGGGCCGAGCCCTTGTGTCCGCCGAAGGTCAGCATGGCGCCGCCGTCGAACACCGCCTGCGGATCGGTGGCGGGCAGCCCCGCGGCGTCCACGCCCCAGCCCTCCGGGATGGGTGCGCCGGCCCGTGCGCGCAATTCGATCTCGCCGCGGGCCACCGCACTGGTGGCGAAATCGAACACGTAGGGATGCGCGCCGGGGCGCGGCCAACCGAACGCGATCGGGTTGGTGCCCAGCAGCGGAATCTTGCCTCCGGCCGGTGCGACCCAGGCGTGGCTGGGATTGCACGCCAGCGCCACCAGCCCGGCCTCGGCGATCTGCTCGACTTCGGGCCACAGTGCGGAAAAGTGCAGGCAGCGGTTGATCACCATCGCGGCCAGACCGTTGTCGCGGGCCTTCCGGATCAGGTGCGGCAAACCCCGTTCGAACGCGAGCAGTGAATAACCTCCCCGCGCGTCCACGTGCACGATGCCTGGCGCATGGTCGTGCACTTCCGGTTCGGCCTGGCCGTCCACCTTTCCCGCGCGAAGCGAGTGGACGCATACAAGGGTGCGATAGAGGCCGTGCGAGGGGCAGTGGTCACGCTCGCCGGCGACGATGGTGGCGGTCAGGGTTCTCGCATGGCCGGTGCTGAATCCTGCTCGGAGCAGGATACGGGAGACGAGCGTTTCACACTCATCCAGGCCGAGTTGAACCGGGGGGAGATCCGACATGCCGTCTATCCAATTGAAAGTATGGATTTTATTGTACAAAGGAAAGCAGGGTCGGCCGCGTGATATTACGTCGGTAACGGTGCGGAAATTTGCATGATTGTCGGCTGCCGGTGCCTGCGCGCCAAGGCCGGAACGCGTGTGACAATGATGCAAGCCACTAGCGGAGGAAGGCCATGCAACTACGCTCTGACAACTTCGCGAACGAGCAGCCGATTCCCCCTCGTTACGCCTTCGGCAAGCGCGCCGATCCGTTCGCGCTGTCGGACAACCACAGTCCGCACCTGGCGTGGAGAGGAGCGCCCCCGGCCACCCGCTCGTTCGTGCTCACCTGCATCGACACCGACGTGCCCAGCCGCGGCGACGACGTGAACCAGGAAGGTCGCAGCGTGCCCGCGGACTTGCCGCGGGTGGAGTTCGTGCACTGGCTGATGGCGAACATCCCGGTCGAGTGCGGCGAGCTGGCTGCCGGCGCGTGCAGTGACGAGGTTACCCCGCGCGGCAAGCGCGAGCCGTCCGGTCCACCGGGCAGCGTGCAGGGCGTGAACGATTTCACCGGCTGGTTCAGCGGCGACGCCGACATGGGCGGCGAATACCTCGGCTACGACGGCCCGTGTCCGCCGTGGAACGACGCGCTGCTGCACCACTATCACTTCAAGCTGCACGCGCTCGACGTGGCCGCGCTGCCGCTGGTCAAGGGTTTCTCGCTGGCCGAACTGCGCGCGGCGATGGTCGGTCACGTGCTAGCCGAGGCGGAGCTGGTCGGCACCTACAGCCTGAACCCGGCCGTCGCCGGCTGAACGCACGCGAGCGCAAACGTCGGCATCGCGTGCAGGGCGGTGCCGGCTCTCTTCACACCCGCATGGCACGGGCTGTGGGTGAATGACGGCAGGCGGTTTCCCCACGACCGTCATCACTGCAAAGAGGACGCCCCCATGCTTCACTACGCCCTGGTTTTCCTGGTCATCGCGATCATCGCCGCCGTGCTGGGTTTTGGCGGCATCGCGGG
>Ga0070659_100001160_pt1 | contig 19249 bp, 21 predicted proteins | sample KBSC23metaG_FD_64666 | JGI IMG/M metagenome (GOLD analysis project Ga0070659, IMG submission 64666) | Corn rhizosphere microbial communities from Kellogg Biological Station, Michigan, USA - KBS C2-3 metaG | ecosystem: Host-associated > Plants > Roots > Rhizosphere > Soil ... | reverse complement strand
TTCGCCTTCGTGATGGCGGTGCTGCCGCATCCACCTGAGGTGCCAGGCCAGCCGAATGACAAGGTCCAGCATATCGCGGCATTCGCGACCCTCTCGTTGCTCGGCAGCTTCGCCTATCCGCGAACGGACCTGACTAAGCTGCTCATCCGATTGTCGCTGTTCGGCGCGGCGATCGAGGTCGTCCAAGCGATTCCCGCGCTCCACAGGGACAGCGACGTGCTCGACTGGCTCGCCGATACAGTCGCCGTAGCCGTCGTGCTCCTCGTCGTGCGTTGGTGGCGAGGTGCGCGCTCTTAGCGTTGCTTCGCGCCGCTCCTCACCCTATCTGCGCGGCAACTGTGCAAGGGGATCGCATGACCCAATTCGACGACCGTGAACGCGCCTTCGAGGCGAAATTTGCCCGCGACGAGGAGATGCAGTTCCGCATCGCGGCGCGGCGTAACAGACTCCTCGGAGAGTGGGCGGCGCGGCAGATGGGGCTGACCGAGGTCGAAGCGGAGTCCTACGCGAAGGACGTCGTCCGCTCCGACTTCGAGGAAGCGGGCGAGCATGACGTGATCCGAAAGGTCCTGGGTGATCTTACAGCCGCGGGGGTCGACGCAGAAGAAGAACAGGTGCGCGAGGCGCTGAGGAACAAGGAAATCGAGGCGCGGCGGCAGATCATCGAGGCGAGCAACCTCTGATGCCGATGGCGGCAAGCGAGATCGAAGGGCTGATCAAGGCGGCCATTCCGGACGCCGAAGTGACGATCCGCGATCTCGCCGGCGACGGCGATCATTATGCCGCGCGGGTCGTGAGCCACAGCTTCGAGGGACTGAGCCGCATCAAGCAGCACCAGGCGGTCTATGCGGCGCTTGGCGGACGAGTGGGGGGAGAGCTTCATGCGCTGCAGCTCGAGACTGCAGTGCCTCAACCGGAGAATTCAAAGTGACTGACGCCCAGAGCCGCATCGCCGATATCGTCAAAACGAATGACGTGGTGCTCTTCATGAAGGGAACGGCCTTGTTCCCGCAGTGCGGCTTTTCGAGCCGCGCGATCGCAATCCTCGACCGCCTCGGCGCGAACTACGAAACAGTCGACGTGCTTCAGGACCCCGAGATCCGCAACGGCATCAAGGAATTTTCCGACTGGCCGACGATCCCGCAGCTCTATGTGAAGGGCGAGTTCGTTGGCGGCTCCGACATCATGATGGAGATGTTCGAGAGCGGAGAGCTGCAGCAGCTTCTCGGCGCGGAGGCTTGAATAAGAGAAGGGGCGGAAGCAGCTGGACCAGAGAACCGCTGCTACCGCCCCTTCATTTGGCGTGGAACCAAGTGGACGCGGTAATAGTAGCAATCGGCGTGCCAATTTGAAGAAGTGGCGAATTTCCGCCGTTTTTTGTTGAAGACGCGAAGCAAAGGGGAACGCTTGCGTAAAATTTTCCGACAGGATCCGGCGTCCGTCATGGCCGTTGGCACTTTGCCATCGCTCCTTGGTTGGACCGTGAAGTGAGTCGGCACGATCCTGATCCGGTCCGCGCGAGCGGGCCCAAGCTGTTTTGCGACCTGACCCAGAGCTGGTCCGACGTCGGCGGCGGCGTACGCACGTATCTGCTGCACAAGCGCCGCCACATTCTCGAATCGACTCCGCACCGCCATCTGGCGATCATTCCGGGCCCCAGCGATCAGGTGATGGAGGAGGAGCGGGCGATTACCGTCACGATTGCCTCGCCTCGCGTGCCCGGCAGTCCGCATTATCGCCTGATGCTTCGCAACGGCGCGGTCCGGAAAGCGTTGGAACGCTTCCGCCCGGACCTGATCGAGTGCCAGGACGCTTATAACCTGCCCTGGGCGGCGATCGCCCACCGCCGCCGCCATCCCGAGACGGCGCTGATCGCCGCCTACATGACGGACTTCCCCACCGTTTATGTCGAGCGGCCGTTCGCACGCTTCGTGACCCGGCCAATAGCAAAGCTCTGCAGCCGCATCTGCTACGCTTACTGCGGGAGCCTCTACCGCCGCTTCGACGCCCTCTTTGCGCTGAGCGAGAACGGCGGCGCCGCAAAGCTGCGGTCGCTCGGCATTGCGCCGGTCGACATCGTCCCGCTTGGCGTGGAGGTCGGCGAGTTCGGGCCGAGCCGCCGCGACCCTCGGCTGCGGGAGAAGCTCGGCCTTTCCGACGGGCAACCGCTGCTGATCTACGTCGGGCGCCTCGACGGCGAGAAGAAGCCGGACGTGGTGGTCGACGCCTTCCGTCGACTGCCGCGGGAGCTGGGCGCAAAGCTCGCTTTGCTCGGCGAGGGACCACTGAAGGCCGAGCTCGCCGCGATCGGGGACGAGCGCATCGTCATGCCCGGTTATGTGCAGGGCCGCGCCGAACTCGCGCGTTGGCTGGCCAGTGCGGACGTTTATGTGTCGGCAATGGCCAATGAGACGTTCGGCATCTCAATCATCGAGGCGCAGGCTTCGGGCCTTCCGGTAATCGGCGTTGCCGCCGGCGCCATGCTCGACCGCGTGACCGAGGACATGGGCCGCTTGGGTCCGGTCGGGGACGCGGGGGCAATGGCCGCGAACATCATGTCGGTCATCCACAGCGACCGCGACGCAATGGCGGCGGCCGCGCGCTCCCATGCGCTGCAGTTCAGCTGGGATAGCAGCATGGAAGCGCTGTTTGGCCGCGTCTATCCAGCGGCCTTTGAGCGGCGGCGCGAGCGGCAGCTCGGGGTTGCGACCGCGGCCGCCCTTGCAGCCTGACCGGTTCAAGGGGCATTCACGGCAAGATTGAGATGTGAGTGCGATGCGCCGGGGCATAATGTTCGTTGCGATTGCGTCGCTAATCGTGCCTCTCGGCGCGACGGCGGCGGCGCCGCGCAAACCGGCTCCGGCCGCGAAGCAGCCGGTCGTGCCGAAGCTCATGCAAAGCTGTGACGCGCACAAGTTTGAGACGATCGTCCACGCCGTCGTCGACGGCCAGCCGCGCGATTCCAAGGTGAAGCTTTGCGGCGTCGAAGGGCAGAGCGACGCCGATTGGGTCAAGACCTTGCGCGACGCGATCCGCAAGCTCGAGGCGAACAAGGACATGGCCGCGGCCGTTCGCGACCAGATCGTCACCGCCATCCAGACGGAGATTTCGCGGCTGATGATCGCCGGTTCGGCACCGCCCCCGGCGCGAAAAGCGGTCGAAGTTGAATCAGCGCCAACATTGTCGCGCGATTATTCGACGCTCCCGCCCTTGCCGCCGCCGGTGGAGACGAGCGAGCCGCCAGCGCAAACGTCAGGAGCCGCGCTGGCTCCGGGTCGCGTAACGCCCGCTACGCCGATCCAGAAGGACTTCGCACAGCTGCCGCCTCTGCCGACGTCGCCTGCGCCCACGCCTGCTCCCACAGGCTCTGCAAGTCCGCCATCAATTCCTGCCGTTGCGCCGCGCCTGACCTTCGGCTGCGACACGCCGGGCGAGCTCACCAGCGACGCTCCGTGTGCCGACTTCCAGCGCGAGACGATGCTGACGGTGCACGCGCGCGACGATGTGCCGGCGGGAACATTCCTGCAGTTCGTGCGCAATGATCAGTCGCAGGCCGAGGTGGCGCTCGACGGGCTGCGGCGCGGACGGGCGCTGCGCACAGCGCTGCCGCGTGAAGTGTGCAGCGGATTCACCAGCGGCAAGCTCGAGCTCAGGATCGTCCGCGGCGAGGCGGGTTCCGAAGTCCTTGCCACCGAGGGTCCGTACAGCCTGCGCTGCTAGCGCATGGGCGCCGCGCGTGGCAGACGTCCCAGCCGATGGACGTGCCCTACGCGAAACTCGAAGAGCTGGAACCGGGCATTGCGCGCGTCCTCGCGCATAATCCCTCAGCGTTCACTTATTACGGCACCCAAACCTATTTGATCGGCAGGGACGAGGTGGCGGTGATAGATCCCGGGCCAGACCTGCCCGAGCATCTCGACGCGCTGGAGAATGCCATTGGCGGGCGGAGGGTCGTCGCGATCATGTGCACCCACACGCATCGCGACCACAGCCCCGCAGCGCGCCCGCTCGCGGACCGCATCGGCGCTCCGATCATCGGCTGCGCGCCGCTGGCGCTGGAAACAGTCGGCCCGCGCGCGGACGCCGCGTTCGACGGCGACTACATGCCTGACCAAGTGCTTCAGGACGGTGAGACGATCGAAGTCGATGGCGAACAGCTCACGGCGGTCGCGACGCCCGGGCACACCTCAAACCATCTTTGCTTCAGCTATCGCGGCGCTCTGTTCAGCGGCGACCATGTGATGGGCTGGTCGACGACCGTCGTGGTGCCGCCCGACGGCGAAATGGCGGCTTATTTGGCCAGTCTCGACAAGCTCAGGAAGCGCGACGACCGCATCTATTATCCCGCGCATGGGCCCGCCGTGACCAACCCGCAGCAATATGTGCGCCATCTCGTCGGCCACCGAATGCAGCGTGAGAAGCAGATCCTGGCGCTCGTGCGCGAACGGCCGCGGCCGATCCCGGACATTGTCGCCAGCGCTTATCCTGGGCTCGACCCGCGGCTCACCGCCGCCGCTGGTGGGTCGGTGTTCGCGCACCTGCTGGACCTCGAACGGCGCGGGCTCGTTGAGCGCGACGGAGAGTCATGGAAGGCCGCCTGACCAAGCCGATCGCGATCATCGCGATCTTCGTCGCGCTGGTGCTCGGCGTCGTCGTCGGCACCACGACCAACATCGCCGACAAGTTCTTCGGGCCGAACCCGAAGACGATCGCCACCTCCAGCCTCGAATCGATGCGCGCGCAGAACCGGCTGATCGCCTTCGTTGCTCGCTACGTGTCGGTGACGACGGCCGAGACCAGCCGCTTCGGCCTCTCGGCCAAGCGCACGCTGATCCTGCCCGGCGACGTCCGTTACGAGCTCGACTTGTCGAAGCTGCAGCGGAATGACGTGACCTGGGATGGCGCGACCAAGACGCTGAAGGTCCAGCTCCCCGAGGTCGAGATTGCCGGACCCGACGTCGATCTCTCGGCGGCACAGGAATATGGTCAGGGCGGAATTCTCTCCGCGCTCACCAATGCCAATCAGCAGCTCGATTCAGTCAATCGCGCCAAGGCCGTCGCCGACCTCAGGAAGCAGGCGTCCGCGGCGATGCCTATGCGGCTCGCGCATCAGGCGGCGCGGGCCGCGATCGAGCGCAGCTTCGCGATGCCGCTCATTGCCGCCGGCTTCAAGGACGTGAAGGTGGTCGCCCGCTTCCCCACCGAGGGCAATGACGAAGCTTCCTATCTCGACCTTTCCACACCATATGAGCAGGCGATTCAGGAAGCGGAGCGGCGCAGGGCCGCTCAAGGGCAAAGATGACCGTTCAAACGACCACCCTCAAAGGGCTCGACCTGCTTGCCGAGATCCAGCGCCTGAAGCGCGAGCGCAACGCGGTGATCCTCGCGCATTATTATCAAAAACCCGAGATTCAGGACCTCGCCGATTTCGTCGGCGATAGCCTCGACTTATCACGCAAGGCGGCGGCGACCGACGCCGAGGTGATCGCTTTCTGCGGCGTGCGCTTCATGGCGGAGACAGCAAAAATCCTGTCGCCTGAAAAGATCGTGATCCTGCCCGACATGGACGCCGGCTGCAGCCTCGAGGACAGCTGCCCGCCCGATCAGTTCGCCGCCTTCCGCAAGGCCCATCCAGACCATATTGCGCTCACCTACATCAACTGCTCGGCCGCGGTGAAGGCGCTCTCGGACATCATCGTCACCAGCTCGTCGGCCAAGGTCATCCTCGACCAAATCCCCAAGGATCAGAAGATCATCTTCGGCCCCGACCGGCACCTCGGCGGCTATCTGGCGCGCAAGACCGGACGCGAGATGCTGCTGTGGCCCGGCATCTGCATCGTCCACCAGGCCTTCAGTGAAACCGAGCTCCTGAAGCTCAAGGCCGAGCATCCCGATGCGCCGGTCGCGGCGCACCCCGAATGCCCGCCGCACATCATCGATCACGCCGACCATGTCGGCTCGACCAAGTCGATCCTCGATTTTGCGCTTAGCTCGCCCGCCGACACGATGCTCGTCGCGACCGAGCCGCACATCATCCACCAGATGCAAAAGGCGGCGCCGAACAAGGCCTTCATCGGAGTCCCCGGGGGCGACGGCAACTGCAACTGCAACATGTGTCCGTACATGGCGCTCAATACGCTGGAGAAGCTCTATGTCGCCCTGCGCGACCTGGAGCCGCGGATTGAGCTGTCGCCCGAGGTCATGGCCAAGGCCCGAGTGCCTCTGGAAAGGATGCTCGAGATGGCCGGACGGACGGTCGGCCAAGGGGACGTCGGAATGCCCATCATCGACCATCCCGAAGAGATCAACCCGGCAATCAGCGGCGATTGAGTTGCGCTGCGCTACATTTGTAGCTAACTGCAGCACTGATGATCCGAAGAGCGGTTCTCGCCCTGCTCATTGGCGTTGCCGCCTTACTGTCGACCGTCGTTGACGCACAACCGCGCGCGTTTCCGCCAGGCGCGGACATTCAGGCGATGCTCAACAGCCGTGTCGGCGGCAAGCCCGGCTTTGGGATTGTCCTGGTCACTTACCGGCTAGGCCAGCGCTCTCACGTCTACGCCGCCGGCACCAGTGGTCGCGCGGACCTGCCGCTGAACGCCGATACACTGTTCGAGATCGGTTCCATCACCAAGACCTTCACTGCGTCGCTCCTCGCCGACATGGTGCGGCGCAGGGAGGTGCGGCTCGAAGATCCACTCGCCAACTATTTGCCTTCCTCTATCCGCGTCCCGGAGCGCGGCGGTCGCAAGATCACCCTGCTCGATCTGGCTACCCACATGTCCGGCCTGCCGGGACTACCCACCAATATTCATCCCAAGGACCTTTCTAACCCATATGCCGACTTCACCGAGGAAATGGTGGACCAGTTCCTGTCGAGTTATTCGCTCCCGAGAGATATCGGCTCGACATACGAATATTCGGCGGTCGGCATCGGGCTTCTCGGTCGAGCTCTCGGGAACAGACTGAACATGAGCTGGGAACAGGCGCTTACGGAGCGCATTTTAAACCCGCTCGGTATGATTAGCACGCGGGCGACATTGAGCCCCGCGCTGAAGCGACGCCTGGCGCCTGGTCATGACGAGAGGGGTAAACCGACTTCGAACTGGGACATTCCGGCGCTCCCGGCGATGGGCGCCTTGCACTCGGCCGCCAACGACATGACCAAATTCCTGATCGCGAACATGAATCCTCGGTCGAGGCCTTTCGGTCGCTTATTCGCTGAAGCGCATGTACCGAGGGTCGCCATGGATGAGGAAACCCGCGTCGGGCTCGCGTGGCAGACGGGGCATGGCACCAACCGGACGATCGTCTGGCACGGGGGTGGAACCGGCGGCTACCGAGCGCTGATCGCGTTCGACCCCGCCAAACGGAATGGAGTGATCGTCCTCACCAACTTCGCGAGCGGCGCCGACGATATCGGCTTTCACTTGCTCGACCCAGCTCTTCCACTGCAGTGAAGTCTTGTCATTGAACGGCATTCAGCGCTCGTTAGGTGCCGATCTGGCATAAGCGGCGCCGACACCGGGGGAGGTTTCAACTTCAATGCCGAGTTTTGTCCTGCGGCTCGCCGCGCTTGCAGGCTTCGCTGTCTCGTCCATATCGACCGCCGCGCAGTCGTTCGCGGCGCAATTCCCCGCGCGTATTCTCGCTGCACATAACGCCGTGCGAGCTCAGGCGCGCGTTGCGCCGCTGGTGTGGGACAATGCGCTCGGCTCTGCCGCGGCGGTTTACGCACAGCAGATGGCGATGACCGGCCGGTTCTCGCACTCGAACCGGGCTCTACGGCGCGGCACCGGTGAAAATCTGTGGATGGGCACGCGCGGCGCGTTCAGCGTCGAGGCGATGGTCGGCGGCTGGGCCTCGGAGCGGCGCTGGTTCAGGCCGGGCCTGTTTCCGAACGTCAGCCGTACGGGCAATTGGGTCGACGTTGCGCATTACAGTCAGATGATCTGGCCGACCACCACGCGCATCGGCTGCGCGCTCGCGTCGACCCCGCGGATCGATTATCTCGTTTGCCGCTACGCAGGGGCCGGCAATATCGACGGTCGGCCTGTGGGATACACCGTTCGCTAACGCAGCCACAGCCAGAGCGACGCGACCAGCATTCCGAGGTTCATGTAGGCGGTCGAAGCGAACCCGAACGCGCGATGGACCGGCTTGATGCGGTATCCGATCCAGAAGGCGATCCTGACGATCACGAAGGTGATCGAAACCGCCGCGACGATGTTCAAGCGCGCGATCGGAAGGCTTACCGACAAAGTGAGCATCCCGACCAGGAAGAGCACGAACTGCTGAAGCGTATTGTCGGCCACGCGGCCGTCGACGATCATCTGCTCGCTTTCCTTGCTGAGCGTTGGGTCGATCGCTTCGCTCAGGAAGCGCGCATTTCCAATCGCCGCGAGCATCACGAACAGCAGGAGCGCCGGCGGAACTGCCCAGGGCAACGCGTAGGCGAGGCGGTCGGCAGCCGTATCGGCGATCGGCGGCGGCGTGATCGCGGCGGACAAGCCCGCCACCAGCAGCAGCATCGCCAGAACGCCGCTCAAGGCTCCGACTGCGACAGTTCTTTGATCTTGAGTCATGGCTAGTTCCCCAACCGCATGATAGCAGCTGCATGGTCGTTCCGGCACCATAACGGAACAGCAATGCATCTCCGCCGTTAAACCGGTCAGTTACTTCGGGGCTGAATGTCTCCGCCGGTGCACGGCTGGTCGTTACCGGGCGGTACCGCGAAACATGAGGCAAAAAGTCTCGTTAGATTGGCGAAACAGAACGAGAGGCTCGCTTTTATGAAGACAGTTTTGAAGATCCTGACGGCCGCGGCAGTTGTCGCGTCCAGCGGCGTTCCGGTGATGGCGCCAGCGAACGCGCATTCGACCTATTACGCGCACCACCACCGCTATCACGGACGGGTTCACTATGCGCGCAAATACTGCCGCCGCTCGTCGGCAACGACGGGAACGGTGGTCGGCGGTGTCGCCGGCGCGGTCGCCGGTCCGAGCATCATCGGCCACGGTCTGCTCGGCGCTGCCGTCGGTGCAGTCGGCGGCGCGGTCGCGGGTGGTGCGATCGACCGTAGCATGACCGCCAAGCGGCGCTGCTACTACCGCTAGGGCCAAAGCGGGCGCGCGCTCGTGCCCGCCTACGCACAGCGTAACCGAACGACGCGGCCGCGGGAGCGCGCATTGGCGCTCGCCGCGGTCGCGATCGTGCAGCTCGCCGTTGGGATAGCGCTGCTGCGCGGGCTCAACGTCGACATCTCACGCGGCAGCGACATCGTGCAGCGGCTGGTCAACGTCACGCTGGCCAAGCCACCGCCGCCGCCACCGCCTCCGCCGCCCGTGGTCGTAAAGCCCGCTGAGAAGCCGCACGAGGCTTCGGCACCCAAAGCCGCACCGGAAAAGCTCGGTGGCTCTCCCGGACCGAAGCCAGCGCGCGCACCGCCATCGGTCACGCCGATCGTGCCGGTGAAGCCAACTACAGCGCCGTCGGGTGGCGGCACCGGAACCGGTCCGGCGATCGGCGGCGGCGCCGGCGGGGGCTCCGGCGGAACCGGCTATGGCGCGGGCGAGGGCGGGGGCACCGACCTCGAGCTGATTTCGGGCGACATCACGCGGCGCGATTATCCCAAACATCTCGGCAATGCGGGAATCGGCGGCACGGTCAGCGTCACCTTCACGGTGCAGGTGAACGGAAGGGTGACCGGCTGCAGGGTGACGCGTTCGAGCGGCGTTCCCGAGCTCGACGCCCTTACATGCGTCCTGATCACCCAGCGTTTTCGCTTTCGGCCCGCAACCGATCGCTACGGGCGGCCGGTTAGCGAGACCATCGATTGGGACCAGGATTGGATTCCCCACGGCCGTTAGGGAACCAGCACGGCCGCGCCTTCGAGTTCTCCACTTCGGAGCATTGCCAGCGCCTCGTTGGCGCCGCTCAGTGCAAACTGCGTCGTATGAGTCCGGATCGGCGCCTGAGCCGCGATCTCCATGAACTCGTGGCCGTCTTTGCGCGTGAGATTGGCGACGGACAGGATCGAACGCTCGCCCCAGAGGATTTCATACGGAAACGACGGGATCTCGCTCATGTGGATCCCGGCGCAGACCACGCGTCCGCCCTTCCGAACGTTCCTCAGGGCAACTGGCACGAGTGCGCCGACCGGTGCGAAGATGATCGCCGCGTCGAGTTCTTCCGGCGGCGCCTCGCTCGACCCGCCCGCCCAGACGCAGCCGAGCGAGCCGGCGAACTGCTGGCCCGCCGTATCGCCGTCGCGAGTGAAGGCGAAAACCCGCCGACCTTGCCACGCAGCGACCTGCGCGAGGATGTGCGCCGCAGCGCCGAAGCCATAGAAGCCGATCCGCTCGCCCTCACCGGCGAATTGCAGCGCGCGATAGCCGATCAGTCCGGCGCACAGCAGCGGAGCCGCTTCGACATCATTGTAACGGTCGGGGATGCGGAGGCAGAAGCGCGAATCCGCCAGGACGTGGGTCGCATAGCCGCCGTTGCGGGTGAACCCGGTGAAGGTGGGACGGTCGCAGAGATTCTCCATGCCCCTGGCGCAGTAGAAGCAGCTCCCATCGGTGCCGCCGAGCCAGGGGACGCCGACGCGATCGCCAATGGCAAAATCGCGCGCGTCGGATCCCAGGTCCGCCACGCGGCCGACGATCTCGTGTCCCGGCATGATCGGCAGCCGGCCATGAATGTCGCCGTCGGCGATGTGAAGGTCGGTGCGGCACACGCCGCACGCGGCGACCTCGATCAGCATGTCCGTGCCGGTAGGGTCGGGCAAATCGAGAGAAACTTCGCGGAGCGGCTCGCCAGGTCGGTCGAGCTGCATGGCTCTCATTTCAGCGGCCGAGCCTCGCCCTCGATCATGCGTGTACCCGGATGATGCTTGTCGAGGTGCCGCTTGATCATCCTCAGATTCCGCGTGTTCGACCGGAAAAAGAAATCCGGGATAGCGCCGACGAACGGGATCAGCCCGAGCAGCCAATCGAAGCCAACATTGCCGGCCATGCGCGAGAGTTGCCACTTCGACATGCCGAGGTTGCGGCCCTCCCACACGATGTAGGCGCCAAGGGCTGCTGCCGCGATGTCGCCAACGACGGGCACGACGTCCAGGATCACGTCCAGGCCAATCGGCCGCCGGATGCCTGGAATGACGACCAGACGCTCGAGCAGCTTTTCCATCGCTTCAACCCGCTGCCGTACCGACTGCGGATCTGTCCCGACAGGGAAGGGCAGATTGTTGGGGATCGCCATCTCAATCCCGGCCTGGCTGTTGCTCCAGATCGGTGAGCGTGTGGCGCGCGTAACGGTTCCCGGCGAAGTTCTGGACGCGTACCGACACGAGCGACCAGCGCACCGGCGCAGTGATTGGAATGAAGAGCTGTCCATCGTCGATCAAGTTCGCGGCCTGGACCAGCAATGCATAGCGCTGCGCGGGGACGGGCGACTGGCGCGCGGCCTCCATCAGCTGATCGGCTTGAGGGTCGCAGATCGGGACGATGTCGCAGCGAAAGCGGCGCACGAACCACGCGGGCGACGAAGATGGCGCGACCTCGTCGATCAGCGCGAAATCCGCATCGCCGCCCTTTGCGCGCTCGACGGTCAGTCCGATCGCGCCCCAGTCTCGCTGCAGTTCCTGAAAAAGCAGGTCGGCACCTGGCCCGTCAGGCAAGGCAATCCGGATCACCGGCTTGGTCTTGCCGAACAGGCGATCGGCCTGCGCGCGGAGCGCGGGCAAGCGGTTGCCGAGCGGAGTCCCGAACCACGCTGGAGCGACGGGCGGCGAAATGCCGTCGAGGCCCGGCTCGAGCAATGTCGCACGGGGGTCCAACCCCGGAACGCCGAGCGCGCCGACGAAATTGCCGCGGTCGAGCGCCTGGGCGAGAAGGCGACGCACGTCGGTCTTGTCGAGCGCTCCACCGCTCTTCGTTGGGACGAGTCCGAACAGCCCGGACGCAGGATCGAAACGAAGCGCGTTGCGGGGTAGCTTGATTGCGCGGGTGAACGGGAGATCGGCGAAGGTTCCGCCCAGAACCACGTCGCTCTTCGAGGCGGCAAAGTCGCGGACCGCGTCCCTGGCCGAAGCGCCGGCGAGCAGCACTTCCTCGCGCTCGGGCTCCTCATCGTCGTCGCTCGTGATCTCGCGGGTGAGGCGCAGCTCGCCGCCAGAGCCTCCGGTCCATACCGGGGTGAACGGCCCCGTGCCGTTCCTCCCGCGAAGGATAGCGAACTCGGGCTGCGCCAGCAGGGAGAGGAGGTTCGGGCGCGGCGCGACGAGCTGGATGTCGATGACGCGGTCGGTCATCGCCACGACATCCTCGATCGCGCCGACCGAATCCTTGAGCGAGTTGCGGCTGCGCGCCGCGAGCTGACGTTTGAGCAGACGCGCGACCTGCTGCGCCGTGATCTTCTGGCCGTCGGGCCAATTCATCGATGAGATTCGGAAAATGTAGCTGAGCCCGTCGTCGCTCACGTTCCAGCGCTCAGCGAGGCCAGGCACGATATTGCCGCCGGCGTCGAAGCGGACGAGGCCCTGTGCCACGTTCTGCAGCAGCACTGCGTCGCCCGCGGGGAAAGGGCCTAGCACTGGGTCGCGCAGCTTCGGCTCGCCGCCGATCACGACCACCTTGACCGTCCCTTCCGGTCGCGGCTTGCATGCCGCCGGGACAAGCGTCAGGGCAGGGACGAGCAGCAGGGATAACAATCGCCGCATGGCGGACCGTTTAGCCGCAACGACCCATTCAGCAAGCATCTGGAAATCTCATCCAAACTGTATTAGTGGAGTAAAGCAGTTAGGCGAGTCCGGCGAGTGAGATGAGGGTAGCCGAGAGAGACGATATCTGGACTCGCGGCGGCGTACCGGTCGAGGAGTTGCCCGACCCGCTCGCGCCGGAGATTCTGCCGCCGTCGGACGAGGCTCCCGAGCAGGAACAGCCGCGACGCCGTCGCCGATGGCCATTAATCCTCTACTCGGTCGCCGGGCTTCTCGCGATCACGATCCTGTGGCTGGTGATCACCGCGCCATTATCGCGTGCGCTAGAGCCGCTTGCTGATCCCGCGCTGCTGCTCCTGGACGACAGTGGCCGGCCAATCGCGCTTCGCGGCGCGATCAAAGAGGCGCCGGTCGACGTCACGAAGCTCAACTCAGTGACCCCCGCGGCGTTCGTCGCGATCGAGGATCGCCGCTTCTACAGCCACTGGGGGATCGACCCGCGCGGCATCGGCCGCGCATTGCTTGCGGACCTTCGCGGCGGCGGAGTCCGCCAAGGCGGAAGCACCATCACTCAACAGCTCGCGAAGACCAGTTTCCTCTCCGGCGACCGCACGATCAAGCGCAAGGCGCAGGAGGTGATCATCGCCTTCTGGCTCGAGGCCTGGCTGAGCAAGGACGAGATTCTCTCGCGCTATCTGTCGAGCGTCTATTTCGGGGACGGTGTCTACGGCCTGCGGGCCGCGTCGCATCATTATTTCCGTCGTGATCCGGAGAAGCTGAACCTCGCCCAGTCCGCGATGCTCGCGGGCCTCGTCCAGGGGCCGTCGCGGCTCGCTCCCACGCAGCATCTCGCTGCCGCGCAGAAGCGCAGCCGTCTCGTGCTTCAGGCGATGGCGGATAACGGTGTGATCAGCCAGGCGCGCGCTCACGGTGTTTCGTCGGCGCGTCCCGTAGCGCAGGAAGCGAGACTTCCGGCCGGGACCTATTTCGCCGATTGGGTTGCGCCTTCGGCCACCAAGGCATTCGAATCCGATTTCGGCCGGGTAAAGGTCGAAACCACCCTCGACCGGGCGCTGCAGCGGCTGGCGGAGCGCGCCGTCGCCCGCGCTGCCACCGGCGGCGCGCAGGCGGCGCTGGTCGCGATGCGCCCCGATGGCCGCGTCGTCGCGATGGTCGGGGGCAAGAGCTACAAGGACTCGCCCTTCAACCGGGTGACGCAGGCGCGGCGGCAGCCCGGCTCTGCGTTCAAGCTCTTCGTCTATCTCGCCGCATTACGCGCGGGCTGGACGCCCGACAGCATGATCGAGGACAAGCCGATCACTATTGCGGGCTGGACTCCAGTCAACAGCGATCGGGTCTATCGCGGCCAGATCACGCTGCGCGAAGCCTTTGCCCGGTCCAGCAACGCGGCGACAGTGCGTCTGAGCGAGGAAATCGGCCGCGCCAACGTGATCCGCGCGGCGCGAGACCTCGGAATCACGACGGCGCTGCCCGACAAGCCCAGCCTGGCGCTCGGCACGGCGGGTGTGAGTTTGCTTGAGCTGACTTCAGCCTATGCTGCGGTCGCGAGCGGCCGATACCCGATTGCTGCTCGTGGATTGCCGGAGAATCAACCAGTCGAAGGCCTTCAAGCATTCTTCAAGGCCGATGGTACGCTTGACCGGCAGCGCGACTGGGCGCCGACGCTCGATCTGCTCTATGCCGCCGCAAACAACGGCACCGGCAAGCGCGCGGCACTGGCCGTTCCGACGTTCGGCAAGACCGGCACCACCCAGGAGAACCGCGACGCCTTGTTCATCGGTTTTGCCGGAAACCTGGTCGTCGGCGTGTGGGTAGGCCGCGACGACAACAAGTCGCTTGGAAAAATCAGCGGTGGAACCGTCCCAGCCGAGATCTGGCGCAGCTTCATGACCTCGGCGCTAGCCGTGGACCGTGAGCGGGGGCCAACGTTGCCGGCTGAGTTCCGCCGCCGCGAGCCCGAGCAAAAGCCTGAGCTCAAGAGCCCGCTTCCCCCGGAATGGAGCAATGCGACGAAACCGCTGCGGGAGCTTGCAAGGCAGCTCGAGGATCTGGTGGGTGACCGATAATGAAACAGCCTTAACCAAAGTTCATGTTCGCCCTTCTAAAATTTAACCCTTCGTAAACCCTGAACGCTCAGATTCCGCGTCAGCCTACGCCGGTGAACGGGTTGCGCGGGTGTGGGACCGTTTGTCCCGTTTTTGACTTTGGGAGGCCGAAAATGGCTAGGTTTTTGAAGCTGATTAAGAATGAAGAGGGCGCGACCGCCATCGAGTACGGCCTGATCGCTGCGCTCATCGCGGTTGCCGCGATCGGTGCCATGCAGGGCATCGGCAGCCGGCTCAATACGACGTTCAACAACGTCGCGAACAACCTGCCGAGCTCGTAAGAAGAGCTCGAGCGAGTTTGCGTTTGGCGGCGGCGCAGCTTTGCGCCGCCGCTTTTCTTTTACCTCAAGGAGGGCTGGCGCGTTGACGATCATTGCGGCACAGGAACGCCGCTGTATCGTTGGGGCGTCGATGAGATGGATTCTTGCAACGGCTGCCGCGTTGGCAACTATCCCGGCATCCGCGCACGCCGACCAGCGGCCGATCCTGTACGATGCGGTCGCTCTGAACATCGGCATCAATTGCCAATGGCAGTCACGCTGCATGGGCGAGCAGCGCACCGCAATGAAGCACGCACTCGGATTTGTCGCCAAGAAACAGCCGCCGCAGTGGCGTGTCCAATTGTGCAATCGCAACGCCGGGCGCGGCCGGTCGAGGGTGGATTGGATCGGCTTCAATCACTGCATCCGCAATGCGGCCCTCAAGCCACCGCCCCCGCGACCCCGGAAACGCTCACGACGATGACAGAGTTACGATGACGAAGTTCGAGCGCCGCTATGTCGAAAAGCCATGGGGAAGAACACGGCTGCCCGCGATGTTTGATGCGCCAGCAGATGAGCGCATTGGCGAAGTTTGGTTCACCAACGGGGCCGACTTGCCGCTGCTGGCCAAATATATCTTCACCAGCGAGCGGCTTTCGATCCAGGTTCATCCGAACGACGAGCAGGCGCGCGCCCGCGGGCTGATGCAGGGCAAGACCGAGTGTTGGTACATCCTCCAGGCGGAACCGGAGGCGACGCTCGGCCTTGGGCTTAAGCGCACCGTATCGCCTGAGGCGCTGCGAGCGGCGGCGCTCGACGGCTCCGTCGAACAGCTGATGGACTGGCGACCGGTGCGGGCCGGCGACTTCTTCTTCGTACCCGCCGGCACGGTCCACGCCATTGGCGCTGGCATCTCACTGCTCGAGTTCCAGCAGAATTCGGACGTGACATACCGGCTCTACGATTATGGCCGCCCGCGCGAGCTTCACCTCGACGACGGCGTCGCCGTATCTCGCCCGGAGCCCTATTCAGATGAGCTCGCGCAACATCTGACGGGCGATGAGGAACGGACGTTGGTCGACGGCCCGCATTTCACTTTAGTCCACACGAAGGAGGACGCGCTTCAGAATCGCCAGCGCTGGGTCATGCCGCTCGAGGGGACCGTGCGCTCCGGTGGCGATGTTGCTGCTGCCGGCGAATGCCTGCTCGTCAAGGCGGAAGAGACATTCACCTGTGACAGCGGACGAATGCTGATCGGTGCTAAGGCATAGGCCCGGCGGCACGCGTCGAAGACAAGAGCGGTGCGGGCGATAAGGGGGTGGGACGGCTTTCCGGGCTCCTGAGACTGTCTCGCAGCCGCTTCAAATAGGCACGACCCACCGGCACTTTCTTGCCCGACGTGAGGTTGACCTCGCCGCCTCCCGTTCTTCGCGTACGCAGTTCCGCGATCGCGTATCGACGCACGAGCCATCGCCGATGGACCCGCACGAAATGGCCGGGTTCGACGCGCGCCTCGAACTTTCGCAGCGAACCGCGCATCAGGTGAGAGCCGGTTTGAGTGTGCAGCGCGACATAATCGTCCTCGCTGCTCGCGCTCTCGATGGCCTCGAGAGGCACCCTCACGAGGCCGGATGCACCGCGCAGCCAGAATTCGGTCTCATAAGGCGTATCGCTTCGCCCTGCGGCGGCGGCGCGCAAGTTGCGCAACACCTCCTGCATCTCGCTCATCCGATGCTCGGCTTCGAGCGAGCGCATCTGGTGATGGGCCCGGCTGATCGCCTGGGCGAGGCGATCACGCTCGATCGGTTTTAGCAGGTAGTCGATGACCGCGCGCTCGAACGCGCGGACGGCATAATGATCGAAGGCGGTGACAAAGATCACGGCCGGAGGGTTTGGGCGGTTTCCAATCCATTCCAGCACGTCGAATCCGTCGCCATCGCGCAACCGGATGTCGAGTAGGACGACGTCCGGCGCGAGCTTGGCGATGGCCTCGATAGCCTCCTTGCAGGAGCTTGCTTCGCCGACCAGCTCGACATGCGGCATCGCCTGAAGCAGCAGCCGCAGGCGCCGCAAGGCGAGCAGTTCGTCATCGACCGTGAGGACGCGCAGTCGGTTCATGCAAGCTCCAGTGGAAACGTAAGTTCGACTTCAAATCTGCCGTCGGCCAGCTTGCCTGCGCTGAGATTGACGCGGTTCTCTCCGTAGATCAGGCGCAACCGCTGCCGAATGTTCGACAGACCTATTCCTGCGCCGCTCGTCTTGGGTGCGATGCTCTTGCCGCTGTCAGTGACTTTGATGTGAAGCCGGCCGGTTGTCTTCCAGGCCTTGATGTCGATGGTCGCTGGAGGCGGGGCGCTCGCAACGCCGTATTTCACGGCATTCTCGACGATTGGCTGCAAGATCAATGCGGGGACCTTCGCATCTCCAAGTTCTTCGGGAACGTCAAAAGAAACCTGAAGGTCCTGGTAGCGCAGTTGCTCGATCGAAAGATATGTCCGCTGCAGCTCGAGCTCCGCAGAAAGCGGGATTTTCGAGGTCGGATCGGCCGCAAGCCCAAGGCGGAGAAAGCGGGCGAGCTTCCCGACCATCTCATCGGCGAGCGTGATCTTGCCGTCGAGGATCAGCGCCGAGACGGAGTTGAGACTGTTGAACAGGAAGTGCGGGTTGATCTGGCTGTGCAGCGCCCGCAGCTGGGCGATATGCGTGCGCTCGCGGAGCTCAGCGATCTGCCGCTGCTCTTCCTGAACATCGAAACTGTATGACAAGGCCAGGTACAGGCCGGCCCAAGCCAGGAAGAACCAGGTGTAGAATGAGATGGTGTTGACCGCACCGCTCCAAGTGAAGTTCCTGAGCGTGACGGTGGGATCGACTGCGGCCAGCGCAAAGAAGCTCGTCCAAGCGAAGATCTCGGCGAAGATGGGCGCAACAATCGCCAAGGCGATCAGCCGTTTGCGAGTGGTCGAAAGAAACGGCTTTCTCAGCAACAGGTGGATCAAGTAGCAAAAGAACAGGCCGACCAAGGTGGCGGCTAGCCGCATCAGGCCAATCTGAATCACGCGTGGATTCTGTGCGAGCGCGGCTGCAAGCGTCAGCGTCACCCAAAGGGAAGCCCAGAAGATCAGGGTCAGCCAAAGCGTCGAGCGAATCCGTTTCTTTTGCAGATTCCCCGAAAGCGACTGTGGCTCAAAAGCCTCAACCGTAATCGGCTCGAAGTGTACCGTGGCCATCGGCGGCCAAGATGCTTCTCGTTTGGACATCTGTCGACTGTCGTCCAGCCGCAGTTTTCATGCGTTCAGCGGCAGTTTGTCTAATCGGGCGTGATTCCTGCCGCTTTGGCTGCAAGCGCCTTCATCTCGACCCCGGCGCCGCCAGAAGCTCTTCCGCACAGGAGGGGCCATGAAAAAGCTCAACTATCGTCAGCACTTGCTCGCTTCCACGTTGTTGGTTGGCGCAACCGCGCTCGCCAGTCCGGCTCTGGCGCAGGACGCCCAGTCAACCGTTCCGGACCGGAACAAGGCGACCAATCCGGCCGACGGACAGCCGACCGGTCCCGCCGAAGCGGCTCCCCCGCCGACCAGCAACGCACAGGGCGCTCCGGTCCAGAACCAACAGGACATCATCATCACCGGCACGCGCATTCCGCAGCCGAACCTGACCTCGGCTGCGCCGATCACGGTCGTGACAAATCAGGACGTGAAGTTGTCCGGGTCGACCCGCATCGAGGATGTGCTCAACCAGCTCCCCTCGGTCGGCGCGTCGATGACGTCGTCGATGTCCAACGGCGCGACGGGTACAGCTGAAGTCGATCTTCGCTATCTCGGGTCCAAGCGCACCCTGTCGCTCGTCAACGGGAGGCGAATGACCCCCGGCGATCCGGCCGGCGCTAGCCAAGCGGCGGATGTGAACTTGATCCCCGGTTCGCTGATCAAGCGCGTCGATGTTCTGACTGGCGGTGCTTCGTCGGTGTACGGCGCTGACGCCGTCGCCGGCGTGGTCAACTTCATCATGGACACCGGCTTCACGGGCATCCGCTTCGACGGCCAGTACAGCTTCTATCAGCACAACAATAATTGTCCGAGCATTCCGACCAGCGCGGCCCTCGGCGGCAATGTCTGCGGCGCGCTCGATGCTCAAGCTGCCCT
>Ga0070659_100001159_pt1 | contig 19251 bp, 23 predicted proteins | sample KBSC23metaG_FD_64666 | JGI IMG/M metagenome (GOLD analysis project Ga0070659, IMG submission 64666) | Corn rhizosphere microbial communities from Kellogg Biological Station, Michigan, USA - KBS C2-3 metaG | ecosystem: Host-associated > Plants > Roots > Rhizosphere > Soil ... | reverse complement strand
CGCTGGATCTCCGAGGTGCCCTCGAAGATCGTGTAGATCTTCGCGTCGCGGTGCATCCGCTCGACCGGGTACTCGCGGGTGTAGCCGTTGCCGCCGAGAATCTGGATCGCCTGCTCGGTCACCCACACGGCGGTCTCGCCGGCGAACAGCTTGCACTGCGAGCCCTCGGCCGCGTCGAACGACTTGCCCTGCCGCGCCATCCACGCCGCCCGCCAGACCAGCAGCCGCGAGGCGTCGATGCGCGTCTTCATGTCGGCGAGCTTGAACGCGATGCCCTGGTTCTCGATGATCGGCCGGCCGAACTGCACCCGCGTCTTCGCGTAATCCAAAGCGACCTCGTACGCCGCGCGCGCGATGCCCACGGCCTGCGCGCCGACCGTCGGCCGGGTGCGTTCGAAGGTCGCCATCGACGGCTGCGACCGGCCGGTGCGCAGACCCTCGCGGGCCCGGTTGAGCCGGTCGTCCAGCTTCTCCTTGCCACCCAACAGGTACTTCGACGGCAGCCGCACGTTGTCGAGCACGACCTCGGCGGTGTGCGACGCGCGGATGCCGTGCTTCTTGAACTTCTGCCCCTGCGTCAGGCCCTTGGTGCCGGGCGGTACGACGAACGACACCTGCCCGCGGGTGCCGAGCTCCGGGTCGACCGACGCGACGATGACGTGCCAGTCGGCGATGCCGCCGTTGGTGGCCCACGTCTTGGTGCCGTTGAGGACCCACTCGTCGGCGGCTTCGTCGTACACCGCTCGGGTCTTCATCGCGCCGACGTCGCTGCCGGCGTCGGGCTCCGACGAGCAGAACGCGCCGAGCTTCGGGTCGTCCGGCGTGCCGTACATCGCCGGGATGAACTCGCCCATCTGCTCGTTCGTGCCGTTGGCGGAGACCGCCGCCGCCGCCAACCCGGTGCCCATGATCGCGAGGCCGATGCCGGCGTCGCCCCAGAACAGCTCCTCCTGCGCGATCACCATGCCGAGGCCGGTGTCGTCGAACCACTGCTGGGCCATGAAGTCGAGCGAGTAGATGCCGACCTTCGCGGCCTCCTTGATGACCGGCCATGGCGTCTCTTCGCGTTCGTCCCACTCGTGGGCGGCCGGCCGGATGACCTCGGCGGCGAACTCGTGCAGCCACTTGCGCAGCTCGATCTGGTCTTCGGTCAGCTCGAGAGAGAACAATGCGTCAGCCATGGCGCAATGGTGTTACCGCTGGTAACCTCCTGTCAAGGAGAGGCGGTGAAACGCGTGGGTTCGATCACCGACGGCACCAGCGCCGCCGAGCGCCGCGAGCAGCTGCTCGAAGCCGCCGACCGGGTCGTGCAGCGCGAAGGCTCGGCCGCCTCGATGAACCTCATCGCCGCCGAGGCGGGCATCACCAAGCCGATCCTCTACCGGCACTTCGGCGACAAGGGCGGGCTCTACCGCGCGCTCGCCGCCCGGCACGTCGACCGGCTGCTCGCGCGGCTGCGCGCCGCTCTGATCACCCGCGGTGGGCTCACCGTGCGCACCCGGGCCACCGTCGACGCCTACCTCGCCGCCGTCGAGGAGCAGCCGCAGGTCTACCGGTTCCTGATGGAACGCGCGGCCGCCGAGGACGTCGACGTCCGCGGGCAGGTGCTCGGCTTCGTCCGTCGCTTCGGCGACGAGCTCGCCGCCGGCCTGCAGGCGGAGGCGACGCTGGCTCCGCTGGCCGAGGTTCGGGCGCAGGTCTGGGCGCACGGCATCGCCGGGATGGTGCAGGCGGCCGGCGACTGGTGGCTCGACCACCCGGACGTGCCCCGCGCCGCCGTCGTCGACGAGCTCATCGCGCTGATGTTCGGCGAGTTCGGCCTCGGGACGCCGTCGCTCGATCCGGCTGCTGTGGATTCCCCGCCTCTAGATTCGCCGTCGCTGGGTACTCCGTCTGCGTGATCTTGCCTGGCGCCCGGCGGCTGCACGCCCTCGACGGCCGGCTGTTCGCGGCCGCCGCGCGCCGGTCGAACTCGCGGCTCGACCGCGTCGTACCTCGGCTGACCTCGGCCGCCGACCACGGGTTGCTGTGGTTCGGCGTCGCCGCGGCCTGTGCGGTGACCGGCGAGCGAGGCCGGCGCGCGGCGCTGCGCGGCCTGGTCTCGCTGTCGGTCGCGAGCGCGGTCGCGAACGGCCCCGCCAAGTTCCTGGTACGGCGCACCCGCCCCGGGCTCGACGACGTACCCCTCGTCCGGCAGTTGCGCAACCAGCCCCGTACGTCGTCGTTCCCGAGCGGCCACTCGGCGTCCGCGGCGGCGTTCGCGACCGGTGTCGCGATCGAGTCGGCCACCCGGGCGGTGCCGGTCGCGGCGCTGGCGGCGGGGGTCGCGTACGGCCGGGTGCACACCGGCGTCCACTACCCGGGTGACGTGGCCGCGGGTGTCCTGCTCGGCGTGGGCTGTGCGCTGCTGGTCCGGCGGTCGTGGCCGCCGCGCACCGGTCCGGCGCAGGCCGCCGCCGCCGAGGCGGCCGCCGCGCCCGCCGCCCCGGACGGGTCGGGCCTGGTCGTCGTCGTGAACGCGGCGGCGGCCTCGGTCGCCGACACCGCCGACGACCTTGCCGCCGCCATCCGCCGCCGGCTGCCGGCCGCCGAGGTCGAGCTGTGCCGGGACGCCGACGCGATCGCCGACACGCTCGAGAAGGCCGCGGTCCGCGCGCGGATTCTCGGTGTCGCCGGCGGCGACGGGACCGTCAACTGCGCGGCCGGGGTGGCGATGGAGCACGGCCTGCCGCTCGCGGTGTTCCCGGCCGGGACGCTCAACCACTTCGCCGGCGACCTCGGCGTCGATGATGCCGACGAGGTCATGCGCAGCATCGCCGAGGGCAGCGCGGTGCAGGTACGGGTCGCGACCGCCGGGCCGGGACTGCACTTCCTGAACACGTTCTCGATCGGTCTCTACCCCGAGCTCGTCCGCCGCCGCGAGGCCCGCGAGCGGCTGGTCGGCAAGTGGCCCGCGCTCGCCGTCGCGCTGGCCGAGGTGCTCGGCCGCGCGGAGCCGACCGAGCTCGACGTCGACGGTGAGCAGCGGCGGGTCTGGCTGCTGTTCGGCGGCAACGGCCGCTTCCACCCGCTCGGCTTCGCGCCGTCGTGGCGGGAGCGGCTCGACGAAGGCGTGGTCGACGTCCGCATCGTCGACGCGGAGAGCCCGTTCGCCCGGACTCGCCTCGTGGTCGCGGTGCTGACCGGCGGGCTCGCCCGGTGCCGCGTCTACTCGGAGAGCGTCGTCGAGCGGATGGACGTGCGGGTGCTCGCCGGCGACCTCGAGCTCGCCCGCGACGGTGAGTCGCAGCCCGCGCCGGATGCCTTCGAGCTGACCGTCGACGACCGGCCGCTGACCGTCTACCGGCCGGCCCCGCGGTGAGCCGGCGACGCGCACTCGCCGCCGGCCTCGTCGTCTTGCTGCTGCTGCCCGTGGCGATCGCGGTCCGGGTCGGCTGGCAGCCGATCGCCGGGCCGGACCGGTCGGCCGACGACCGCGCGCACGCCCTCGTCCGGTCGAGCGCCGGGCTGCTGTCGGCGACCCGCGCGCTCACGCACCTAGGTGATCCGATCGTGGTCACGCTGCTCGCGGTCGTCGCCGCGCTCGGCTGCTGGGTGCTCGGCCGCCGCCGCGACGCGGTCTACCTGCTCGCCGTGCGGCTCGTCGTCGTCGTCCTCGGCTTCGTGCTCAAGGAAGCCGTCGGGCGGGCCCGGCCGGCGCTGCCCGAGCCGGTCGCGCATGCCGGCGGCTACTCGTTCCCGTCGGGACACGCGCTCGGCGCCGCCGCGCTCTACACGTCGCTGGCGGTCGTCGCGACCGGCGTGTTGCGCGCGCACTGGCGGCCGTTGCTGGTCGCGGTAGCGGTCGTCGTACCCGCCGTCGTCGCCGCGACCCGGGTGCTGCTCGGCCTGCACTTCCCGTCTGACGTCGCCGCCGGTCTGGTACTCGGCTGGGCGGTGGCGTTGCTCGGCCGGTCCGCTGAGCCGACGGAGTCGACGGAGCCGGCCGCATGACCCCCGGTGGTGACAACGACGCGATGACCGTCGTCGACCGGCTGGCCCGGCTCGGGCTCGCCGCCCGCGGCGTCGTCTACTTGCTGATCGCGTGGATCGCGGTGCGGATCGCGATGAACGGCGGCGACGGTGGCGGCGAGGCCGACCGCAAGGGTGCGATGGCGACCTTCGCGCATCACACGGCCGGCAAGGTCGTGCTCGTCGTGATGGCGCTCGGCTTCGCCGGGTACGCGGTCTGGCGGCTCACCGAGACCGTGTGGGGGCATCGTGACTCCGAGGGCGCGAGCCGCTGGGTGAAGCGCGGCGTGTCGTTCTCCCGCGCGGTGCTGTACGGCGCGTTCGCGTGGTCGGCGATGCACGCGGCGGTGCGCGGCGAGGGCGGGCAGGGTTCCAACTCGATGTCGAAGCAGACGACGGCGGGTCTGCTCGGGCACACCGGCGGGCGGTGGGCGGTCGTGCTGCTCGGCGCCGGGTTCGTCGTCGCCGGGGTCGCGTTGACGATTCGTGGCGTATTGCGCAAGTTCGAGCGCAAGCTGCGGACGCAGGACATGGGCGAGCGGACCGAGCCGATCGTCGCCGCCCTGGGCGTTGCCGGGCAGACCGCCCGCGGTGTCGTGTTCGGGATCGTGGGCGGGTTCTTCGTCGATGCGGCGCTGAGCTACGACCCGGCGAAGGCGCAGGGCCTCGACGGCGCGCTGCGGTCCCTGGCCCGTGCCCCGCTCGGCGAGGCGCTGCTCGCCGTCGTAGCGATCGGGCTGGCGGCGTTCGGGGCCTACTCGCTCGCCGAGGCGCGGTACCGAGAGACCTGACCGACCCCCTATCCTGACCGCGCCACCGTGAACGCCAGACGAACGGAGCTCGGCCCATGCGGCTGCGCCTGACGCCACACGAGACCGTCTTCTACGACTTGTTCACCGCCTCGGCGGCGAACGTGCTCGAGGGCGCGCAGACGTTGCGCGATCTCATCAGCGCGCCGCCTCACGAACGGGACCAGTTGTTCCGCAAGCTCCGTGAGCAGGAACATCACGGCGACGACCGGACGCACAGCATCCTGCGCGAGGTCAACTCGACGTTCGTCACACCCATCGACCGTGAGGACATCTACCGGCTGGCGAGCCGGCTCGACGACGTCATGGACTTCTTCGAGGCCGCCGGTGACCTGATCGTGCTCTACCAGCTCGGCACCCTGCCGCGCGAGATCCAAGACCTCGCCGACATTCTCGTCCGCGCGGCCGAGCTGACGAGCCTCGCGATGCCGCGGCTGCGCTCGCTGACGAAGCTCTCCGACTACTGGATCGAGATCAACCGGCTCGAGAACGACGCGGACAAGCTCTACCGGCGGTTCGTCGCGCGACTGTTCGGCGGCGAGTTCGAGGCGCTGGAAGTGCTGAAGTTCAAAGAAGTTGCGGAGCAGATGGAGGCGGCGGCGGACGCGTTCGAGAACGTCGCCGACACCATCGAGACGATCGCGGTCAAGGAGTCCTGAGCCGGCGTGGAGACGTTCGGCTTGATCGTGCTCATCGTCGTCGCGCTCGGCTTCGACTACACGAACGGGTTTCACGACGCGGCGAACGCGATCGCGACGTCGGTCTCGACGCGTGCGCTGACACCGCGTACGGCGTTGGCGTTGGCGGCGGTGTTCAACCTCGTCGGATCGCTGGTGTCGACCAGCGTGGCGAGCACCGTCGGCAAGGGGATCATCGACGTACCGAAGACCCACGAAGGACTGACGATCGTGTTCGCGGCCGTTGTCGGCGCGATCGTGTGGAACCTCGTGACGTGGTACTTCGGCCTGCCGTCGTCGTCGTCGCACGCGCTGATCGGTGGTCTCGTCGGTGCGGCGATCGCGTCCAGCGGCAGCGTGAAATGGCACGGCATCGTGAAGAAGGTCGTCGTACCGATGGTGCTGTCGCCGCTGGTGGGCTTCGTGCTCGCCCTGCTGTTCATGCTCATCGTGCTGTGGGTCTTCCGGCGGGCGAATCCGCGGCGGGTCAACCGCGGGTTCAAGTACGGGCAGTGGGTGTCGTCGGCGGCGATGTCCTACGGGCACGGCCTGCAGGACGCGCAGAAGACGATGGGTGTCATCACGCTGGCACTCGTGACGACGCATCACCTGGCGACGTTCGTCGTACCGACATGGGTCAAGTTGACCTGCGCGCTGGCCATCGCCCTCGGCACCTACAGCGGCGGCTGGCGGATCATGCGCACACTCGGCCGGCGGGTGTTCAAGCTCGACAACGCCGCCGGCTTCTCCGCACAGACCGTCGCGTCGGGTGTGCTGATGACGACCGCGTACGTGTATGCGGCGCCGATCTCGACGACGCACGTCATCACGTCGTCCGTGCTCGGCGTCGGCGCGACCCGAAAGCTGTCCGCGGTGCGGTGGGGCGTCGCCGGCAACATCCTCACCGCGTGGGTGCTGACGTTGCCGATGGCGGCGCTGGTCGCGGCCGGCGTCTACGGCGTCACCAACGTCGTCATCGGCGGCTGACCGTGTCGGGCGTGCGGGTCGAGGCGGGTGCGCCAAGCTGTGCGTCGTGACGACGTTCATCACACGACTCGACTCGACCGGCGACGGCCCGCGGCTCGCGGTCAAGGATCTCATCGACGTCGCCGGCGTGCCGACCACTGCGGGATGTCGCGCGGTCGAACGTACGGCGACACCGGCGGCCGCTGACGCGCCCTGCCTGGCCGGCGCGCGGGCGGCCGGGGCCCGCATCGTCGGCAAGACCAACCTGCACGAGCTGGCGGCGTTGCCGATCGGCACGAATCCCTGGTTCGGTACGCCGGTCAACCCGGTCGACCCGGCGCTGATCCCCGGCGGTTCGTCGAGCGGCTCCGCGGTCGCGGTCGCGACGGACGAAGCGGACGTCGCGTACGGCAGCGACACCGGCGGGTCCGTGCGCATCCCTTCGGCGTGCTGCGGCACGGCCGGGCTGAAGACGACGCATGGCCGCATCCCGCTCGGCGGCGTGTTCCCGCTCGCGCCGTCGCTCGACACCGTCGGCCCGATGGCGCGGGGTGTCGACGGGCTGGTGCTCGGCATGCAGTTGCTCGAACCCGGCTTCGCCGTGCCGGCGCCGGCGAAGACCATCGGCCGGCTGCGCACGTCGAGCGACTCCCGGATCGAGGCCGCGATCGACGCCGCGCTGCGGGACGCGGGATTCACCGTCGTCGACCTCGACTGGGACGGGCTGGCGGCCGGCGGCGACCTCTTCACCGCGATCTACTTCAGCGAGGTGTGGGCCTGCGACCACGAGCTCGTCGAGCAGCATCCGGACGGTGTCGGCGAGGACATCGCCGGCTTCGTCGCCATGGCACCCGCGTTCGCTGCCGGCGAGCCCGCGGCGCGCGAGCAACTGCAGAGCTGGCGGGCCTCGCTCGACGCGCTGTTCGATCAGGTCGAGCTACTGGCGCTGCCGACGCTGCCGATCTTCCCCCCGCGGCTCGACGAGGTGACGCCCGAGACGTTGCTGACGACGGTCATCGACCTCACCCGGCACGTTTCACCGTTCAACGCCGCTGGTGTTCCGGGTACGGCGCAGCCGGTGCGCACCGCTGACTCACCGGTGCCGGCGAGCCTTCAGCTGGTGGGGCCGCGCGGCGGCGAGGAGCTGCTGCTGGCCACGGCGCGCGTCGTCGAGTCCGCGGCCGGCGCTGGTCGTTGACGGCGGCTCAACGCGGGTGGCGGGGCTCCGTCGACGTTCCCGACTCCAGCTCCGCGGCCTTGCGGGCGGAGTAGAGCGACGGGGCGCTCGCCGGCCCTCCCACCGGCCCGGCGTTCGCGGCGATCACCGCGACCCACGGCAGGATCAGCGAAGCGGCCACCGCGAACCCGGCGAGCAGCCGCCAGCCGAGGCCGAACAGCACGATCGCCAGGATGAAGCAGACCAGCCGGATGCCCATGGTGACGAGGTAGCGGCGCTCCCGGGCGCGGCGTTCGGCCGCCGGGCTGGGCGGGGCCGTCGTGATGAGCACGGGCTCACCGGCGCGGGTCACCCCACCAGCATGCGCCACCGAGTCGATCATGCGGTAGTTGGGCTTATCCGCCGGTCATAACCCCGACAAGTGCATGATCGGCGAGGGGCTCAGCCGAAGCGGCCGGTGATGTAGTCCTCGGTGCGCTTCTCGCTCGGGTTGGTGAAGATCTTCTGCGTCGTGTCGGCCTCGACCAGATACCCGGGCTCGCCGGGGCCGCGCAGCGTGAAGAACGCGGTCACGTCCGACACCCGCGCCGCCTGCTGCATGTTGTGCGTGACGATCACGATCGTGTAGCGGTCCTTCAGCTCGAAGATCAGATCCTCGATCGCCAGCGTCGAGATCGGGTCGAGCGCGCTGCACGGCTCGTCCATGAGCAGGACCTGCGGCTCCACCGCGATCGCCCGCGCGATGCAGAGCCGCTGCTGCTGCCCGCCGGACAGTCCGGCGCCGGGCTTGTTGAGCCGCGACCGGACCTCGTCCCACAGGTTCGCGCCGCGCAACGACCGTTCGACCGCGGAGTCGAGCTCGGACTTCCGCCGTACGCCGTTCAACCGAAGGCCGGCCGCGACGTTGTCGTAGATCGACATCGTCGGGAACGGGTTCGGGCGCTGGAAGACCATGCCGATCGTCCGCCGGACGGCGGCCGCGTCGATGTCCGGCGCGTAGATGTCCTCGTCGTCGAGCAACACCTGGCCCTCGATGCGGGCGCCCGGGACGACCTCGTGCATGCGGTTCAGCGCCCGCAGGAACGTCGACTTGCCGCAGCCCGACGGGCCGATGAACGCGGTCACGCTCTTGGGCTCGATCGCGATCGAGACGTCGTCGACCGCCTTCGTCTTGCCGTAGAAGCAGGACAGTCCGACGGTTTCGATGCGCTTGGCCATGACGGGTGCGGTTACCTCCGGGCGAGCGAGTTGCGTCGGGTCAGCAGCCGCGCGGCGACGTACAGGACGACGACGATGAGGATCAAGGTAAGGGCGGCGGCCCACGCGCGGTCGACGTCGAAGTTGCTCGACGAGCCCGCGCCCTGGAAGACGTAGAGCGGCAGCGAGGCCTGCGGCCCCTTCATCGGATTGGTGTTGATGTAGAAGTTGTTGCCGACGACGAGCAGCACCGGTGCGGTCTCGCCGGTGACCCGCGCGACGGCGAGCATCACGCCGGTCGTGATGCCGGTCGTCGCCGTCGGCAGCACGATGCGCACGATCGTCTTCCACTTCGACACCCCGAGTGCGTACGACGCCTCCCGGAGCGAGGCGGGCACCAGCCGCAGCATCTCCTCGGCCGACCGGACGACGATCGGCAGCTCGAGGATCGCCAGCGCGAGCGAGCCGGCGAATCCGGAGAAACCCTTGTGCAGCGCGAGCACCCAGAAGGCGAGGACGAACAAGCCGGCCACGATCGACGGGATGCCGGTCATCACGTCGATGAGGAAGCGGATCGCGGTGCCGAACGCGTTGCGGCCGTACTCGGTCACGTAGATCGCGACCAGCAACCCCAGCGGTACGGCGATGAGGCTCGCGATCAGCACTTGCTCGAGCGTGCCGATGATCGCGTGGTAGATGCCACCGTGCGGCGAGAACGGGCCGACGCCGGCCATCGAGTGGGTGAGGAAGTCGCCGGTGAGCCGTTTCGCGCCGCGGTACGCCGTGTAGCCGAGGGTGAACCCGAGCGGTAGCAACGTCAGGACCAACGCCAGCAGCGTGGCGCTGGTCGCGAGCCGGTCGACCGCCCGGCGGCGCCCCTCGATGGCCGCTGTGAGCACCGTCACCGTGGCGACGACGAGGACGGCCGCGGCGACGAGGAAGTCGGCGACACCTTGCAGCGGCGTCACCGCGAACAACAGGATCGCGAGTCCGACGGCCGCGATCACCGCCCCGCCGAGTGTCGTCCGCGACAACGTCCGGCTGGTCAGCGACCGGCTGCGCAGGCCGACCGCCGCGGCGTCCGCCGTCATACGGCGCTCCGCTCCGCGGTGCCTGACCGGTAGATGACGTAGCGCGCGATCAGGTTGACCAGCAACGTGATGACGAACAGCACGAGGCCGCTCGCGATGAGCGCGGATCGGCCGAGGCTGCCCGCCTCACCGAACCGGTTGGCGATGTTGGCCGCGATCGTGTTGCCGCCCGGGGTCAGCACCTTCGCGCTGATGTCGAAGGTGTTGCCGATGACGAGCGCGACGGCGATCGTCTCCCCGAGCGCGCGGCCGAGCCCGAGCATGACCGCGCTGACGATGCCGGGCCGGCTCGGCGGGAACACCGCCGTGCGCAACATCTCCCACCGGGTCGCGCCGAGCGCGAGGGCCGCCTCTTTCTGCGCCGGGTCGACCTGCCGGATCACTTCGCGGCTGATCGCGGCAACGATCGGCAGGATCATGATGGCGAGGATCACCGACGCGGCGAACACCGACTTGCTGAACGTGTCCACGTCGCCGTGGGCGCCGGCGAACAGCGGGATCCAGCCGAGCCAGTGGTTCAGGAACGTCTGCGTGCCGATGAGATGCGGCAGCAGGAAGAACAGCCCCCAGAGGCCGTAGACGACGCTGGGGACGGCGGCCAGCATGTCGGTGAGGTAGCCGAGGAACCGGCCGATGCGGTGCGGCGCGTACTCGACGGTGTAGACCGCGACGCCGAGCGCGACGGGCACCGCCATCAGCAGGGCGAGCATCGACGAGAGAACGGTGCCGAAGACGAGCGAGGCGACGCCGAAGCGGCCGGTGCTGTCCGGTTCCCAGACCTTCGTCGTCCAGAAGCTGGACTTGTCGTGCTGGAGCGCCGGCAGCGCTTTCACGACGAGGAACACCGCGATCGCGCCGAGCAACACGAACACCAGGCCGCCGGCGGCGAGGGTGAGGCCGGAGAACGCGCGGTCGCCGCGCCGGGACGACCGAACGTCGCGCAGCGGCACCGCGTCGACGCCAGGACTCACGGCGGTCATCTTGCCTTCCTTGATGGTGCGGGTGCCGATGCGGGGCCGCGGCACCCGCCGCGACCCCGCATCGTTGCTCCTGCGTCGCGTCAGCTCAACGCGGCGATGGTGCTCTGCGCCTTGGCGACGAGGGCGGCCGGCAGCGGCGCGAAGCCGAGCGCGTCCGCCTGTTGCTGACCGGCGGCCACGGCGTAGGTGAGGAACGCCTTGATCAGCGCGCCCTTCGCGGCGTCGGAGTAGTGGCTGCAGACGATGACGTACGACACGGTCGAGATCGGATAGCCGGTCATCTTCGTGAAGTCGAGCTTGCCGGCGAGGTCGTTGCCGGTGCCGGTCACGGTGAAGCCGGAGTCGATCGACTGGCTCACGGTCGACGACGAGATGTCGGTGAAGTCGCCCTGCGCGCCCTTGACCTTCGCGGTCGGCAGGTTGTTCTGCTTCGCGTAGCTGACCTCGGCGTAGGTGATGCCGCCGTCGGTCTTCTGCACGCCCTGGACGACACCGCTCGACCCGTTCGCGCCGAGACCCGACGGCCAGCTGATGCTCTTGTCGCTGCCCAGCTTCCACACCGACGGTGCGTCCGCGTCGAGGAAGCCGGTGAAGACCTTCGTCGTACCCGAACCGTCACTGCGGTGGTAGGTCTTGATCGCGGTCGACGGCAGCGAAGCGCCGGGGTTGTCCTGCTTGATCTCCGCGGCGTCCCAGGTCTTGATGCTGCCGTTGAAGATGCCGGCGAGAGTGGCCGCCGAAAGGTTGAGCGACGACACGCCCTTGACGTTGTAGATGATCGCGACGCCGCCGGCCGTGACCGGGATGTGCACCGCCGTGTTGCCGCAGTGCTTGTCGGCCGCCGACTGCTCGTCGGGCTTCATCGTCGCGTCCGAGCCGGCGTAGTCGATCGTGCCGGAGCCGAACTGCTGGATGCCGGCGCTCGAACCCGTGCCGGTGTAGGTGATGTTGGCGCCGGAGCACTGGCCGGCGAAGTCGGAGATCCATTGCTTTTCGATGTTGGCCTGGAAGGTCGACCCCTGACCGGTCACGCTGCCGGTCGCGCAGTTGCCGGACCCGTTGGGCGACGAGCCGGACGCGACCGGGGTGCCGTTGTTGTCGCTGCCGCAGGCGGTGAGCGCGATGGCCGCGACGACGCTGATGCCGGTTGCTCGCAGCAAGAGCGAGGGTTTCACGAGGGTCGTACCTCCGTCTGGTGACCGCGGCCCGCGGATGCGAACCGTCAACGTCGCCCAAGGTAGGTACGCAATCCGACCGAGCGGCCCCGCCGCGATGAACGGCGAGTGAACAACCGGCGGCGGCCCGATGAATCAGCTCTCGACGGTGACTCGTTCGCCGGTGACGAGATAGATGACCCGGCGGGCGACCGAGACCGCGTGGTCGCAGAACCGTTCGTAGTAGCGGCCGCACGACGTCACGTCGATCGCGCTTTCGATGCTGCCTTGCCACGAGTCGTCCAGCAGCACCCGGAACAGCCGGCGGTGCAGGTCGTCCATGACGTCGTCGTCGCGTTCGAGTTCGGCGGCGAGCTGCAGGTCGCGCCCGGCGATGACACTCGAACACTTCGCGCAGATGCGCTGCGCGACCTGGCCCATCTCGAGGACGGTCGCGTGCAGTTCCGGCGGGATCGCCGACGCGGGGTAGCGTCGGCGCGCGACCTTGGCGATGTGCAGGGCGAGGTCGCCCATCCGCTCGATGTCGGCAACCATGCGCAAGCTCGTGATGAGAATCCGCAGGTCGCTCGCGACCGGCTGCTGGCGGGCGAGCAGGTCGAGTGCGCGCGCCTCGATGTCGGCGTACAACTGGTCGATCGCGGCATCGCCGGAGATGACCGCCTCGGCCTCTTGCAGGTCGGCGTCGAGCAACGCGGTCGTCGCGCGGTTGATGGCGCTGCCGGCGAGCCGGGTGATGTCGACGAGCGATTGGGTCACCGCGTCGAGTTCGTCGTGATACTGATCGCGCACGATCGGGAGCCTACGCCGGGTTTGCCGGCCGCCCGCGCCGTACGACGAACGCCGCGTGAGCATTGCGTGAACAGGTGCCGTGCGGTCGATGAATGTTCCGCGATTGACGCGGATTCGCGCGCTCTGCGACCCGGTACGACGGGTTGCCTCTTCCTTATCATTGCCGTGTGCAGCAGCCGCGCCGGCGCTGTACGCGGATCGCCTCTGGGGGTCGTGACGGTGTCGCTCGTCGGACGTGGCCGCCGAGCGCGTAACGCACGTCGGGCAAGCACCGCCGGGGCGCCGGCTGCCGGCGCCAATGACGAAGCGAGGGTTGCGCGAGCGATGGCCGCCGATCGCATGTTGGCGCTGCTGCCCACCGCCGCGATCCTCATCGACCGTGGTGACGGCGTACGGATGGCCAACGGCGCCGCCGTGTCGATGGGCATCGTGAAGCGGCAGCGCCTGCAAGTCGCCGAGCTCGAGCAGTTGGTGCGCGCCGTCCGCCGCACCGGGGCAGCTCAGACGCTCGAGTTCGACATCGACCAGGGCGGGTTTCCCCGGCGGGTGCTGACGGTCGGCGCGCGGGCGCAACCGCTCGACGACGGCGAGGTCGCGCTGGTTGTCGACGACTTGACCGAGAGCAAGCGCGTCGACGCCGTACGCCGGGACTTCGTCGCGAACGTCGGGCACGAGATCAAGACGCCGGTCGGCGCGTTGACGTTGCTGGCCGAGGCGGCGCTGGATGCGCACGACGATCCCGATGCGGTGCACCACTTCCTCACCCGCATGCAACGCGAGGCGAGCCGGCTGTCCCGGCTGGTGCAGGAGTTGCTGGATCTCTCGCGGTTGCAGGGCGGCGAGACGCCGCCCGCGGAGGCGGACGTGTCGATCGACGCGGTCGTCGACGAGGCGATCGACCGGGCCCGGTTGGTCGCCGAGGTGAAGCAAATCGAGATCGTCCGTGGCGGCGACAGCGGCTGCCTCGTCGTGGGCAGCGAGAACCAACTCGTGACGGCGCTGTCGAACCTGCTCGACAACGCGATCGCCTACAGCGCGGACCGAACCGAGGTGGCGGTCGGCGTGCACCGGCGCGAAGCCGCGGTGGAGATCGCCGTCCGCGATCAGGGCATCGGGATCGACGCGGCCGACCAGGAGCGGATCTTCGAGCGGTTCTATCGCGTCGATCCGGCCCGCTCGCGGGACACCGGCGGTACCGGTCTCGGGTTGGCGATCGTGAAGCACATCGTGAGCAACCACCGCGGCCAGATCACCGTGTGGAGCCAGCCGGGAGCCGGCAGCACGTTCACCCTGCGCCTGCCGACGAGGACAGTCGTGGCTGAAGGAGAACCGCACGTGCAGACGGAGGCGTCGCCCGCGTGACCCGCATCCTGGTCGTCGAGGACGAGCAGTCGTTCTCCGACGCGTTGTCGTACATGCTGCGCAAGGAGGGCTTCGAGGTCGCGGTCGCCGGCACCGGTCCCGACGGGCTGACCGAGTTCGACAAATCCGGGGCGGACCTGGTGTTGCTCGATCTCATGTTGCCGGGGCTGTCCGGGCTCGAGGTGTGCCGGCAGTTGCGGCAGCGCTCGGACGTCCCGGTGATCATGCTCACCGCGAAGGACGCCGAGGTGGACAAGGTCGTCGGCCTGGAGATCGGCGCCGACGACTACGTCACCAAGCCGTTCTCGGCGCGCGAGCTGCTGGCACGGATCCGGGCGGTGCTGCGCCGGCGCGGCGGTGAGGCCGAAGAGGTCGCGTCCGCGGTCCTCGAAGGCGGCCCGGTCCGGATGGACGTCGACCGGCACATCGTCAGTGTCAACGGGGCGGCGATCGCGTTGCCGTTGAAGGAGTTCGAGCTCCTCGAGTTCCTGCTGCGCAACTCCGGCCGGGTGCTGACGCGCGGCCAGCTGATCGACCGGATCTGGGGCAGCGACTACGTGGGCGACACGAAGACGCTCGACGTGCACGTGAAGCGGCTGCGGGCGAAGATCGAGCCCGACCCCGGTCGGCCGCGGCACCTGCTCACGGTGCGCGGCTTGGGCTACAAGTTCGAGGCCTGACCCCGCACGGCGACCGCGGCGGAGAGCCGGGTCGGGCGGCGCGCGCCTAGGCTGAGGCTCGTGCGAGTGGCCGAGGTGATGACGCGGGCGAGCGTGACCGAGTCGCCGGCGGACCCGCTGCGCGCGGCCGCGAACCGCATGTGGTCGCAGCAGACCGGCTCGCTGCTGGTGATGGACGGTCCGGCGCTACTCGGCATCATCACCGAGCGCGACGTCATGAAGGCGGTCGCCCGCGGCGCCGACCTCGACGCCACCCCGGTCAGTGCGGTGATGACCAAGACGGTGCTGACGGTGTCGCCGGACACGTCGCTGCACGAGGCGGCCCGGCACATGGCGACGCGTTGGATCCGGCACCTGCCGGTCGTCGACGACGGCGCGATCGTCGGGATGGTCAGCCAGCGCGACCTGTGCGGTGTGCTGGCCGCGCTCGGCGCCGAGCCCGAGGCCGGTCAGATCCCGGCCGACGAGCTGGTGCGGTCGCGGCGGCTGGCCCGGATCGAAGCCGGGGACCTGGACTGATGACCGAACGCGACGACCGCGAACCGGTGCTGCCGGACCGTACGCCGGACGAGACCGACGTCGGCTGGGGAGAGACGGAGCCGTTCGCGGACGACGACGTACGCCGGCTCACCGAAGACGTGCCGCCGCACCACGTCGACCGCGACTGACGCACTCGTCGCGGCGGTTCAGCGCGGGGTCAGGCTGCCTGCGGTGAGGCGCAGTAGGCGCACTTGCGCGCCGCCGCCGGGATCGACGACAGGCACTCCGCGCAGTCCTTGACGGGAGTGGGCTCGTCCGGCGCCGGCTTGAACCGCTCCATCAACTTGTTGATCGGTACGACGACGAAGAAGTAGACGACGGCCGCGATGATGACAAAGGAAACGAGCGCGGTGATGAACTTGCCGTAGGGAAACAGCACGCCAGGGTCGTGATGCTTGAGGTCGCGACCGACGGTGAAGCCCTTGTCGTTGAAATCTCCGCTCGCGCCCGCGACGAGCCCGACGAGTGGCGTGACGAACGCGGTGACGAAACCGGTCACCACCGCGCCGAACGCGGCGCCGATGACGATGCCGACCGCGAGGTCGACGACGTTGCCGCGAAGAAGGAATTTCCGGAATCCACTCATGCCCAGGCCTTTCGATGCGCAGGGATCAGTCCGGCGCCAGCCTGACCCAACGCTCCGCCTTTGATCAACCCACGCGCGCGTGGGTTGCTCACCGCCGTAACAGCGCCAGCGACAACCGGGTGGTCGTCGCCGCGCCGGCCAACTGCGCCGCCTGCGCGCCGGTCGCCGCGACGACGACGAGGCCGGCGCCGTCGTCCGAGCCGTCGTCACGCGCCGGCACCGCGAGCACCGTCAGCCCGGCCGCAACTACCCGCGTCACCGGCGCCGCCGTCCGGTCGCCGCCGTCGGCGTCGGTCGCGGTGCCGAGTACGTCGACGAGGTCTCCGGCTCGAGTGAGTGCCGCCGCGGCCGGTCCGTCTGCCAGCCGGATGGGTACGGCGACCAGCCCGGGTTGATGCAACGCCGACAGCAACGACGGCCCGAGCAGCCGGACATCGGTCACCGGTTCGCCGGCGCGCATCGGGGCGGCGACGAACCGTCCGACGACCCGCTCGCGGGCGAGCAGCGCCCCGCGCGGGACCAGGCGCAGCGGCAGTCGCTCGACGCGCACGTCGCCGACGCGAAGGGGCGAGCCGCCGGCGAGGTCGTGGGCGACTACCCAGACCGACCGGGTCACCGGTGGCCGGGGCCGCACGACGTGCAGCGCGGCGAGGACGGCGAGCCCGAGGCAGGCAGCGGCGACGAGTCGGCGTGGCTCCCGGGCAAGCCGGCGGATGAGTGCGGCGATCACGCACCAAGGCTGCCGCAGTGGCCGCCTGCCGACCGTCGCTCCGAGAACAACTGTGGACGGCGGCAGCCACACCGCGGCCCTGTGGACGATGCGGTCAGGCGACCTTCGTGCCGTCACCCGACGGCGACGACGACTCGGCGGCCGGCGCGCTCGGCTTCGACTCGGTCGCGGCGGGCTTGTCGCCCTCGGACGGCTTCGACGTGCTCGGGGACGAGCCGCCGCCCTTCGTCGTACCGGAGCCGCGGCTGTCGGTCTTGTAGAAACCGGAGCCCTTGAAGACCACGCCGACGGGGGAGAAGAGCTTGCGGAGCCGGCCCTCGCACGCTGGGCACACGGTCAGCGGGTCGTCGGTGAACTTCTGCACGACCTCCAGGCGCTCGCCGCACTCGGTGCAGGCGTACTGGTACGTCGGCATGGCTGGCCCCTCCTCGGCGACGCGGGCTGGCACTCGGCGGCCTCGACTGCTAATGATGCCTTATCGGCAGGTCCGGCGCCAAACTTTCACGCGTCGAGCTCGAACCACACCGTCTTGCCACCGCCGTCGACGGGACGGACCCCCCACCGCGCGGCCAGCAGCGACACGATCAACAGCCCGCGCCCGTCCTCAGCCGAGGTCCGGAGCCGGGCATCGACCTCCGGGAGCAGCGCCGGATCGTCGTCGGTCACCGCCACCCGCAACACCCAGCCCGCGTGCAGGCAGATCTCGACGGTCGCCCCTGAGCGGCCGTGCACGAGCGCGTTGGTGACGAGCTCGCTGACCAGCAGCGACGACGTACGGCGGGTTTCGCCCGAGAGACCGGCGGCGGCGCAGAAGTGGGCGACGAATGCGCGGGCCCGCCCGGCGGACCGGGCGTCGGCGGGGAGCTCGACCGTTTCGGCGATGCCGAGGGGAGCAGTTGGCGCGGCCTGCTTCGGGCGCACGTGACCGTCCCTGGCATCGGGGCTTCGCCGGGCATCCAGCGCCGCCAGCGGCTTCTTACCCATCGGTAAGACCCCCAAACAGGGTCCAATCGAGCACAGTGGCACGGTGACATTCGCGACGCGCGCGGCCACGCCGTCCGACGCTCAGGCCATCGCCGCGATCTACCGGCCGTACGTCACCGACACGGTCATCTCGTTCGAGATCGAGCCTCCCGACGCCGGCGAGATGGCGCGCCGGATGGCCGCGCCGCCGTCGCTCCCGTGGCTGGTCGCCGAGCGCGACGGCCGCCTGGTCGGCTACGCGTACGCGTCGGCGCACCGGGCCCGGGCGGCTTACCGATGGGGGGCGGACGTCTCGGTCTACCTCGCGGACGCCGAGCGCGGGCGCGGGACCGGCCGGGCGCTCTACACGGAGCTGTTCGCGACGCTGCGCGATCTCGGGTACGTCGCGGCGTACGCCGGCATCACGCTGCCGAATCCGGCCAGCGTGGGCCTGCACGAGGCGATGGGGTTCCGCCTCGTCGGGGTCTACCGCGGCGTCGGCTACAAGCGGGGCGGCTGGCACGACGTCGCCTGGTGGCAGCTGCCGCTCGCCGACCCGCTGCCCGCCGATCCCGCCGAGCCGCGCCCGTGGCGCGCGGGGTGAATGTCGCCTGCCGTGGAGATTGGGGCCCCGGCGCCGGGGTAGGGCGGACCATCGACGCCGGATCTGCCGCACGCACGAGGAGGGTCACGCTAGTGGAGTGGTCGAGCCGAGCCGCCTGCCTGTCCGCCGAGCCCGAGGTGTTCTTCCCCGTGGGCAACGCCGGGGCCGCCCTCGACGACGTGGGCGCCGCCAAGCGGATCTGCGCGGTCTGCGCGGTCCAGCCCGAATGTCGCGACTACGCGCTGCGCACCCGCCAGCCGTTCGGCGTATGGGGTGGGCTCGACGAGGAGGAGCGGCGGCTGCTGCTCCCGCAGCCGGTCACGTCGTAAGGCGCCTCCGGCCCGGGAGAAATGAACCATTCGTTGGCAACCGACGAATGGAGAGGGACGTCTGTCCCCATGAGGAGCGCGCGAAGCGACCTCGACACGGCACAATGGATGTTCACCCCCGTTACGGCAACGCAGCAGAGGTAGTGAAGGCATGCGTCTGGTTCCACCCGTGTCCCGGGGCGTCGTCGTCGCGGGCGTCGGCGTCGGGGCGCTCGCCGTAGCCGGGGTCGTCATCGCCGCCGTGCATTACGCCGGCACGTCCGCGCACGGATCCGCGCCCTCGGCCAGCACGGCGAGCCCGCCGGCACCGGCCGTGCTGCACGTCGTGGGTGCGCACCGCGGCAGCGTGCCGTGGAACAAGCCGCTCGTCGTACGGGTCACCAACGGCTCGCTGCGCAGCGTCGAGGTCGACGCCGGCGCGACGCTCATCGACGGGGTCATCGTCGGGCACGGCACGACTTGGCGCTCGCAGACGACGCTGGTGCCGCTGACGACGTACGTCGCGACCGTCACCTACGTCGACGGCGCCGAGCGCAGCCACACCAAGGCGTTGAAGGTCGTCGCGGCCGACACCGACAAGCACCT
>Ga0070659_100001157_pt1 | contig 19271 bp, 19 predicted proteins | sample KBSC23metaG_FD_64666 | JGI IMG/M metagenome (GOLD analysis project Ga0070659, IMG submission 64666) | Corn rhizosphere microbial communities from Kellogg Biological Station, Michigan, USA - KBS C2-3 metaG | ecosystem: Host-associated > Plants > Roots > Rhizosphere > Soil ... | reverse complement strand
TTGTACTGCCAAGTGCACTGCTGGTTGGCTACGTTCGGAAGGGATAACCGCTGAAAGCATCTAAGCGGGAAGCTCGCTTCAAGATGAGGTCTCCCACAGGGTCAACCTGGTAAGGCCCCCGCCAGAACAGCGGGTTGATAGGCCGGAAGTGGAAGTGCGGCAACGCATGCAGCTGACCGGTACTAATAGGCCGAGGGCTTGACCACAAAGAAGCTACGCGTCCACTGTGCGGCTCCCGAGCTGCGGTCGGCTGTCCTTTCGAGGAATAGCTGCACCACAACTCCATAGAGTTTCGGCGGCATAATAGCGAAGGGGAAACGCCCGGTCCCATTCCGAACCCGGAAGCTAAGCCCTTCAGCGCCGATGGTACTGCCCTGGTAGCGGGGTGGGAGAGTAGGACGCCGCCGGACATCTTCACGAAAGGCCTTCCGATTACGGGGGGCCTTTCGTCGTTCACGACCAGGAGGATCGTTGCCGACACCGCCGCGTGGCCCGCGCCCCGAACGCCGGGGCGGTCCGGAGCGCCAAGGCCGACCGGAGCGCCAGGGCCGCGCCGGCAGCTCGCCGCGGTCGCCGCGCGACGCCCGCGACGGCGACCGGGGCCGCCCGGCCAGGTCTACCGCCGCGCCGCGGCCGCCGCGCGCGGACGACGCCGAGCCGCCCCGCCGGCCGCGGCTGGCCGAGCCGGAGCTGCCCGAGGACGTCAGCGCCCGCGACCTCGACCGGGACGCCCGAGCCGAGCTCCGCAGCCTGCCCGAGTCGCTCGCCGAGCGGGTCGGCGCCCACCTCGTCGCCGCGGGTCGCGCGCTCGACGACGACCCGGCGCTGGCCCGCCGGCACGCGTGGTACGCGCGGTCGGTCGCGCCCCGGCTCGCGATCGTCCGGGAAGCCGCGGGCATCACCGCCTACGCCGACGGCGACTACGCCGCCGCGCTCGCCGAGCTGCGGGCGGTACGGCGGATCACCGGCGACCCCGGTCACCTGCCGTTGCTCGCCGACTGCGAGCGCGGCCTCGGCCGGCCGGACCGCGCCCTCGCACTCGGCCGTGACCCGGAGGTGAAGAAGCTCGACCCGGCGGCCCGCGTCGAGCTCGCGATCGTGCTCTCCGGCGCCCGCCGCGATCGCGGTGAGTACGACGCCGCGGTCGTCGGGCTGCAGGGCCCCGCGCTCGACGACCGCGAGGTACGTCCGTGGACCGCGCGGCTCTGGTATGCCTACGCCGACGCGCTGCTCGACGCCGGCCGGGTGGGCGACGCGCGGCGCTGGTTCGAATCGGTCGTCGACGTCGACGACGAGGAGGAGACCGACGCCGCCGAGCGCGTCGCGGCGTTGCCCGGCGACTGAGCCGTCCACAGCCGCGCCGGATGCCGGCGGCTGTCCACAACTGATCGGCACGACCCCGCGTCCGGCGCGGCGCCGCGGCATGCTCGCGGGCGAGGCCTCGGCGAAGGGAGGTGCGTGGCCGTGCGTGAGATTCAGCACCGCAACGAGGTCGTGCTCGTCGGTCGGCTCACCAGCGCGCCGGAGACTCGCGAGCTGCCCAGCGGCGACCAGATCACCGTGTGGCGGGTCACCGTCGATCGCCCGCCGCGCCGTCGCGGCGGCGAGCGCCAGCCGCAGCCGGGCCACGACACCGTCGAGTGCACCGCCTGGCTGCCGCGGGTGCAGCGCAGCGCCGCGACCTGGGTGCGCGACGACATCATCGAAGTCTCCGGCCCGCTGCGCCGGCGGTTCTGGCAGCCGGCGGCCGGCGGCCGGCAGAGCAGCTTCACGGTCGAGGTGCAGCGGGCGAAGCGACTCGTGGCGCCGCGGCAGCGACTCCCCGGCGCGCCCGCGTCGTGATGGTCGGCGTGCCGGCAGCCTCGGCTAGTCCTGGTCGGCGAACGCCCGGATCAGCAGACCGGTGGCCGGCTTCGGCATGAACAGCGTCGACTTGCGGGGCATCCGGTCGCCAGCCGCGGCGACCGCGGCGACGCCGGCGACGGGCGTCGGGTTCAGCAGCAGTGCGGTCCCGCCAACCGAGCGGGCGGCCGCCAGCGCCTCGTCGACGTCGTGCGCGTAGTCGACGACGCCTTCGCGGTCCTCCAGCCCCCAGGTGTGCCGGATGAGCAGCAGGTGCGCGATCGTCACGTCGAGCGAGCGCCAGGCCGGCGAGCGGTCGGCCGGCAGCGCCGCGTCCAATGCCGCGGCTGCCGGCTCGGTCAGCAGCCAGTGCCGGGTGCCGTCGCTGATCGCGAACGCCGGGCCGTCGACCCCGGCCTTCGCCAGCTCTGCGAGCGCGTCGTCGACGGTGCCGGTCACCTCGCGCACCGACCACGTGCCCTGGGCCCGCTCGGCCGCGTCGGCCGCCGCCAGGCCCGGGATCACGCGGTGGATCGCGTGCACCTTCGGGCCGAACGCCGACCCGTCGACCAGGAACGCGAGCCCGAGATCCCACGGGCCGGGGCCGTCGCCGGCGGCGTGCCGGCCGGCCTGGTAGGCGAGGAACGTCGCGTAGCGGTGGTGCCCGTCCGCGATCACCGCCCGGCGAGCCTCGAGGTCGGCGGCGACCGCGGCCAATACGTCGGGGTCGGTGACCGCCCAGATTCGGTGAGTAATGCCGTCAGATGTCTCGACCTCGACATCAGGAGGAGATGAATCAGCCTCGGCAACCACCCGGCTGGCCGCGCCGCCCCCGTCGTACACCAGGAAGATCGGCTCGAGATCGGCGTCAACGGCGGTCATCAGCCCCAGCCGGTCGGCGACCGGACCGGCCATCGTGTTCTCGTGCGGCAGCACGATGCCGTCCTCGGCCGGGCTCAACCCGAGCGCGCCGATCAGGCCGCGCTGGACGTGGTCGGCGCTGCGTTCCTCGTAGACGTAGAGCGTCGGCGCGGGGTCGGGTCGCAGCACCTCGTCGTCGCGCCAGCCGGCCATCGTGGCCGCCGCCTTGGCGTACGCCGCCTCGGGGCCGGCGTCGTCGCGGGGGAGCGTGAGCCGGACCACGTTGTGAGGGTCGCGCGCTTCGAGCTCGGCGTGCTGCCGATCGTCGATCACGTCGTACGGCGGCGCCAGCACGCGGGCGAGCGCGACTCGTCCCGCGTCGTAGCGCAGCGCCCGGAACGGGGCGAGCACCAACCCGCTCGGTCGCGGAATCTCTGTCGGAGGGCCGCCGTTTGCCATGCCGAGATCGTACGGAAGCCCGGCCGGCGAGGGCGCGCCTCCCACGGTCGCGGGCCCGGGTGCGCCACCCTGGCGACGGGCACCCAGACGGGCAGGAGGTGGCCACGATGTCCACGCCGAGCGGCGACGTCTACGACTGGTACACCCGAGGTCTCAGCCTGCTCGAGGCCGGCAATGCCGCGGCGGCCGCGGCCCTGCTGGAGCACGCGGCCCGGGAGGAGCCGGCGTCGCGGAGCGTCCGCGAAGCGCTGGCGCGGGCGCTGTTCGACAGCGGCGCCTACGCCCGGGCGCGCGAGCAGTTCGCCGCGAACGTCGCCGACAGCCCGACCGACGACTACGCCCATTTCGGTCTCGGCCTCGCCTGCGCGCGCACCGGCGACTACGACACCGCGTGCGAGCACCTCGCCATCGCGGTCGCCATGCGGCCGGACAACAAGCACTACGGGACCGCGTTGCGCAGCGCCCGAGCCGCGCGCTCGCGGGCGTGACCGGGGGCGACCCGACGCCGTCGCAGACAAGCCAACAAGTCGAGGAGTCGACAAACAGATTTAGCCTGCGATCGACGCCCGGTCCGCTGGTGGGCTCCTACGACGGCCTGCTGGTCGACCTCGACGGGGTGGTGCATCTCGGCGACCAGCCGATCCCGCGGGCCGCGGCCGCGCTCGAGTCGGCGCGGGCCGGCGGGCTCGCGGTCGTCTACGTCACGAACAACGCCTCGCGCACGCCGGCCGCCGTCGCCGGGACGCTGGCCGGCTACGGGCTGCGGCTGGCTGCCGCCGACGTCGTCACCTCGTCCGTCGTCGCCGCCCGGCTGCTCGCGGAGCGGCTGCCGGCCGGCGCCCCGGTTCTGGTGGTCGGCGGCGACGGCCTGCGCGAGCCGCTGTCGGCGGCCGGCCTGACCCCGGTCGCTGCGGCTGCCGGGGCGGTCGCGGTCGTACAGGGCTGGTCGCCGGAGGTCGGCTGGCCGCAGCTGGCGGAGGCCGCGGTGGCGCTGCGCGCCGGGGTGCCCTGGATGGCGACCAACCTGGATCGCACGCTGCCGTCGCCGCGCGGCCCGCTGCCCGGCAACGGCTCGATGGTCGCCGCCCTCGTCAGCGCGACCGGGCGCCGGCCCGAGTCGGTCGGAAAGCCGGAGCCGGCGATGTTCACCGGCGCCGCGGCGTCGGCGGGCGCCGAGCGCCCGCTCGTCGTCGGCGACCGCCTCGACACGGACATCGCCGGCGCGCGGGCAGCGGGGTTCGCCTCGCTCGCCGTCCTCACCGGCGTCTCGTCCCCGCGGGATCTGCTCGCCGCCGGCGCCGCCGAGCGCCCGGACTACCTCGGCCGGGACCTCGACGCGCTCCACGCCGGGCACGAGGCGCCGTCGCTCGACGCCGCCGGGGCGCATTGCGGCGGCGTCACGGTCACCGACGCGGGGGAGGTGCACGGGGTCGCCGGCGGCGACGGTTTGGACGGCCTGCGCGCGGCGTGCGCCCTCGCCTGGACCGGCCGGCTGGCTCCCGCGTCGTACGAGAGGGTTCTTGTCAGCCTCGGCCTCGACTGAAGGTCGAGACCGGTGGCCTACAAGCCGAACAGCGATCGCAGGCGGAGCAGGTCGCGCATGCTCGCCGACACGTGGATCCGGCCGCGCAGCCAGCCGGACAGGAAGTCCTCGTCGCCGGCCGCCAGGGCCACCAGGACGTCGCTGTCCATCGCAAGCCGCAGGTCCGCCGGCTCCGCCGGCTCGGCCTCGACGAGGTCGTGGACGCCGTGCTCGTCGAGCCGGCAGGCGAACATCACGTCGAGGTCGTTGACGAAGCAGCTCACGCTGCGGTCGGGTACGTGCCGGGCGCGCAGCTCAGGCTCGACGGCGGCCAGCTTCGCGCTCAGCTCGCCGAGGGCGGCGCGGCACTGCTCGACCGTCGCCATCGCCCTCCCTGCCCCCGACCCTCCGGCTCCACGGCGTGGTCGCCCTGTCCCGGCGACCGGGCACGCTAGCGCACCGGCTCGCCCCGGGTTCGGTACGGTCGGACGCCAGGAGGTCGGTCATGGTCAAAGACGCGCTGCGCGGCTACCTGTCGCTCGCCAGCGGGCTCACCGAGATCACCGCGGCGCGGGCCCGCGCCGCCGCGCGCTCGCTGGTCGAGCAGGGCGAGGCGACGGCGGGCCAGGTCTCGGCGGTCGCCGAGGATCTGCTCGCGACCAGCCGGCGCAACCGGGAGTCGCTGTCGCTGCTCGTCCGGCACGAGGTCGAGCAGGCCGTCCGCCGCCTCGGCGTGGGCGCGTCCTCGGACGTCGAGTCGTTGACGACGCGGGTTCGCGAGCTCGAGCGGACCGTCCGCGAGCTGCGGGCCCGGGCCGCGCGGCCGGCCGAGCAACCGCCGGCCCAGAAGGCGCCGGCCAAGAAACAAGCCGCGGCCAAGAAACAGGCCGCCGCGAACAAGACCGCCAAGAAGACCGCCAAGAAGGCTGCGCCCAAGAAGGCGGCCGCGAAGAAGACCGGAACTCGGAGCAGCGGATGAGCGCGCTGCCGCCGGACGCCGAGGGTCAGCGGCTCGAGGCGGTCGGCGCCGACGAGCCGGCGCCGCCGGACGACCCTGACGGCACCGAGAACGAGACCGGCGTGCCGGCCGCGGACGGTGCGGCGGCGCGGCTCCGCGACCTCGACGGCGCCCCGGTCGAGCGGCATGTCGAGATCTACGAGGACGCGCACCGCCGGCTGGAGGAGGGGCTCGCGGACCTCGACGAGCGGTGACCGCCAAGCCGCGGCTGGACGCCGAGCTGGTCCGCCGCGGCCTCGCCCGGTCGCGCCAGCACGCCCGCGAGCTCGTCGAGGACGGCCGGGTACGGGTCGCCGGCCTGGTCGCGACCAAGCCCGCGAGCGGCGTGGACATGCAGGTCTCGCTGGTCGTCGACGAGGCCGCCGGCGCTGACGGGTACGTCTCCCGGGGTGCCGGCAAGCTGCTCGGCGCGCTCGACGCGTTCCCCGAGGTGGTCGTGGAAGGTCGCCGGGCGCTCGACGCGGGCGCCTCCACCGGCGGCTTCACCGACGTACTCCTCCGGCGTGGCGCGGCCTCGGTCCTCGCGGTCGACGTCGGCTACGGCCAGCTCGCCTGGCGGCTGCGGACCGACCCGCGGGTGGCGGTCGTGGAGCGCACCAACGTGCGCACCCTCACCGCGGAGGCGATCGGCGGGCCCGTGCAGCTCGTCGTCGGCGACCTGTCGTTCATCTCGCTGACGCTGGTCCTGGCACCGCTCGCGGCCGTCGCGGTGCCGGGGGCCGACCTGCTGCTGCTCGTGAAGCCCCAGTTCGAGGCGGGCCGGGACCGCATCGGCCGCGGCGGGGTCGTCCGCGACCTCGACGTACGACGCGACACCGTGCTGCAGGTGGCCGGCGCCGCCGTGGCCGCCGGGTTGGGCGTCCACGGCGTCCAGCGCAGTCCGCTTCCCGGACCGGCGGGCAACGTCGAATACTTTCTGTGGTTGCGCCGCGACGTCCCCGGGCTCGGGACCGACGACGTGGATGCCGCCGTACGACGAGCTGTCTGGGAGAGCGAATGAGCGCCGGGGCCGGCCGCAGCGTCCTGCTAGTGGCGCACACCGGCCGCCCGGGCGCGGTCAGCGCGGCGCAGGAGCTCACGAAGCGGCTGGCCGCGGCCGGCCTGCTGGTCCGGGTGTTGGAGACCGAGGCCGACGATCTCGGGCTGGCCGGCGCCGAGGTCGTCCCGGTAGCGGCCGCGGCCGCGAGCGGCGCCGAGCTGGTCGTGGCGCTCGGCGGCGACGGCACGTTGCTGCGGGCGGCCGAGCTGTCCCGGCCAGCGTTGACCCCGTTGCTCGGCATCAATCTCGGCCACGTCGGGTTCCTCGCGGAGGTCGACAGGTCGGACCTCGACACGACGGCTGAACGAATAGTGGCCAAGTCGTACGACGTAGAAGAGCGGCTGACACTCGACGTGACGGTGACCCGCGGGGGCGAGGAGATCGCGGCCAACTGGGCGCTCAACGACGTCTCCGTGGAGAAAGCGTCCCGGGAGCGGATGCTGGACACGCTCGTCGAGGTCGACGGCCGGCCGCTGTCCCGATGGACCGGCGACGGCATCGTCTGCGCGACGCCGACCGGCTCGACCGCGTACGCGTTCTCCGCCGGTGGGCCCGTCGTCTGGCCGTCGGTGCAGGCGCTGCTGCTCGTCCCGATCAGCGCGCATGCCCTGTTCGCCCGGCCGCTGGTCATCTCGCCGGCGTCGCGGATAGCCATCCACGTGCACTCGCCCGAAGGCGCGATCGCGTTCTGCGACGGTCGCCGGACGATGGAGGTTCGCGAGGGCGACCGCGTCGAGCTCGGCCGCGGCGCCCAGCCGGTCCGGCTCGCGCGGCTGCGAAGCGCGCCGTTCACCGACCGCCTCGTCGACAAGTTCCGGCTGCCGATCTCAGGCTGGCGCGGCCACATCGATGATTGAGGACGAGCTCGGAAGCGGTCGGTTTGCCGCGGCAGGCGCGTTAGGCGCGTCGAAGGAGCGCAGCGACTGACGCGCCGAGCGCCAGAGCGGTGAACCGACCGCGCACAGCACCGCGCGCCTCCGTGGCCGCACGGGCCGCCGCTCGTATCGTCGGTGAGTGCTGGAAGAGCTGCGGTTGCGCGGCCTCGGGGTGATCGAGGACGCGACCCTCGAGCTCGGCCCGGGATTCACCGCGATCACCGGCGAGACCGGCGCCGGCAAGACGATGCTGCTCACCGGCCTCGGCCTGCTGCTGGGCGGCCGGGCGGACGCGGCCGCCGTACGGCGCGGGCACGAGCGGGCGGACGTCGACGGTCGGTTCCGGGTGGACCCGGACGGGGCCGCGGCGCGCCGGGCGGTCGAGGCCGGCGCTGACCTCGACGGCCCCGATCTCGACCACCGGGCGCTCGTCGTCTCGCGCGCGGTCGCCGCCGGCGACGCGTCCGGGCGATCCCGGTCGTTCCTCGGCGGCCGGCCGGTGCCGGTGTCGGTGCTCGGCGAGCTCGCCGAAGACCTCGTCGCCGTCCACGGGCAGGCCGACCAGCGCGGTCTGCTCCGCCCCGCCGTGCAGCGCCGCGTCCTCGACCGGTACGCCGGACCCGAGGCCGCGGCGGCGCTGTCGTCGTACGCGGACGTGTTCGCCGAGCTTGCCGGCGTCCGCGCCGAGCTGACCGAGGTGACCACGCGGCGGCGCGAGCGCATGCAGGAGGCCGACCTGCTCCGGCTGGGCCTCGCCGAGGTCACCGCGGTCGCGCCGGTGCCGGGCGAGGACCGCGAGCTGCGCGCCCTCGTCGAGCGGCTCGGCCACGTCGACCTGCTGACCCGCGCCGCGTCCGGCGCGCACGACGCGCTGGCCGGTGCCGAGGACGCGACGGCCGTCGACGCGCTCGGCCTGCTGGGCGCGGCCCGGCGGGCCATGGACGAGGCCGGCGGCCGCGACCCGATCCTCGACGAGCTCGCCGGCCGGCTGTCCGAGGCGACGTACCTGGTCGCGGACATCGCCGCGGACCTCGCGAGCTACGCGGCGACGACCGAAGCCGACCCGGCAAAGCTGGAGCAGGCGCAGCAGCGGCTGGCCGACCTGGCCGGCCTGACCCGCAAGTACGCCCCGGACGTCGACGGCGTCATCGCGTGGGCCGAGCGGGCGGCCACCCGGTTGGCGGAGCTGGACGGCGACGACGACCGGGTCGAGGAGCTGAGTGCGCGGCACGCGCGGTTGCTCGCCGACCTGGCCGGCAAGGCCGGCCGGCTGTCCGAGCTGCGCGCCGCCGCCGCCCGGCAGCTGGAGCGCGCGGTAGCCGCGGAGCTGGCCGCGCTGGCGATGCCGCAGGCCCGGCTCGCCGTCTCGGTCGGCCAGCGGCCCGACGACCACGGGCTGGACGTCGCCGGGCCTGATGGATCCAGGCAACGCGTCGCGTTCGGGCCGCACGGCGTCGACGACGTCGAGCTGCTACTGGTCGCGCACGCCGGCGCCCCGCCGCGGCCGCTGCACCGAGGCGCGTCCGGGGGAGAGCTGTCGCGGCTCATGCTGGCGATCGAGGTGGTGCTCGCCGGGACCGATCCGGTGCCGACCTTCGTGTTCGACGAAGTGGACGCGGGCGTCGGCGGCGCGGCCGCCGTCGAGGTGGGCCGCCGGCTGGCGTTGCTCGCGCGCAGCGCGCAGGTCCTGGTCGTCACGCACCTGCCGCAGGTCGCCGCGTTCGCCGACGCGCACCTCGTCGTCGCTCGATCCGACACCGACGCGGCCGCGACCACGACGGTCGTGCGCGTCGAGGGTGAGGCGCGGCTGCAGGAGTTGTCCCGCATGCTCGGCGGCATGGCCGACTCGGACCTCGGCCGCGGCCACGCTCGGGAACTGCTGACCGCGGCGGCCGACAGCAAAGCCGCTGCCGCGACCCGCTGATGGCAGACTGCGAGCGATGAGGATCGCCACCCTTCGCCGGCCCCGCGGTGGCGATCGATTGCCCGGCGTGGCCGGTACGGCGCGCGTCGACAAGCGGACGAAGCGGCTCACGAAACGGCTTCGGCCCGGAGACATCGCGGTCATCGACCACGTCGACCTCGACCGGATCGCCGCGGAGGGCCTCGTCGCCGGCGGCGTGGCCGCCGTCGTCAACGTCGCACCGAGCATCTCCGGGCGCTATCCCAACCTCGGACCCGAGGTGCTGCTGGCCGCCGGCGTACCGCTGCTCGACGCGACCGGGCCGGACATCTTCGCGCACGTCCGCGACGGCGACCGGGTTCGCGTGGACGGCGACACCGTGTACGACGACGAGGGCCGAGTTGTCGCGACCGGCACCCAGCAGACGCCGGAGCTGCTGACCGCCGCGATGGCCGAGGCGCGCGCCGGCCTCGCCGTACAGCTCGAAGCGTTCGCCGCGAACACCATGGAGTACCTGAAGCGCGAACGCGAGCTGCTGCTCGACGGCACCGGCGTTCCCGACATCCGCACCGACCTCGACGGCCGGCACGCGCTCGTCGTCGTACGGGGCTACGACTACCGCCAGGACCTCGCCGCGCTGCGGCCGTACATCCGCGAGTACCACCCGGTGCTGATCGCCGTCGACGGCGGCGCGGACGCGTTGCTCGAAGTCGGCTTGGTGCCCGACCTCATCGTCGGCGACATGGACTCCGTCACCGACGACGCGCTGCGTTGTGGCGCCGAGATCGTCGTGCACGCCTACCGCGACGGGACGGCGCCCGGTCTCGCGCGGGTGCAGCATCTCGGCATCGATCCCGTCGTGTTCCCGGCCGCCGGCACGAGCGAAGACGTGGCGCTGCTGCTCGCCGACGACAAGGGCGCGGCGCTGATCGTCGCCGTCGGCACCCACGCGACGTTGGTGGAGTTCCTCGACAAGGGTCGCGCCGGAATGGCGAGCACGTTCCTCACCCGGCTGCGCGTCGGCGGCAAGCTCGTCGACGCGAAAGGCGTGAGCCGGCTGTACCGATCGCGGATCCCGTTGTCGACGTTGCTGTTGCTGGTGGTCGCGGTCGTCATCGCATTCCTCGCCGCGCTGTTCGTCACTCCGGGCGGGCAGGTCTACCTGCAGCTGTTCGGCGGCACGTGGCACGACTTCGCCCGTTGGGTGCGTGATCTGTTCTCGTGATCGATTTTCGGTACCAGCGTCGCAAGGCCGTGACCAGCGCAAATAGCCTCTGACCTGCGGAAACGTTCGGCGGGTGGCGTCGAGCAGCGTCGAGGAACGACGAAAAATGTATGCCAGGTGTATGCCATCCGCTGTGATGTATGCCAGGTGTATGCCACGCGAAGTGGTTCGACGGACGGGTGTGGCAGCGGCGACGACGACGTACACGGACACGGCGCGTGCAATACGCACTGTTGGGCCGGGATGCGTGTTGGACTGTTCGATGTGAGCGATGACGTACAAGGGCCTCCGCTGCACGCCCGGCGTCGCCGGCTGGCCCAAATGGCCGAGGCGGAGGCGCAGGGGACCTCGTTTTGGACAACAACATTCGATGATCGTGTACGGCGAAAGCTCCGCTTCGCTCTCGACGACAGCACACGGTCCGTCGGCTATTACTTGCATCTGGCTCGGGAACGGGTGCTTCGTGAAGAGGGTGTGGAGTATCTGGCGCCGTCGCCTCCTAGGCTGAAGCCGGCGGAGGATTTCGAAGCGGCGATCTTGCGTGGTGCCGACGACCTGATCCCGACGCTAATCGAGAGCCTCTGCGAGGCGCTCGCGACGCCCTTCGACTCGAGGCTTGGTTATCGAGGAGACCCTCTCGCGTTCGCCCGGCGAGTGAACGCGATCTTGCTTGAGCACCGTGTGTCATTCGAGCTAATCAATGGCGTGATGGTTGAAAAGGATTCGCAGGAGTTGCATGCCACTGTCGTCGAGCCGGTATTGCGCCTGCTTTCCGGTCGCTCGGGATGGCAGAAGGTTGAAGATGCATACCAAGCGGCGCTTCGCGAACTAAGTGGTCGTCAGCCCGCAGACGCGATCACCGATGCCGCTACCGCTCTACAGGAGACGCTGACGTTGCTTGGTTGCGAGGGGAATGCTCTTGGCCCGCTCATAACGTCCGCGAAGAAGAAGGGGCTTCTCGGTAGTCATGACGTCCAATTGACGAACGGTGTTTCAAGCTTTCTCGCCTGGGCCTCTGCCGACAGGAGCGAGCGTGGCGATGCGCACAAAGTGGGCGACACAACGCAGGAAGACGGCTGGTTGGCGATTCACGTCATAGGCGCGCTGATCCTGCGGCTTGTCGCGCCGTCAGATTCCTCGGGTGTGAGCGCCTAGCACTTCCCGGCGCCGTGGCGCCGCGGGCGGATGTGTAGTGCGGCATGAGGCCGAGCAGGGCGCCCTCATGCGGACACCTGGAGTCCGGTCATGGCCTCCACCAACTCCTGAAGCATCTCCGGGGCCGCCAAGCCTCCCGATCCGGCGGCGATGAAATCCAGAGACAATGTCACGTGCCGAGCACGCCGAGGATTGAGGAGCGTGACTTCGGTAACTTCAATACCGCTCGCGTAGAGCATCGCAACGTAGGTGAGCGCCTGACGCAAGTCGCTCGAGCGGAACGCACGGGTGACGGACTTGATCTCGACGAGATGGTGCGGGGCCATCACGTCAGCCGTTGCGGCCTCGACCACACCACATCCAGGAATCTTGGGTGAGAAGACCTTGCTTTCGAGGCCGTCGGTGAATCGAACGATCACGCTCGCTAGGCCTTGCACTTCCAACCACTCGTAGACGGTGACGTCAGCGGAGGCTGGGCCGCCGCCGGGTAGCTGCTTAATGAATCCGCGGACAGACTGCACGTGCACTCCGTACGGGCCACTCACCCAACGCTGGTAGCCCTGAGCAGCCGCATGGAACGCAAGCTCTGACAGCAGTGCATGGCGGTCCGGCGTCGACATCGCGGCAACCGCCGTCCCTAGCGAGGCCTGGTGCGTGTTTGCCCAGCGGACCACTTGTTCCAGCGTCGGTGATGCTCGTTGCCAAACAGAATTCTGCGCCGCGAACTGCTTCGCCGAGATCACACCGGGACTTCCCAGCCCGGAAGAGCGCGCTTGTCTGCGGCCCACGTATGGACGATCTTGTCAAAGTCGCTGAACCCAGCCTTAGCTGAGTTACGCCAGTGCTCTCCCTCGTCCCGCAGCGTGTATGAACCGATGAGGAACGCCCGCCTTACCCACGGATGCGCTGAAGCGATGTAGTTCTTCTGGTCACTGAGCCAGTAGGTCACACCCCAGCGGGAAAGAATCAACATGATGTCGCGCTGAATGTTTGGTGCGGTGCCGGCGCCGAAACCGTGCGGCCCCTCAAAAAGCTGTATGAGTAGCTGTTCGTTCTCCGTCGAGTGCTGTACCGCAAGAGCTCGAACGATGTAGGCGAGGTTGAGATCAATCTGCGCGAGGTAGTGACCGCTACGGATGATCTCCCGAAGCTGTGCGTGAACGACGGCCACAAAGGTCGATGGAAGTTGTTCCAAGCAGGCTCGAACAGCGAGCATGACCTGAGGAATTACAGGTGCCAGAGTCTCGAGGTTCTCCAGCAATGAGAGGATCGCTTGTTGTTGAACGGTTTCGTCCATGTACTGGATAGCGGCGACGAGCCGCCGGACAAGCGCGGCGTGCACCCGACCCTTATTGAGTTCGGTTCTCAGTAGTCCGACGACGTCAAACTCGCCTAACTGCGACTTCAGGCGTTCGTAGTCGTCGGCCGCCGTCGCAGAGTACGGGTCGTAGTGGATGTGCAAGCCCAGAAAAGCTGCCGCGCTTCCCGGCTCTGGGTTCGGCGGGTCCAGGACCGCCAAGTATTCACGCGACGACATGATCCGCGTTTTCGCTTTCTGAATCGTTAAGCCCTCGTTTCGGAGCAACTTCTCGGACAGCACAGCGATGACGCGGTGCGCTTCCGCCATATCCGGAACGAAAAATCGGTAGTCATCTGCGTAGCGACAGAAAGTCGACAGGTGCTCGTCCACTAGCAGCAAGTGGTCTACCTTGTTGAGCACGACCTCAGCCAAGAGACGAGCGGCTGGCCCACCAACTGGGATGCCGTACGAGGTGTTATTTGAGAACGTACTGAGCAAGCGGACGATCTGAAATGCGACATTCCCTCCGCGGTCAGCACGCTTGAGCGCATTCTCTAATGGATGGTGGTAGATCCTCGCGTAGAAGTCTGCGATATCGAGGCTGACGACGAACTCTGATGCGGATGCCAACTCACGCGTAGTGGTCTGAAAGTCTCGCCACGCACCAGCGGCAAAGAGGCTGCCGTCGTCGGTGTTCGGACGGAACCGATACGAGAAGACCTTCTTTTCGCTCTCCGGGATGCGTGTGGCTTCCAGGTCAGGCGCAAGCTCAAGCACGAGGGCTAGAAGGTAGACATTCCAGATGGGGTCGATCTGGGTCGCCCAACGAAATCCGAAGTATCCAACGGGGGCGAGTGTCGAATAATTGGACACGCCCGTCCTGGCCAAATCGGCGACGAAGTTGTTGGATACACCCTCGAGCAACGCGACTACATCGTCAACCTTGTCGTGCAGAACGTGGTTCTCGATGGGGAACGGGAACACGTCCGTATCTCCCCACGACGACACGTTCTGCACAGCCCGAACTAGGGCGTCTCTTGATACGACCGGCATCAAGCCCTCGCTATCCGATAGGTCGAGCGGGAGGCTACCTCGCACAACAACCGTTACGTAGGCGGATCGGTTGGTGCCGGCGCTATACGGAGTGCTATCCACCCGTACGTTGCCCGTCGGCGCGGCTGCGGCGAGTCGGGGAGTTCTTCGAGAGAGCTCGCGTCACGCTCCCGCTACCGTTGCTCGCGTGAACCGTTTGGTCAATGTATGCCATCGATACGGCGAAAAGGGGCCCATTTCGGGTAAAGCTGCAGGTCAGGGCGTTGTACAGTGATCGATTTCCGCTATCACGTCGTGTCGATCGTCGCGGTGTTCCTCGCGCTGGCGCTCGGTCTTTTCCTCGGCAGTACGACGTTGCAGGGCGCGGTCTTCCAGGATCTGCAGAAGCACCTGAACAACGCGCAGAATCACGTCGGCGCGCTGGAGACGAAGGTCGACCAGCTGACGAGCCAGCAGAACCACGATCGCGCGTTCGACAAGCTGCTCGAGCCGTACGCGGTCGCGGGACGGCTGTCCGGGCAGCTGGTCGTCGTCGTGAGCGCGCCGGGTGCGAACGGCGACGTCCGCTCACAGTTGATGGCGACGCTCGAACGCGCCGGCGCAACCGTCACCGCCGACGTACGGCTGCAGCCCGCACTTATCGATCCCAAGCAGGACGCCTTCCTCACCGGTCTCGCCGACCGCGTCACGATCCCGGGTCGCGAGACTCCGTCGGGCACCGGCGCCGAACGCGTCGTCGCCCAGATCGCCGACGTCCTCGGTGTGCAACCGGCGACGCATCCGCTGTCGTCGTCGACGGTCGCGAACGTCCTGGCCACGTACGCCGACGGCAACCTGCTGACCACGCCGGCGGTGCACGGCAACCAGCCGCGTCCCGGAACGCTCGCCGTCGTGCTGACCGGCTCCTCGCCGGCGCCCAACGCCGATCCGCAGCTGGTGCAGTCCGAGCAGACCGTGCTCGTCGACCTGGCGAAGGATCTCGACACGACGAGCCTCGGCGCGGTCGTCGTCGGCCCGCCGGGAACGCCGGGCCAGACCGATCTGGTCGCGACCGTCCAGTCCGGCACCGAGAGCGGCGTGTCCGCGGTCCGCGGCGTGGATCAGAGCGCCGGCCGGATCGCGATGGTGTACGCGCTCATCGAGCAACTCAACGACAAGTTCGGCTCCTACGGCACCGTTCCCGGCGCGACGCCGCTGCCCACGCCGTCGCCGTGACGCCGCCGCGTGCCGCGACGACCGCAGCCGTCGTCGGCGTGGCGTCGTACGCGCTGTTGCGACGCCGGCCGCCCGGCGGGCAAAACCGTTGGCAGCGCAGCAATTTCCGCGGTCGTACGCCGTCGTTGATTGCCGGACCGTCGGTGACCGTCGCCGCCGCTGTCGGTTCGTCATCACTGCCGCCGGCCGCCCTGCTCGCTCTCGCGTGCGGCGGTCTCGGCCTGTACGACGACCTCGCCGGGGACAGCCATGCGCGCGGGTTGCGCGGCCATCTCGCCGCGTTGCGGCACGGCCGGGTGACGACCGGGATGGTGAAGCTCGCCGGTCTGGTGTCCGCCGGTGCCCTCGCGTCGTGCGCCGAACGACGGCGGCCGCGCGACGCCGCCGTCGACACGCTGCTCGTCGCCGGCACCGCGAACCTCGTCAACCTGTTCGACCTGCGGCCGGGCCGCGCGCTGAAGGTCGTGGTGCTCGCGGGACTTCCGATGGCGCGGAGCAACGCGGCCGCCGGCGCGGCCGCCGGCGCGGCGCTCGCATTGCTGCCTGCGGATCTCGACGAGGACGCGATGATCGGCGACTGCGGCGCGAACGCACTCGGTGCGTTGCTCGGCTGGGCGTACGCCCACGGGCTCGGCGCGCGCGGTCGCGCCGCGGCCCTGTCCGGCATCGTCGCGCTGACGTTGGCGAGTGAACGCGTGTCGTTCACCGACGTCATCGCCGGCAACCGTTGGCTGGCCGCGGTCGACGGGTTCGGCCGGCAACCGTGAACGCGCCACGGACGCATTCGCTGGCGCGCGCGGCGATCGCGGTCGCCGGCGTCACCGTTCTCGCGCGGCTCGTGGGATTCGGCCGGGTCGTCGTGTTCGCGCACACCGTCGGGCCGAGCTGTCTGGGCGACGCGTACTACACCGCCAACACGATCCCGAACATCTTGTTCGACGTCGTCGCGGGTGGTGCGCTGTCGACGGTCGCGGTGCCGCTGCTCGCCGGATCGGTCGACGCCGGTGACGACGACACCGCCGATCGAGCCGCGTCGGCGTTGCTGACGTGGACGTTGCTCGCGATGCTGCCGGTGCTGCTGTTCGCCGTACTGTTCGCCGGACCGATCGTGCACGCGCTGGTCGGCAACGGGCACCCGGGCTGTTCGGCGGCGGCGGAGCGCGCGGCCGGCGCCCGCATGTTGCGAGTGTTCGCCCCGCAGGTCGTGTTGTACGGCGCCGTCGTCGTGCTGACCGGCGTCCTGCAGGCGCACCGCCGGTTCCTCGCCGCGGCGGTCGCGCCGCTGCTGTCGAGCGCCGTCGTCATCGGCGCGTACGTCGCGTTCGCCGTCGCGGCGGACCGGTCCGAGACCTCTCTCGCCGGCCTCACTCGCGACCACGAACTGCTGTTGTCGATCGGTACGACGCTCGGTGTCGTCGCATTGCTGCTGCCACTGCTGATCCCGCTGCGGCACACCGGCCGCCGGCTCCGTCCGACGCTGCACTTCCCGCCCGGAGGAGCCGTGACCGCGCGCCGGCTGGCGATCGCCGGCGCGGTGACGTTGGGCAGTCAAGACCTTGCCACCGCTGGGATCCTGCGGCTCGCGAACGACCGCGGCGCGACCGGCGCCGTCGTGCTCTACACCCTCGCGTGGACGGTGTTCCTGGTGCCGTGGGCGGTGCTCGCCGTACCACTCGCGACCACCGCGTTCCCGACGTTGGTCGCGCGGTGGGAGGCCGGCGATACCGGCCGGTACGCGGCGACCGCGGCTGCGACGTCGCGCGCCGTCGTGCTGTCCACGGCGGCGGCCGCGGCCGTGCTCGTCGCGGCCGCGTTGCCGGTCGCGCGCGTCGTCATTCTCGGCGCACCCGGCTCGGCGTCACCCGCCGAGCTGGCGCGCGCGCTCGCGACGTTCGCGCCCGGCCTGGTCGGCTACGGGCTCGTCGCGCACCTCACCCGGGTTCACGTGGCCCGCGGTGACGCGCGCACGCCGGCGATCACCACCGGCCTCGGCTGGCTGCTCGTCGTCACCGCCGACGTGGCGCTCGTCGTCGCGCTGCCGCGGGACTGGACCGCCGCCGCGCTCGGCCTCGGTACGACGGTCGGCATGAGCGCCGCCGCCGCCGGCCTCGCGATCACGCTCGCCCGGCGAGCCGGTGCGGGTGCGCTCGCCGGCCTGGCGCGTACGGCGGTCGCGGCCGTCGCGAGCGGCGCGGTCGCCGCGGGCGTCGCGCTGCTCGTCGCTCGCGCGCTGCCGGCGGCCGGTGCCGTCGTCAGTACGGCCGTGAGCCTGCTCGTCGGCGCGGTGTGCCTGCTGCTCTTCGTGGCGCTGACCCGACTCCTCGATCCGGGAGCGCTGCGACTCGTCCTGCGCGGCCGGGCGGCCGCGCTGCTGCCGGGCCTCGGGTCCGTGGTGGGGCCTGGTCGCGGTGGCTGACCGCTCGTTGCGGGTGCTCCTCGTCGCGCCGGCGAGCACCGGCGGCATCGGCGCGCACGTGCGGGACCTCGCCGCCGGGTTGCGGGGGAGAGGGCACCTGGTCACCGTCGCCGCCCCGGCGGCGACCGTCGAGACGTTCGAGTTGCGCGACGTCGCGGACGCGGCGGTCGCCGTACCGGTCGGTGCCGCGAGCCTCGCCGGGTTCGGGTCGCTGCGGCGGCTGGCCCGCGCGGCCGACGTCGTCCATGCGCACGGCGTGCGGGCCGGGGCGCTCGCCGGGCTCGCCGCCGGGCGGGTGCCGGTCGTCGTCACCTGGCACAACGCGCCGCTCGGCGGCCCGGCGCGGCGCGCGGTGCATGCCGGTCTCGAGCGCGTCTCGGCGCGGCTCGCCGACCTGGTCCTCGTCGCGTCGGCCGACCTGCTCGACCGGGCCCGGCGGGCCGGCGCGGCCACCGCCGAGCTGATCCCGGTGGCGGCGCCGCCCGCGTCGATCGGGGGCGCGGCGCCGCTCGACCTGCGCGCCCTGGCGGGCGGCCGGCTGACGGTCGTCTGCCTCGCCCGGCTGCACCCGCAGAAGCGGATCGACCTGCTGATCGAGGCGCTGGCCGGTCAGACCGAGCTGCACGCCTTCGTCGTCGGCGACGGCCCGCTGCACGGCCGGCTGACCGAGCAGATCGCGGCGACCCGGGCGCCGGTCACCCTGCTCGGCCGCCGCGACGGCGCCGCCGCGCTCTACGCGCAGGCGGACATCGCCGTACTGCCGAGCGACTGGGAGGCGCGCCCGCTCGCGGTCCAGGAGGCGCTGCGGGCCGGCGTTCCCACCGTGTGCACGGACGTCGGCGGCGTTGCCGGGCTGGTGGGCGGCGCGGCGGTCGTCGTGCCGGCCGGCGATCCCGTGGCGCTGCGGGCGGCGCTGCTGGGGCTCGGCCGCGACCCGGCCCGCCGGGCCGCGCTGGCCGTGGCGGGCCCGGAGCGGGCCTCGACCTGGCCAACGGTGGATAACACTGTGGACGCTGTGGAAAACAAGTACCTCAACCTCTACCAGAGGCGTAGATAAGTCGAGGGCGCAACGCGCCGACTAACTCCAGTCACGAGCGCGTCGGCGCCGGTGGTGTTACCGTGAACTTCCGTGGATCGACCCACGGGAGCCCCCTTTGGCACGCTCGAGTAGCGCACCGGCCGGCCATGTCCGGCATGTCTTCGTCACCGGGGGCGTCGCCTCCAGCCTCGGCAAGGGACTGACGGCGTCCAGCCTCGGCCGCCTGCTGAAGGCCCGCGGCCTGCGGGTCACGATGCAGAAGCTCGACCCCTACCTCAACGTCGACCCCGGGACGATGAACCCGTTCCAGCACGGCGAGGTGTTCGTCACCGACGACGGGGCCGAGACC
>Ga0070659_100001153_pt1 | contig 19288 bp, 14 predicted proteins | sample KBSC23metaG_FD_64666 | JGI IMG/M metagenome (GOLD analysis project Ga0070659, IMG submission 64666) | Corn rhizosphere microbial communities from Kellogg Biological Station, Michigan, USA - KBS C2-3 metaG | ecosystem: Host-associated > Plants > Roots > Rhizosphere > Soil ... | reverse complement strand
TTGATGTCCTTGTCCGGGTTCTCCGACTCCAGGAACAGCATCTGCGCCACGATCAGGTTGGCCACCTGGTCGTTGACCTCGCCCACCAGAAAGATCACCCGCTCCTTCAGCAGGCGCGAGTAGATGTCGTAGGAGCGCTCGCCGCGAGCCGTCTGCTCGACGACCATCGGTACCAGGTTGAGATTCTTGATGGGATCCATGGTCGTTGCTCGCGGCTGGAGGAGTGGACGGCCTGGCGCAAGGTCAGGTGTTGGCGGGGCGCATCACGTCGTCGAAGCTCAGTTCCTGGGGGGTGATGGTGGCATGTTCGGCCACCCATTCTGCCACCTGATCTTCCATCACGCGATTCTGCAACCCTGACATCAACTGGGGGTCGCCATTGTAGAGTTCAATGACCTTCTCGGGCTCTTCGTAGGTCGAGGCGATCGCGGCGAGCTGTTCGGCCACCCGCTTGCGATCGATCTTGAGCCCTTGCTTGCGCGCGACCTCGCCCATCAGCAACCCGGCAATCACCCGCTTGCGGGCGATCGGCAAGGCGGCATCGATCAACTGCTGCGGCGGCTGCTGGCCTTCGGGCATGTTGCCTGCGGCCAGAGTGCGCGCCTCCGACTGCACCATCATCTTCGGCACGTCCAGGTCGCCATGTGCATCGGCCAGCTTGCTGGCCACTTCCGACTTCAGGCGCGCCATCAGCGCCGCCTTGAGCTCACGCTCCAGGTTTGCGCGCACTTCCTTGCGGAAGGTTTCCAGGTTGCCGTCCTCGATGCCGAAGAGCCTGGCGAACTCGCCGTCGATCTCGGGCAGCTTCGGTTCCTGCACCTTGATGACCTGGAAGGTGACCTGGGCGGTCTTGCCCGCCAGGTGCTCATTGCGGAAATCTTCGGGAAACGCGATCTCGGCCTCGAAATGGTCGCCGGCCTGGTGGCCGGTCAGGGCCTCGTCCAGCGCGGTGAACAAGGTTCCCGAGCCGAGCACACTGCCGGCACGCTCCAGGCCCTCGGCCGGGAAACGATAGTCGCCAGCCACCGCGGCGTATTCGAACATCACGAAATCGTCCGCGGCCGCGGCCCGCTCGACTTCCTCGAAACTGCGCCGCTGCAGGCGCAGCGTTTCCAGCATCCGGTCGATGTCGGCGTCGGTCACTTCCGCGGCCACACGATGGATCTCCAGCGCGGACACGTCGATCTCGGGGAACTCGGGCATGATCTCGAACGTCGCGGTATACGCGATTTCGCCGTTCTCGGGCCTGCCGGTGGTGTTGATCGCCGGATTCGCGATCGGCTGCAGCTTCTCCTGCTCCACCGCCTCGCGCAGCGTGCTGCCGATCAGGTCGGACAACACTTCACCGCGCACCTGCTCGCCGAAGCGCTGCTTGATCACCGTGGCCGGCACCCTGCCCGGTCGGAACCCCTTCAAACGGACCGTGCGGCCCATTTCCGCGATCCGCGCGCTGACCTGCGTCTCGAACCGCTCCGCGGGGAACTTCACCGTGAGCTTGCGCTCCAGCGACCCGACATTCTCAACCGAAACCTGCATGACGTCTCCTGGTACTACGCTTGTGTTGTGGCCCTGCCACAGGCGCCATGGCGGGACTCTCCGCCTGCAAAACCGAATGGGAACCGGACGAGCATGGTGCGAAAGGGGGGACTCGAACCCCCACGGGGTTACCCGCTGGAACCTAAATCCAGTGCGTCTACCAATTCCGCCACTCTCGCGATGCCGCCGTCATGACCCGAGCCGTGCGGCCACGGTACCGGCACGATCGGCCGACACTGCCGATCACCGCCGCGGGAACCCTGCGCCACACATCGCCCAAGTCGATGATTCCCTTGTACGAAAGCGGAACATTTTAAGGTTGCACTGCCTTGCAACACAAGCTCCGCGGCGCAAAGCAGAACGCCGACCGGGGTTGCGCGATCGGCGTTCTGCTGCATTTGGTGGGTCGTGAAGGATTCGAACCTTCGACCAATTGATTAAGAGTCAATTGCACAATGGCTTGGTGGCGCCATTTGCGAACGATTCTTTTTCCCGGCATGGCCATTTCAAGTGCTTGTTTGGGCTGCTCTTACCCCCGAATCTTGCCCCCGAATCTCGAACACTTCGTTAAGCAGCGTGGGCCAGCGCAAACGGTTCCGGGCTGAGATGGCCCAAAGCCAAGTAGAGCCGGGTTCGATTGCAGTCAACTTCGAAGTATTCGAAACGCCATGCGCAGCATGCCGCATACCAGTGCCCGTCTTGCGTGCGGACATCGACCAGCCGACCACCTTGCGTGAATGCAGATCCAGCACCACCGCCAAATACAGCCAGCCTTCGTCGGTGGCGATGTAGGTGATGTCAGCCACCCAAACATGGCTCGGACGCGGCGCGATGAAGTTCTGTTGCAACAGGTTCTCTGCCCAGGAAGGCGAATGGTTCGAGTTCGTCGTGGTCTTGAACTTTTTCGCCGCCCTGGCCCGCAGACTTTGCCGCCGCAATCTTTCGGCTACTTGCCGACGGCCTTACCCAAGTGCATGGCCAGCCGTGGTGCACCCGCCCGCGCCTGGCCTCGAAGGCATCCCGCACTTGCGTACCCAGCGTTGCCCGCGCCTGAGCTCTTGGTGGGGGCACGCGGTCGCGCCAAGCATAGTATCCGCTCGGCGACACTGACAGCACCCGGCAACCTCAGCCGCACCGCCGCCGCTTTTTTTCAGGAGCGGCTGACGAGTCCCGCCGGCTTGCGCGGGCCTCGGGGGGCATGCCCGGACGCCGGCCCGCACTTTCCACTTCAAATGCACTGCTGGAAATGCACTGCAGGCAGGCTCATCCATTGTGCTTCTCACGCAACGTCAGTCAGGCCGACGCATAAACTTGCCGCGTGCCTTCCCGACCACAGCACCATCGGCATAAATCAACTGACCACGCAGCCACGTCTGATCCACACGGGCCGCCAATTGCATTCCTTCGAATGGCGTGTACCCCTGGCATGATTCACTCTCCGCAGCGCGAATCGTGTAAGACACGGTATCGTCCACCAGCGCCAAGTCTGCATCGAAGCCTACCGCGATATCGCCTTTGTGGTTCAGGCCGTAGCGCTGGGCCGGGTTCCATGACACCAGCTCGGCCATCCGGTTGAGGCCCAGGCCGCGCTTGCGTCCCTCCGAGACCAGCGCGGGCAACATGTATTCCGTGCCGCCGAAGCCGGACTTCGCCACGAAGATGTCGTCCGGATGCTTCGCGTGTACCTTCGATTCGGTCTTGCAGCAGGCATGGTCCGAGCATACCCAGCTGATCCGGCCGTCGATCAGCGCCCGCCACAGGTATTCCACATCCTCGCGCGGGCGGATGGGTGGGTTGACCTTGGCCAGCGCGCCGCAGGGTGCGTCCGTATCAAGCATCAGATGCCCAATGGTGACCTCGCGCCGGAAGTTGATGTGCGGGAAGGCCGCCGCCATCATCGTCGCCGCGTCGAGCGCCTTGCGTGAGGTGAGGTGCAGCAGGTTGATGTTGACGCAATCAGTCTCGTGCGCAAGGTAGCTGGCAATGAAGATGGCCAATCCTTCGGAATGCGGCGGACGCGACGCCGAATAGCCCGCCAGGCCGCGAAGCTTGCCTTCGCGTTCCACGATCTCGGTGTAGGCCCGCATGATCTCGGCAGTTTCGCAATGTAGCGACAGCGAAATCTGTCCAGCCAGCTTCGGGTATTTGTCCATCGCGCGCCGGATGCCGCGCATGATGAACTCGAAATGTGCGTAGTCGTAGTGCTCGCCCGGTGGCGTCATCAGGAATGAACTCTGGTCGGCGCTGCGCCCGTGCAGGCCGTGCTGGCCATAGAACATGTAGACCTTGAACGAGGCGACCCCGTGGTCGGCGATCAGCGAATCGATCTCGTCGATGTGCGAGGCCATCATCGGCGCGAGATGGAACGCATAGTCGACGTGGAAGTTGCCCTCGGCCAGACGAAGCACCTCAGGGAAGAACTCGGCATATGGACCGGACTTGTTGAGGTAGTACTGGCCGGTGCGCATGTAGTTGAGCGAGCTGGTCACCCCACCCATGGCGGCCGCCTTGCTCTCACTGACAGCATCCATCTCCAGTGACTGGTAGATGCCGGTATGCATGTGCGCATCGACGGCACCGGGGAAGGCCAATCGCTGTTTGCCGTCGATCACCACCGTCGCGCGCTCAGACGAAATCGAAGCCGAAACCTCGGCAAATTTGTCACCCTTGATCGCGATGTCGCCCGTGGTCACCACCTCCTGGTTGGGACGGACAATGCGGACGTTCTTGATGAGCGTATCGAATTCAACAGCCATGTGTCTGACTCCGAAAGGCAGTGGCAGGGGAAATCCGTAGGCGGTCAGAGCCCATGTGGGCACGCGGGGCCGGCGCGCGCATGGCACTGTCCATGAAGCTGTCCGGGTGCATGCGGCATTCCGCAATGGATGGCGGCTTCCGTCATGTCGGCTGCTCGCGCGCCAGTTTGCGTTTCAGCCACGGCATCATGCCGCCGACTTCGATGATATCCAGCAGCTCTGCCGGGATTTTCTGACATGCGAATTCGCGGCCAAGAGTGTGGTTGATCACGACACCGGCCGCGGGCCGCACCTCGATGTCGTCGCCGCGATTGGCCTCCAGATTCGGGCAAACCAGTGCCGGCATGCCCAGGTTGAGTGCATTGCGATAAAAGATGCGGGCGAAAGACTTGGCCAGCAACGCGCCGACTCCGAGCGTGCTCAAGGCTTGCACCGCCTGTTCGCGTGACGACCCGATACCGAACGAGTTGCCCGCGATAACGACGTCACCCGGCCGTACCTCACGGGCAAAGCCGGGGTCGACCGCTTCGAGGCAATGGCTGGCCAGCACGCTGATCGGGCTGCGCATGTACGGGCCGGGAGCGAGCACGTCGGTGTCAATCTTGTCGCCAAAGACGAAGGCGCGACCACGTACGTTCATACAGCCTCCAACAGCAGCTCGCGTGGATCACAAATTTCACCCTTCACGGCCCCTGCGGCGACGCTGTAGGGCGATCCCAAGTAGACCTGGGACTCAGGCGAGCCCATGCGGCCCTTGAAATTTCGGGCGGTAGTGGCCAGGCAGACCTCACCGGCGGGCACGATACCCGCCCCCATTCCCGCGCAAGCCCCGCAACCGGTGGGTAGCACGATGGCGCCGGCTGCCGTGAGGATCTGCAGCGTGCCGTCGGCGGCAGCTTGCGCGGTCATCTCGGTTGAGGCTGGGGCAATCAGCAAGCGGGTACCACGTGCCACCTTGCGTCCCTTCAGTACCTCCGCGGCCATGTGCAGATCAGCCAGCTTGGCGCCGGTGCAGGAGCCGATGTATGCCTGATCAATCGCGATGCGTCCGTAGGCGGATGCGGGACGGCTGTTGGCCGGGCTGTGCGGAGCCGCGATCTGAGGCTCCAGCGCAGCGGCATCGAAGTCGTGCTTGGCCATGCAAGTCGCATCGGGGTCACTCTGCCACTGCCCGATATCATCGACGAAGGGCCGGCCGGCCAGCTCGAGTGCCTTCAGAGTGGTTTCGTCTGCAGTGACAATGCCGGTAACCGCTCCCAGTTCAGCGGACATGTTGCACAACGTCATGCGCTCGGACATCGACATCCTGCGCACCGCCGGGCCATCGAACTCGAATGCCTGGTTTTCATGATCCATACCCAGGTTTGCGCACAGGAACAGCATGATGTCCTTGGCGCTGACACCAGCAGAGAGCTGGCCGCGCCAGTTCACCCGAACCGTCTCCGGCACCTCCAGCCAGATCTCGCCGGTGACGAGGGCGGCAGTGATGTCGGTTGAGCCGACGCCCATCATGAAGGCCCCGAACGCGCCGCCACTGGGCGAGTGGGAGTCTCCGCCGACGCAAAACGCACCTGGCTGGACGTGCCCGTGTTCCTGCAGCACCACGTGGCAGATCCCGACTGCATCGTAGTGACGCACGCCGTTGGCCAGTGCCCAGCGACGGGTGAGCGCAAGAATCTCTGCGCCTTCGATGTCCACGGCAGGGACAAAGTGGTCGCTGACCACGACCACTCGGCTCGGATCCCAGACTTTGGCTCCGAGCGTGTCCAGCCTTGAGGCAACCCGCCGAGGGCCACCGGAGTCGTGCATCATCAGCAGATCGATCGACGCGGTGACGATTTCTCCAGGCCTCACCTGCGCACGCCGGCAGGCGCGAGCAACGATTTTCTCGGCGAGCGTCGACGCCATCGTCCTACTCCTTTGGTTTCCAGTTCTCGATGTCGAGACTCATCTGGTAGCGAAACTGATCGGGGCGGTACTGGATGTTCAGCAGGTCGACAAGTTGGCCGGCGGCATTGAACGACTGGCGTTCCAGCGTGAGCAGCGCCGCACCGGGTTTTACCTTCAGGTACCCCGCACTGACTGCATCGGCCGAAACCGCAGACAGCGTCTGGTCGATTCGCGCAATGGGGATCTGGCAGCGCTTGAACAGCACCATGCGGGATGTGGTGGCGAGGTTGGCTTTGTTGAACTGCGGGTGATCGGTGTTGGTCCAGCTGGTGTAGTGCGCGAACGGGATTCTGTTGCGGCTGCGTACTCGGATCGCATGCACCATCGCGGTGTCGGCGCCGAGTTTGAACAGAGCGCTCACTGCAGGTGGCGGTACCGCGCGGTCGAATTGAAGCAGCTTCACGTCAGTAGCCTCGGCAACGATCTCAAGGCTCTCCAACAGACCCGTCAGTGGCGCATGCAGCGACGCGCGCAGTGGCTTGGAGGCCGCTTGATGGATCACCAGCGTGCCGCGTCCGCGCCAGCGCTTGACCAACCCGGCCGCGGCAAGATCATCCAGCGCGCGCTTTGCGGTCATCCGGGATACACCGAACGAACGGGTCAGGGCCAGTTCGGTCGGCAACTGTGAATTGATCGGGAGTTCGCCGCTCAGTACGTAGTCGCGTAGGATGGTAAACATCTGGTAGTACAGCGGCACCGGCAGCTCGGGCTGCAGCAATCGCTTCAAGTCCGGTGACCGCAGCCGATCCATCGCATCTTCACTCATATGGTTTCGCCTTATAAGATCATTGTTATGACTATAGACCATTTGCGCCAGGCGAGCGACAGGGCCTGATTGCCCTCCCGCACGGCTGGGCCGATGCCGTGTCATCCAATGCATGCGGAGCGGATACGGATGGCCGTCAGAATGTCGCTGACGACGCCGCGCAAGCGTTCGATCGTGCCCATGGTGCGGGACACGCCGTTTGAGCAGGAGCCGCCCGCTCCCCTGCAGCCGAACTCTCGCCGTCAGAGGCATGCTGGCCGGCCTCGCGTTTCGCTCATGACTACGCCGCAATGCTCCGACAATACCTACGGCAAGGGAGGTTTCGACAGCTGTCATTGTCGTTTGAACATCAGTTGCAACGGATAGCCCCGGCATGCGGGTTCAGTGGTTCGTTGCAGCCGGGGAATCTTTGCCGGGCATCCGACATGGGTGAACGGTCATTCAATGAAGCATGGTCGCCCCGCCCTGCGCCCGCCCATGGTTGCGAGGCGCCCCTCAACAGCGAAGTTGGCCAGGATTCCGCAGCCTGACATCCTGTGGACTCCGACCCGCGCATGAAAATCTCTCGCTTTGGGAGGTTGCTGCTGGTGCACCAATCCAGCGGACGAGGCCGACGCGCGCCTAGAATTTATACGCGCCCGCATTTCGCGTAAATGCAACCATCGCGAGTGATCCCGCAACCGCTATTACCATCATCGAGAGAAAACCGCCGTCAAAACTGCCCGTGAATTCAACGGTATAGCCCATGACAATAGGCGCAACAATACCTGACGCAGCGAATGCTGCATCGACCAGTCCGGCGGCAAAACCGGGCTGATCTGGGGAAATTTCAATTGACGCCACCCACCAGAACCCGGCGGTGACAAATCCGCATCCTATGCCCAGCGAAATAAAGGTGATGGCAACACTCAGCGAGTGAATCAAGAAAACAGGGACCATGCATACCCCCGCCAGGAGCACGAAGACCGCCATCACCACGCATCGCGGATACAACTTGTCGGAAACAGCGTGAAGCTTGTTGAGAATGATCCCGCCAGCGAAGGCCCCGACCATTCCGGTCGCCCACGGGACTATCGAGAATAATCCGACAGACTTGATATCCAGGCCGTAGGTTTGACTCAAATAGCCCGGCAACCAGTACAGCAGGCCCCAGAAAACATAGCCCCAGGAAAAGAATCCAAATGCTATCGCCAAAAGTGGCTTGTTTGCAAAAATTTTTGCCGGTTCCAACTTGGCCTTGAGTGGGGATTTTTCCTCGTCACTTTTCCCTTCGGTAATATAGGCCAGCTCAGCGGCGTTCAGCCGCTTGTGGAGCGTGGGCTCGTCCTTGAAAACTATCATCCAGGCGACCAGCCACAGCAAGCCCACGGCGCCAAGGATCAGAAATGTTACCCGCCATCCGACGCGGGGTATCAATTGCGTGACAATGGGCCCACTGACTAGCACACTTCCCGCGACCCCGACTCCCCCTATCAGCGAAAGTACAAATCCCTGTTCGTTCTTGGGCATCCATCTGCTGGTTACCCGGCTTGCCGCGGGGAACCCTGGCCCCTCACCGAGTCCAAGCAGGACTCTGGCAACGAAGATGACGAAGAAGGTCGATGCCACGGCGGTCAAGGCGGATGCCAACGACCATATGATTATGGATATCGCCAGAATTTTCTTCGACCCGAAGTAATCCACCATTGGGCCGCTTAGGAAGGCGACAATCAAATATCCTACGGAAAATGCGCCACTGATGAGTCCCCACTGTCCGGCACTGATCCCCATCGACTCACTTATGGGGCCAATCGCGTATCCAATTGCACTCCGATCGATATAGTTGATAACGACCAGCGACATTATCAGCAGCATCACCAGCCATCGGAAATTGGTTCTTTTTGCGGAGTTCATGGGCTCAACCCTGTATGTGTATGTTCGCTCGCCATCGCGTCAAGCACCCAATATGCTTCGGTGAACTCGGGCGTGCCTATCGCACTAACGTGGTCGGGCCTCGCCCGATCCGCACCGCGCCGCATCTCGCCGGAGTGGCGCGCGCCGACGCCGAGCGTGATGCGATGCGGCAAATTCCAGGTGGACCAAGAGGTAAATGCGCTCTTGAGCGTATAGCCCAGCGTGCCGGAACCATCGCTTGCGGGCGAGGAGGGTGCAGTAGAACTGCTGACGATACCTTTGCTGGCGCTGGTGTCTATCACGGTGTAGCCGGCGCTGAGCGCCCAGTGTGGCGTGACTTGGCCGACAGCACCAAGTTCCACACCCTGCACGCGCTCGCGACCGATCTGATGGAATTGCATGTCCACCGGATCCTCGACGACGAGGTTGTTGACCACGGTGCGGTACAGCGCGGCGGTCAAACGTAACTTGTCGCCGAACACATTCCATTTGGCGCCGACTTCGACCGTGCGTGTGTTTTGAGGGTCGAACATCGGGTTGTCCGCATAGCCCGGTGCGGGGTTGAACTCCAGGTTGTTGCCGCCGGGCGGCGTGGTGGCCGTCGCGAAGCTGGCGTATACGCTGCCATTGGCGGCAGGTTTGTAAACCAGCCCCAGCTTGTAACTCAAAAGATTACCCCTCTCATCGATATTCACACCGGGCACCGGAGTGCGCTCCTTCGAGTCGTTGCAGGGGAGCGCACTTTCGCCACCGCAACCCACCATGCTGCGAAAGCGGGCGTCATAGTGGTCGAGGCGGGCGCCGGCCGTGAGCAGCCAACGCTCACCGAAGTGCAACGTATCGAACGCGTAGATCCCTGCGGTATCGGTGCGACCACGGGACTCCAAATGCCAGTGTCGCCGGCGATCAGGCCGGTGACGTGCCGATCCGGCGCATACAGGTTGAAGGGCGGCCACGCACTGTCGTTCAGAGCGCCGATGCCAACCGTTCGGATTTGCTCGCGGGTGAGTTCGATGCCGGCACTCAGGTCGTGTTTGACCGTGCCGGTCGCGAAGCGCGCGGTGAGGTTGGCCTGATTGGTGAAAATGCGATTGAGTTGATCCTTGAAGTTTGGATCGCTGCGGGCAACCGTCCAAGTCGATGTGTCGGTGGGATCCGGGGTTCGCAGGTTCTTGTCGGTACTCCGCCACGAGGTCACCAGATAATTCTGGTACGTGCGTCCCCAGCGCAAGGTGTCATGCAGTACCAGGTTATCGGAAAAATCGTGCTGTACGATCAGCGTTGCCATGTCGGCCTTGACGTGATCGTGGTCCGCATCCGTGCCGTAGAAGTTCGATGGATCCACCTTCGGCGCGTCAGAGAGGAACGGGCGTGCGGGGTCGGGCGTTGAATAGCCCGGCAGGCCAACGGTCGGCACGAATCCATCGGGTACGTTGTTATGTGTGACGTGTAAAAAGTTGAGGCACACGCGTGTCGGCGTGTCGATCCCGAATGCCAGCGATGGTGCGACGCCCCAGCGATTGTTCTTTACCTCGTCGCGGCCCGGGACCCCGCTTTTCTGACCCATCACGTTGATGCGGAACGCGGTATGGCGCCCGATCACGTGGTTCCAGTCGGCGGTGGCACGCTTCTGGTTCGAGATCCCGTAGCTCGCCTTCGCCGACACTCCATTGCTCAACAGCGCCTGCTTGCTGACCATGTTGATAGCACCGGTGGGCATGGTGCGACCGTACACGGTGCCGTCAGGTCCCTTGACCACCTGGACCTGCTCGATGTCGAACGTGTCGCGCGCGATCGAGCCCAAATCGCGCACGCCATCGACGAAAATGCTGCCGGAGGCATCGAAGCCGCGCATGTAGACGGCGTCGCCGGTGGAAGTCTTGCCGTTCTCACCCACGTAGAACGTGCCCACGCCAGGACTGTTGCGAAGCGCCTCGGTAAGTGTCGCTGCACCCTGCTCCTGGATGACTTCGCTGCTGATGACGTCGATGGTCTGAGGGGTGTCCAGCAGCGGCTGCGTGAATTTCGGCGACTGCACCGCGTCGATCTTGTACTGTCCCGCCGTACCGGTGACTTCAATCCTCGACAATTCGGTCGTCGACAACTGAGTTGGCCCATCCGACACATTGGTTGTCGGCAGCGACTGTGCTCCGGCTGCGAGCGGCGGAGCGCCCATCGCGATGCTGGCCAGAAGAACAGAAATCCGGACGGGGCGCTCGCCGCCCGGTCGGGGCTTGTACTTGCGACTCTTGATACCGTTCATAAACCATCGCACCTTGGATTAGGCGTTGCGGGGGACCCCGGGTAACCCGCTTCCGCGTGAAAAGGCACGAATCGCATCAGTCGCTGTCGGCCACCAACATCGAGGTGGTCGGACGGCTACAAACGTGCATGTTGTGTGTGTCTTTCGGGACGGAGGGGCCAACCGCGTGAAGTCATTCGTTCCGACCCTCGCCGATGCTTTTCGCTATGGCACGTCCGGCAATTGCTCCCATTACCGTGGCGCTGAGCAAGCCGTTGCCAGAAAGATAACCGCTGCATGAGGAACCGGATATGCCGCGCGCGGCGCCACCTACGGCGTACAGATTGGGCATGGGTCTGCCGTCACGACTCAGAACCCGCCCATGCGTATCGATTTCCAACCCACCTTGAGTATGAAATAGAGCGCCAGTAACCCGGACAGCGTAAAACGGCGCCTGAAGAAGATCACCGGGTTTAAACAACCGACCGAATTGATCGGCTCGACCACTGGCAGCCAACGTATGCATTTCGGAAAAAACATCTCCCAGGCAAGCGGCGGGAATGCCCGCCACTCCTGCGAGCGCTTCGAGGTCTTCCCCTCTCTTCACGGCACCAAATTCAACCGCGCTGCGATAATCCGGGGATCTCAGGAGATCCTGGTGAATGCGCTCGTCAAAGATGTTCCATGCAATCCCCTCTGGCTGGGCCATAATCAGCAGCGCCTGCTCCGAGTATCCGGCGTGCTCGTTCGAAAACCGCGTTCCCAGCGAATTGACCTGGATGCCTCCCTCCATCATGGCGGCCCACGAGATCAGCGTTTGCTGTGGCCAGCTGAGTGAACCATGACCTTGAAACGCTCCCAAATCTTTCAGGCTGGCGCCCAACAGCGACCCCCACAAAATAGCCTCGCCCTGATTTCCGGCGTGCCCGTAATATGGCGCGTCCTTCATTGCCGGAATGAGCCGGCTGACAACGTCGGCATTACCACCAAACCCATTACAGGCCAAAAGCAAGGCTTCGCACCTCACGCTATCGGTGGAGCCATCCGGCCTGGTATAGCCAACCCCGCAAACGCGCCTGTCGAAGTCGATATACAGGTGTGAAACGGCCGCGTCCGTAAGCACATTGATATCCGACCTGGACGCGGCATCCACCAGATACGTCAGAAGCTCGGCGCCACTGCGGCCCGGGGTCGTATGCATGCGCAGGGCGCTATGCCCGGGATAGAGAAAGCCTTCGACCAACTCAAACGGGACACCGTACCGATCCGAAAGCCACTCGATTACACCAGCAGACGCCTCGCAGAGCGAACGGACAACAGCCGCGTCCGCTTCATCATGGTTCTTCGTCCGTATGTCTCTCTCCATCATTTCCACGGAGTCGTTGACGCCAAGAGCTCGTTGGTGGCGTGTCCCGGCCGCTGGTATGAAGCCGGACGACATGGCGGTGCTGCCCGATGGTGCCGCATCCCGCTCGAATATGACGACTTCGACGCCCCCTTCCTTTGCCGCCAGCCCCGCCGCCAGTCCGCCTGCGCCCGCGCCAACGATGACCAAAGGGACTTCAGCGCCAAATGTGGTGTTTTCGTCGAGGTAGGACACGCCGATCATGAACAATCACCCTTTATCCAGCGAAGGATCAACATGGAGCTTCCAACGCGCGTACCGCTGTTGATGCTTCCTGTCCCGTGATTTCCGTCAAGAGCAAGGAGGGTCGCCCATCGCCCGCGGCGCGAATAACGTGGCTGTGTCGCGTGGCCGGCCCGGCGCCATGTACATGCCCCTCAAGAACCTTGAGGTCCACGCCAACACCACGTGCACGGTCGATATGCTGACCTTCGGAAATGCGTATCGTCGGAGGTCGACCATGAGTCATGCTGCCTTCGGGTGCCACAGAGAAAATATTTGCCGTGGACGCCAGGGACGCTCCGCGCAGCGACTGGATTCGCAGAGCGCCCCAGGACATCCAGCGCTGAAGATGCGTTGGTTCTATCCTTCCTCTTGACCGGGCTTGCTATCCTTGGTGATCGGGCTGCCCACGGTCTTGTCCTTGTAATCCACCTGGTTTTGCGGCTCGGAGTCCTGCCACTTGATGACGCCCTCCACCTTGGTGAACGGTCCCTTGTATTGACCAATGTAGTAGTTGCTCAGCTTGGGACTCGGAATGGCACGCAGTGTCTTGATTGCATCCTTGTCCGGATGGAGAACAACCGCGGCGCCGCCGTAGCCATAGAAAGAGGCATAGCGCGGTGCGTACCAAACGGAGCCGTCACGGGTCACTTCGGGCTTGGGTTCGTCCGTCCGCTCGGGCAATGGGTATACCGTGAAGTTCAACGTCTGGGGATCGAACTTCGACAGGTAATTCATGGAAGCAATCCAGACATTATCCTGTGTGTCGGTTCTCGTATCGTATGGATGACCGTATTGAATGGGGATGATGATCTCGGTCATCTGGCCGGTTTTCGCGTCAATACGCCCCATCCTGCCGTATTTGCCCATGTAGCCGTAGACACCAAACCAGATATTGTCCTTGGAGTCAGCGGTAAGCCGCCTCAAACTGTTAGGCCAGGTCTGAACCTTGAAGCGTTTGAACGTCTCGGTTGCCGGATCGAACCGGGTGATCGCCCCGGCGAAGTACTCCGAGTACCAGACCTTGTCTTGGTGGTCGATTTCCATACCGTAGGGATCTGCGTTCGCTACCGGGCTGGAGTAGTAGACAACCTTGTCCGTGGCACGATCCCAATAGCCGATGCCGTTGCCGATCAGTTGCGAAAACCAGATATCCCCAGTTGACGTGAAAACTGGCGTATTGCTATGCAAGCCGTTTCTTGTCGTCTTGTATCTGTCCCACAGGCCGGTTTTTGGGTCGAGATGGGCAAGGAAATGCCCACTGCCCGCGATCCAGACCGTGTCGTCGCCGTCGACGACGATTCCGTGTGTGCCTTCTCCATCGGGAATCTTGTATTGCCTGGTCTCCCCCGTGGCCGGATCAACGCGCCAGACTGCCTTGTCCGCCTGGTTGCTGACGTAAACGATCCCCTTGCTGTCGAAGTTCAAGCTGTGGGATCCGCGCTTCTCGTCCGGGGTATTGGGAAAGCGGTATTCAATGAACTGCGCCTTGGCCAACGCCTCGCGATCAACTGTAGGCCAAACCTCCTGCAACACGGCGCGCTGCTCGGCATCGGGGCCGAAATTTTTCTCGAGATAATCGAGCAAGATTGGCATGTCATCCGGGCTCAGACGATCATGGCCTACAACCGGCGCACCCGAACTCAGCTGCGAACTGAACACGCCACCAGCACCCTGCGGCTTGATCATGAGGTCAATCAGCGCCTGCCACGCAGGACGGGGCAGAGCTTTGCTCGGAATGAAGTTCACACCGTGACAGACGATGCAACTGTGCTCAAGAATCTTGCGCCCGGGGCCCTGGGGGTAGATGTCATCGTAAGCCTGAATCTTGACACCGTCCGGATAAACCTCGCGGCCCGTGTAATGGAGCGTCGGCTCCACGGACTTTGGAGATAGATTCGCAACGCTGTGCCCCCCGGCCTTGACCTCGACGGATACCGGGGCCATTTCAAGCCCGTACTTGCTCGGCGCAAACCCGTTTTGTACCGTTATCTCGTAACGGCCCGGAAACATGTTCACTGCGCGGTAGGTACCGTCCACGACAAACACGCTGTAGCCAACGTGTTTCGCCTTGTTATAGAGGTAAACCGGAAAGACCGCGTCCTTTGGCCCGCTGACATTGCCGGAAACTTCGCCAAGGCCCGGGAGAAGAGCGGCATGACTGAGGGGGGCGACACCGATCATTGCCATAGCAATGAGCCCACTGACTGTATATACGCTCTTTTTCACGGACATATGCTCCAGGAAAATGCTTCATGATGAAGTTGAGGTCTTCACGTGACGCCATTGTCTGGGAATGCTGCGTCGTCAGAAGTTGTACGTCATGTGGATACCCACCTGGCGCGGGCGACGCAGGAGATAGCCGGGCGCGAAATTGTCCTGACGCGCCGGACCGAGTCGCAGGTCGGTGCTGCGCCCGATGCGGATCGGACTGCTTTCCTGACCGCAGTTCCTGCAGTAGAGCTCAACCCTGAGCGGCCCCTTGTCGACCCCGACGGCACCGGTGAAGACCGTGGCCGAGGTACTCCAGGACGCGTTCCACTCTTCGGTGTACTGACCCGACTGGTACTGATAGCTCGCGCGCGCGAACCAGTTCCACTCATTTGACAGGTGTCCCCGATAGTCGGCTGACAGGGAGTATGTCCGTGGGGAAGTATTCTCCAGCTTCTTGCCATTGACGAAGACGCAGTAGTTGGGTGCCGCCATGTCGCTGATTCCCAGCAGCTGCGCATAGTTACCGGAGCAGTAATTGCTGTACACGCCCCTGTTGTAGGAAATGGTGCCGCGTACGTTGAGGCCTTGAATCGGCGCCCACTGTGATTCCACCTCGAACCCGTCGATCGTGGCGGAGCCACGATTTTCGATCACGCTGAAAGTGGTTCCGGTCAGAGGGTCCTGGTAGTTCTGCGGAAACTGCATGCCGTCCCACAACTGGTGGTAAAGCGAGGCGTTCAGCATCAGCCTGTTGTCGAACCAGATCGACTTCATTCCGACTTCGTAGTTGAAGAGCTTTTCCTCGCCTGCCTGTCGTTGGCTCAGGCTTGTGCCGGTTCCGGGTCGGCCAAGAAATTGCGACGTATTGAATACGCCGGGATTGTCGCCTACTGAATACACTGCATAGAACTGAAGGTTCTCGTTTGCCTTGAACTGCAGGTTGAGTCGCGGCAGGAAGACATTCCACGTGCCGTCTATATGAAGGTTGCTGACTGCATTGCTGTTCATGATGTATTCGCTTTGATAACGGCCCTCCAGGCTCAACGTCACCGCGTCGGTGAAGTCGTAGCTTACGGAGCCGAATACCGAGCGGTCGCGCGCCAACGCGTCCGTATCCACGGGCGTCACTTTGGTGTTCACGCGGTACTGGCCAAGAATATCCAGTGTGCAAAGCGTCAGGCATGAGTTGGCGCCAAATCCTACGCCCTGATTGGGTGTATTCAGTTCCTGGTAGAACAGGCCAAGCGAGTAGCGGAAGGGGCGATCTTCCGGAGAAGAGAAGCGCAGTTCAGCGGATTTGAGGTCCGAGCGGCCAGTGGACCAGTCGAGCCCATAGTTTGGATTATCGATGGGATCTATGAGCTTGTAGATCGATACGGCGCTCCCGCGCTGGCCGGGGCTGGATCTCTCCAGGAAGTACCCTCCGGTGAAGCTCAGCGAGTAACCGTCGCCCATGAAATAGTTGGCACGTACGCTCGTGCGAAGATCCCTGCGGCGATCACGCAAACTGGTCGCCCTCGGGTTGACGTACCGGGTGTCTTGCTTGGCATCGTAGCGGACCCCTGGCTGGCGACCTTTGACCCACAGCACCGGACTGCCGTCGGCGCGCAGAACCGGGTCACCGTTCGGAAGTAGGACGGGTTGGAACCTGGGGTCAGTTGTCCTGGTCGCCGGATCAAGCCATCGCGCGAGCGAGGTTCCATCCCAGTCTTGCGAGAAGTAGCTGCTCCCTTCGATGGACAGACTGTCGGTTGCGTCGAATTGCAGTTTTCCGCCCACGGCTCGCGTGAGCGTAGTAGCGAGCTGCACGTCTTGCGCTGACTTGTAGTCGCCTTTGAAGCCCTGGTGCCAGGCATAGACGATGCCGCGCAGGCGGTCGCTGAGCGGGCCGCCTACGTCCAGATATTCCTCTCGCTCGCCGAGCGTTCCAACTGTCACGTCCGCCGTGCCCGAAAACTTCCGGGGCGGATCCTTGGTTACGTAGTTCACTGCGCCAGCGAACGTGGAGCGGCCAAATTGCGCGCTCTGTGGTCCGGGAATGACCTCGACGCGCTGGAGGAACTGAAAGGGCATGTTGTTTACGGTGCCCGAAAGGTAAATGCCGTCCAGGAACACAGATGCCCGCGAGGCGCCAGTATTGCCTCCCGAAATTCCGCGCATTTGTATGCGAGACCCGGCGCGCCCGCCACTGATCTCCTGATAGTTCAGGCCCGGAGCGAGGAGGGTCAAGTCGAACAGTGTCTTGGGCGCAATGTTCTCAAGCTGGGCTTGGGAGAACGCAAACACGGTCAGCGGGATCGACTGCAACAGTTCCTCTTGTTTTCGAGCCGTAACCGTTACGGCCTGAAGCTGAGTGGCTTGCTGCGCCGGTTGCGATTGTTGGGTCGTCTCCTGCGCGGATTGCGGTTGCGCGCTCGACGATTGGGGGGTGCTCGCTGGTTCGCCAGGATGAGCCCGAAGGGATGAAGCGGCTCCGAGTAGGAGGGTTGTACCGACGATTCCGGTTGTTACGCGGTTGATGGTCTTCGAACGTTCGCTTTTCACGGAATTTCCCCCAAGGGTACTGGAATTTGAGCGCACGACGTTTCGTGTTTCCCGTACGTAGATCGCCAACATCGTTGCCCGCTACTTGGTTCGCCAACCTCGCAATTTCTTGCGGTGCATGTAGTATATACATTGTGCAATCGTCAGCAGTCAAGGGGGTAGCCTGCCCTGAGCCCGTTGGAAATTGCATGGTGCGTGACTCGTCCCGGATTCAAGGAGGCCCATGCTCTCGAGAGAGCGGAGCCACCGACAAGCCCGCCATTTTTCGCCGCCGTTCGCGGACGCGCGGTGCGCCTTAGCCGGCTGCGGATGCGGTGGAACGATCTGCCACTGCATTGCAGCCACAGCCAACCCATCACAAAGGCCCTTTCACCAATGATCACCAGCTCCAGTCCGGGTGCCCGCTTCCGCCAGGCCCTCGCCGAAGAAAGCCCGCTGCAAGTCGTGGGCACCATCAACGCCAACCATGCGCTGCTAGCGCAGCGCGCCGGATTCCGCGCGATCTATCTCTCTGGTGGTGGTGTCGCCGCGGGCTCGTTGGGCCTGCCCGACCTGGGCATCAACACGCTCGATGACCTGTTGACGGACGTTCGACGCATTGCCTATGTCTGTGACCTGCCACTACTGGTGGACATCGACACGGGCCTCGGACCCAGTGCCTTCAACATCGCGCGTACCGTACGTTCGCTGATCAAGAGCGGCGCTGCGGCGTGCCACATTGAAGACCAGGTTGGCGCCAAGCGCTGTGGCCATCGCCCCGGCAAGGAAATCGTGTCGGCTGAAGAGATGGTCGATCGAGTCAAGGCCGCCGCTGACGCGAAGATCGATCCGGACTTCTTCCTGATCGCCCGCACTGATGCCATTGCGGTACAGGGGGTGGATGCGGCCATCGAGCGCGCCATCGCCTGCGTAGAGGCCGGTGCCGATGGCATTTTCCCCGAAGCGGCGCGCGATCTGCCGACCTATCGCCGTTTCGTCGAGGCGGTGAAGGTCCCGGTTCTGGCCAACCTCACCGAGTTTGGCCAGACTCCGTTGTTCAGCCGTGATGAGCTGGCTTCGGCCGGTGTGGCCATGCAGCTGTATCCACTGGCGGCCTTTCGTGCAATGAACAAGGCCGCCGAGAATGTCTACATAGCCATCCGCCGCGATGGCCACCAGCGCAACGTGCTCCACACCATGCAGACACGCGAGGAGCTGTACGAGCGGATTGGCTACCATGAGTTCGAGCGCAGTCTCGATCGCGTGCTGGCGAACAAGAAATAGGGAAGACAGCTTGTCTCCCGCAATACGACGCGAAGCATTGAGTTCCGCTGCCCTCTTGTACTTCAAGCCATGATCGCCGGGAGCCCGCGATCATGGGAGAGTTCCTGCGAAAAATAGACACCTTTCGGACAGACGGCCAAGGCTTCGAACTGGGCGAGAAAACCTTGGCCTGGCGCCGAAGGCAGGTGCTTGGTGTTGTGAACACCGGTGGGATGCAAGCCCGCCGAACATCCCCGCACGGCATTGTTCCGCATCCATCGCTCGATACCGACGGTATCCGGCCGGCCTACTCGTGCGTTGCAATCCCACGGGCACTTGGGAGCTGCCCGGGGATTGCTTTTCGGGCAGGGATGAATTGCATGAGCAGTCCTCAGAACGCGTTGATGCCGGTCAGCTCGCGCCCCACCACCAGTTCGTGCACCGTCTCGGTACCTTCGTAGGTGATCACCGATTCCAGGTTCAGCGCGTGGCGGATCGCGCCGTGCTCGGTGGTGATG
>Ga0070659_100001148_pt1 | contig 19316 bp, 20 predicted proteins | sample KBSC23metaG_FD_64666 | JGI IMG/M metagenome (GOLD analysis project Ga0070659, IMG submission 64666) | Corn rhizosphere microbial communities from Kellogg Biological Station, Michigan, USA - KBS C2-3 metaG | ecosystem: Host-associated > Plants > Roots > Rhizosphere > Soil ... | reverse complement strand
GCCTCCTCAGGCCCCGTGCCGTCTTGCCAAACCGGACGCAACGGCTGCGTGGACGCCACCGAACAACACCACTTTCGATCTGCAAACGATAACCCGGCAAGCCTTTCGTAGTTATGCTCCCGTGCCAGCATCAGCCCCCGAAACAAACGGGCCGTGGACATCAGCTCCTCTCCGCTAGCCGTGAAAGCCGCCTCCCAGCGAGGATCGCCCACCCTCGGAAGATCGGCGGCAACCCCGGCCTTATCGCACCACATCCGATATCCATCGCGCTGCCCCAATATATCGGTAGTGTGCGGTAAAAGGTCCGCAGCGCTAAGCGCATACGACCAGGGAGAGAACCACCAGTCAATAGATTGTTGCGATAGCATCGTCATTACCTTCCTATCAAAAGATGATCAGGCTGGCTTGCGTCGACCGAGAGTGCGCATCAGTCTTGGCATGGTCCTCTGCAACGCATTCTCGATTTTCGGAATACGCAGGAGCATGCCCCAGGCGAGTGAAAGAAGGAACATGACAGACAGGATGATTGTCACGATCAATGTCCCTCGCAATGCACCTGCACTATCTTCCTGCACCATGAACGGCCCCACTTTCGTCCATTCGATAGGCTTCTCCGCATCAACTGCGGGGGTCAAGACGATGGACACTTTCTCCTCCTCGTTGTCTCCGGAAAGACCCGGAATACTCGAAGCGACAAGCTTGCGTATGCGAGGCAGCATCGAGTCTTCGTCGAACGGCATGTGATGCTTGATAAACACCGCCGCAGACGAAGGCATGATCGGTTCGCCAGGCGCAACCCGCTCCGGAAGAACCACATGTACACGAGCCGTCACAACGTTGTCGATTTGCTGCAACGTGAACTCCAACTCCTGAGACAAACCGTGGATATAGCGAATCCGCTCTTCCATCGGGGTCGAAATCATCCCTTCTTTCTTGAACACATTGCCAAGATTCTCCAATCGTCTGCGGGGCAACCCTGCCTTCTGCATTGCATCGGTGGCACGAGAAATATCCGTGTCCTTCACCTTGACGGTGATCCCGTCTTTCATCGGAATTTTCTGTGCCTCGATGCCGTTGTGACGCAGCAAAGTGACGATTTCGTTGGCGTCAGCATCTTTCAAGCCTGTCTGCAAGTTCACCTCTTCGGTACATGCTGACAGCACCAGAATGCCAGCCACAGCAAGCGAATGTGCAAACACTCGCTTGACTTGAGCCATCTTTTTAGACAGCCGTGTGGCAAGCATCGCAATGTTGGAAAAATGAGATGATTTCGATTTTTTCATAGCGTCACTGTAGACGGGTAAGTTGGTCGACCGATGATGTCGCTTTCGAAACCGTCTTGGCGACAAACTGCACGCGCGTCTGGTAATCGCTCAACGCCATCATGGCTTTCATCATCTGCATCGAGTCCCCCGTCCTGGTGGCCTGCTCCAGCAAGCGAGACACATACGCCTGATCGGTCTTGACTTCCCCGGCAAGGGTATTGGCACGAGCCAGGATCTTGTCGCCAAGCGATCCCTTGCCGTTGGCTGGATCGTTATTAGGAATGCTACCGGCAGCCTGCACGTTTGCATGCTTATTGCTGACCTCTGAAACCGGCTGATATTTTTGCAACGCCGCACTGAATTGCGAAGCATCGCCCTTATCGAGAGGAAGATGGTCTTTCTTGAGTGATGAGACTTCCTCGGTGGCGATATTCTGTTGCGGCGTGACGACGTTGCTGGTTTTGAATACTGAGTCCATGAGTTCCCCTCCTTTGAAGCTGGTTGATAAAACGACCGATGAAACCTTCCCTCTCTCCATATGTGGCAAGCCATTGTGAATGGTTCCAACATATTGTTCACATCGATCGTAAGGGCTCGTGCTTTCTATCTTCGGATATAAAACCGAATTTGCCAACGGGTCATTCAAAAAAAGCGGCTCTTTTTTGCAGATTCTGTGAATCTCCCGCTGATTCCAGCTTGATGGGATGAGGAGGATATGAAAGGAGGAATTAGGCGATCATCCGGAAATACAACAGAAGTTCGCCGATGCGACTTGTCGGAACGATACCTCTTTGATTCAGAAAACAACAGGCGGATTGAATCATCTTCGAAAGAAGGCTGCTCTCCTTAAAGAGAGCAGGCGCGGTTTTATTCAAATCTAGGTTAGCCTATCTTGTGCAGGGCATCTATGGATCTGGAGATACGCTCCAACATATGCATATACAATTTCATGCGCATCGATGACAGTGAATTTTCCATTTCCAACTCCTCTAGCGCAGCAGCTTGCAGTGCCATTTTTCCGTGTTTTCCCTCCGCCTTACTAACTTCCTCCCTTATTACTTTTTGTATTCTTTCAAAGCCAGGGTGATTACTGAATTTATTTATTCCATCTTCTTTTTTATCATCATCTGATTTCGACTCGACTTCTTTCTTAGGAGTGGAAGGAATTTCTACCTTACCCGCCTCCTCAGTTTTGTCGCTGCCTGATGTCGGCGGAATGCCCTTATGAACATTTGCAGATTCCGTTTTCACTGCATTTTCATCATCCGATTCCGTCTCCACTTCTTTCTTAGAAGTGGAAGGAATTTCCACCTTACCCGCCTCTTCAGTTTTGTCGCTTCCTGATGTCGACGGAATGTCCTTATGAAGATTGGAGTGGCCTTCCGCCACGCCTTTCCCCTTGCTTTCTTTATCGCTATTTATATTTTTTGCCGCTCTCGCCGAATTTCTCCTCAAATCACCTCCTGACATAACATTTTTTTCTTCATTGATTTTTGGATTCACCACTTCTGCTATGTCTTTTTCGTATTCGTCTTTTGGACACAATGTATCTAATGAATTTTTTAAATCTTTTATCTCATCCTCATGTTTTTTAAGTTCTTTAGCAGCCTCCTCGTTATTCCCCACCTCTTCCCTTTTTATATTCAATGCTTTTTCATGCAAACCAATACATCCCTCCATATTTGCACGTAGCAACCTTGCAAATTTAATCTCTTTAATCTTGTCATTAACTTTATTAACGAGTCTGCGCAAATTATGCGCACCCGCTCCACCACCAGGAGCACTTATTGCTTGACGAGGCGGAGTATTCGGCGTGGCTTCCGCAGCGGTAGATGACGTTGCGCCATTAGAGGGTTCATTTTGCTTGTTTGAGGTTTCTACTGTTGCATTTCTGCCAATATTAGGCGAACGTGTCAAAGTTGGACCGATAGGCATTTTCTTCTCCGATTTTGTTGGTAACAATTTTCATTCCAATATTGCAAAACGTGCAGGAATGGATTTCCAAATTGAGCCACAGCCAGCATTCTTATTGCGAACTTCCATGCTCGCGTCTTGTTAACAGACCAGAATCAAGTTTTCACGTTTATACACATAAGTGACACTGTCCCTCTGTTAGTTCCTTCGTCTCTTATGTTATTTACATCGACCTTGCCACGCTCGCCTAACGCTCAAAGCTTTTTGGTACCGCTTACAGTCTTCTTGTCCTCCGGATTCGCCTCAAGTACTTCATTCGGGCGAAGATCCTGCACCGGCATGCCGCCTGCAGCAACCATCGCCAAATACCACGCCCGGTCTCCCGTACCCACAATGACTTCACTATTTGCCCGCGCATTTTCTTCAACGATCGACAGATTGTTATCCGATAGCGGTTCTTCCGAATCAGGCATTTCCGCCGCCGGTTCACTGTCCATCTGCTCCCGCATGTCATGCGAAGCATTTTCTACACCTTCATCTACCTCTATTGTGTCATCGGAGGGAACATCGGAGCACATGACGTCGCTTCCCTGGCACTTCTTCGCATAGGCATCGGCGAACAAAAGCCGCATGGTATTTTCCCCCGCCTCCGTATTCATCTTCGGAACAACATCGTTCTCTTCCTTACGATCTTCCTTACACGCCGGTGTTTCCGTTATTACGGAAGGTGCAACGGGTGTTGCATTAGTACCTATTTTCATATCAAACTCCCTGTTATGAATCAGTCTTCGGGAGGCGAGCCATCGCTATTCAACTCGACGACGCGATCCAGCTCCCCCATTTCCCGCAATTCTTCGATTACCGCGTATACGTGCGCCACAGCTTCGTAACTCGCTCTGGGAATAACGCCCCCCTTGCGTCCCGTGGCATAAAGCGTGCGCGCCAGCCAGACGTGACGGATTACTGGAATTCCTTTCTGTCTGGCGCGGGCAATCATTGCCCTGGCTACCATATCCTTTCCTTTGGCCAGCACCGTCGGAACAGGTACGGACTCGCCGTCGTAGAACATGGCAACGGCAAAGTGCGTCGGATTGACGACGACTGCATTCGCCCCTTCTGTCTGCTTTGCCGCCTCACCGCTCTGGGCCAATTCCATGGCAAGCTGCTTGCGCTGCCCCTTGACCATGGGATCGCCTTCCGATTCCTTGAACTCCTGCTTCATGTCTTCCATGCTCATCATGAGCGACTTGATGAGGAAATGCCTTTGTATGAAGAAATCGATGATCCCGATGCAAAGGCAGACGACAATGAAAATATGGAAGAGCGCATAGAGCAATGCGATCAAGGCGGTGTAAGCGTCTTTGGGCTCCCCACTGGAAAGACGCACGATATCGGGCAACTGACTGCGCACGTAAATATAGGATATGAGGCCAATCAGAACGAACTTCCCCAGCGTAGTCAACACTTCGAGCAACTTCTTGGGAGAGAAGAGCTGTTTCGCCCCATTCACGGGGTTGAGCTTGTCGAACTTCGGTTCAATGATCTTGGTTGAAATGAGAACCCCGAACTGCCCCCAATGGGCGGCAATGCCTACTATCGGGCAGACGATAAAAAAAACAGCGAATGTCACAAGCACCAGTATTCCCGCAGACACAAACATCTCGCTCATGGAGTGAAGAAACGGCTGCTTGATCTGCTTGAAGGAAAGCGTCATCAACGACAGGATTGAACTGCGCCAGAGCTTCTCTCCCAGGAACGCCACCTCGCCCACCACGCCCAGCGCGAACACATGGGCGAGATCGCGGCTCATCACAACCTGGCCTTGCTCCCTCGCATCCTCCAGTTTCTTGTCTGTCGGCTCTAGATTCTTCTCGCTCATTCTTCGATCCCTGTTTTCGGCATTGCGTCATCGCATTACGAACCTGGCCCGACCGGTCTATGGTCAATCTGAAACAGGCTTGGCAGGAATTGCAAGACACCTGAAAAGTCGCCTGCCACGTAATGCGAAATGGTTGGCCAATACACCAACATGATGAACAGGCCGGTGAGAGCCTTGATGGGAGACGTCATGAATGAAACCTGCAGATTCGATGCGAATACGCCGATAACCGCAAACGAGAAGTCGATCAGAATCAGGGGAATGATCACTGGCGCGCCATACACGATGATGTGCCATAAGAATTCAGAAAAACGCTTGATCACAACATCCATATGCCCTATTTCGTAGGGAGGGGTCAGGCTATAGGCAGGCCATAGTGCATAGCTCTCGATGATAATCCGTGTCATGGAGAAAAAAAGCCCGGCTTGAATCATGACCATCATTATTGCTTGCAGCAACAAGCCGCCCAACGCGCTTGCCTCGGTCCATGAGTTGGGATCCTGGATCTGCATGGGCGAACGTATCGTGTCGATGATCGAGCCGATGGATTGGGCAGTCCAGGCGGGTATGGATAGCATGATCCCCAGTATCATGCCGATGCCTGCTTCCTTGAAGGCGAGTATGGCACCCGTGAGCATATCCGGCTGCGATTCGCTTACAAAATTGAAAGTCGGAATGACCGCCGGCAATGCGATCGCAAACGCAATCGCATTGCGCGCCAACCCTGTCAGCGAATTAGTACCAAAGCCGGGAAGAATCACGATGCAAACCCAGACCCTGGGTGCGATCAATGAGGTCGCAAGAAGCAGATTCTGGACATCGATCAACAACGATTGCGGCATGGTATGCCTCCAGAATTAGCGTCCGACCGACGGGATAAGGGTAAATGCCATATTAGTCATCTGCATCAATTCGCTGCCGAACCAGCGTCCCATCATGGCGAGACTGATGGATACGACGAGCAGCTTGACGACGTAAGGCAGGCTCTGGTCCTGGATCGATGTAATGGCCTGCACCAGAGACACCACGACGCCGAATATGGTAGCGATGATCAATGGCGGTGCCGACATGGCAATCACCATCCACAGCCCTTGCTGAAAAAAATTGAGTGTTTCGGGCATCTGCGCTGCTCCCTTCGAGAGAATCCGAATAGTTATACATAGGACAACGCCAGGGCATTAAGCAGTTTCCCCCAGCCGTCCACCAGCACGAACAGCAGCAACTTGAGCGGAATGGTCAAGGTCTGCGGACTCACTTGCTGCATGCCGAGCGCCATCAGCAAATTCGCGAACAACAGATCGATCACGACAAACGGGATGTAGATCAGAAACGCAATCTCGTAACCGGATTGCAACTCGGAAATAACAAATGACGGTAGCAGCACGACGATGTCGCTGGACTTCGCCTGACTGGCGATATCCTTCGGCCACAGCTTTTTGGCCGAAACGAGAAACAGGTCGCGTTGTTCCGCACGGCTGTGCTTGAGCATGAAGTCCCGTATGGGTTCGAACGCCTCCTTGGTCTGCTCAAGGAATGTCGCCGAGCGCACATCCACCGTCTTGGCATCGATTTCCATCAGACGTTTGCCAGCCTCTTGCACGGTGGGCGACATGATGAACAAGGTCATGATGAGCGAAATGCCATAGATGGCGATGGTAGGCGGAACCTGCTGCACGCCGATGGCGTTGCGCAATACCACCATCACCAGCGACACTTTCAGAAACGAGGTGGTTGTAATAACGATCAGCGGGATAAGCGAAAGCAGGCCCAGAAAGACCGAAAAGGAAACGACATCGTAGCTCGCACCCATATCACCCCCACTGCACGATACGGATGCCGAGCTTGCCGTTGACGCTGACCGCCTCTCCCAGGCCAAGCACTTTTCCTCCGGAGACAATCGAAACGGCAGCGGGAGAGCCGCCTTCTATCGTCAACACCGAACCAAGCGCCAGCGTATCCAGTTCGTCGAGCGATAACCGAACCTGGCCAAGCGTGAAGTCAAGCGTGACAGGCACCTGCCCTGCCCTGCTCATGCTGCCGTCTTTCGCGGCATCGATGGCATTGGCTTGAGCGACATGGTTCGCTTGGATGTCATCGTCGTATGCAGCGTCATTGTCGCCGTCATCGGCTTGATCCATTTCCGGCTCGTCGTCATTCGAATCATCGTCGCCGTATTCATCGCTGTAATTCATCTCCGATTCTTCATCGTGCGAGGCGTCACTGTCGTAGTCCTGTTCTTGATCGTCGTGTTCCGCGGAAGCTTCTTCACCATCGATGTAGTCCATATACATATCGTCCAATTTATCCTCCATTTTTATAATTTCGAGATTGCACGGGGGGCAGAACTGCACATGCATGGCAACGCCGCCCAGGGGCACGATCCCTTTGGCATCACAGGTAAAACGAGAGGCCGAAGGAAGGATCACATCACCGGTGTTCAGACGATGCAATTCCCCAGCAGGAAGCGTATGTCGAGCCAGTATTACCGGCAGCGGCAACGGAAGCAAGGGAAGAAGCGGATGGCGTCGTTTTTTGCGCTCCCACTGAGTACGGGAGAGCAGATCCAGCCATGCTGATGCGCTTCCCCTGGCATGGACAGAGATCGCATGATGTTCAGTGTGGAGCACGATGCGCAATACAACGGGATTGGCAGGGATATTGCCAGTACTGGCGATGCGGCCGGTGCCGCCGAAAGGTGTGCCGTGCAATCTGCCGAGAACGGCGGCATGCAGCCAATCGTGCTCAATGCCTTGGCTGACCTGTTCGCTACTCAAGTCGATGCCGCTCAAGGCGCGAATCAAACGCGTTCCGCGTTCCACCTCGATCGCACCAAAAGAACCGGAAAAGATGACCGGGTCGAGCCACTCCGCAGGTGTATTCTGCGGCATGCCCACAGTCAGCACCGCGTCGTTTCCAAGTTGGGGAATGGAGGTAATCAAGCCGCAGCCGATGCGGCGCGACAGCACTGCCTGCTCGTAAGTGAGCGCTGCCACCGGCAAGCTGATACGTTCGACTGTCTCGGCAGCTATCGGTTTGGCATCGCCGCTCCAAGCGGATAAAGCGGGAGTTTCGGTCTCGGCAACAGCCGAAGAAATGGAAAGGCTTTCAATATCCGACATAGGCACGCTCGCATGGCAAGGGTCAAGGGTTATCTGTGTCGAAAACCGCTTGCGATCCGCCAATCAACAGCATGCGCGGTCTGTGCTACAACACGGTAATCGTCACATCTCTTCCCATACGTTGCTCGAGACCCTCTTTCAGTTCCCGCTGCCGCTTGCGTAAACGTTCAGCCAGCTTGTTGGAGCGCGGGCTTAACAAGAGCCCGACATGCGACGAGCCCTCGCTGACGGCGACGCCGAGGCGTTCACCATCAGGAAGAATCAATTCGAATACACCGTCATTGGCGCACATCGGCGCCAATTCATCGATCAAAACAGAGATATCCAGACCGGCGTTCGCTACCACCGCGCTCTGAACTGCGGCCGCACTACTATTGCCGCCACCGCCTCCCCCTCCTTTGTCCTGCTGTCCTCCACCACCGTCCTTGGCATGTACTGCCTGCTCGGTCACCGTATCCGACCTGGAACTTGCGCGTTCCTGGCTGCGCGTATCCGCATTGTCGCGCCTGCTTTGCGACGTCTTGCGCTCGGGAGCCGGCTTCATGGATTCCGTTTTCCGCGCGGGCGTGCTCTGATTCTGCTTGGCAGGCGATGCCGCCGCACGGGAGTCGCTCCCGGAGGTATTTTTGGTCTTGGGTGTAAAAGGGGCGGCATGTTCTTCATGCGTGGGCGGCTTCGATTCCGTGTACGCGTCAATCCTTGTATCGATTCGGTCGAAACCTGATAAAGAAGTATTAATGCCTGACATGATCAATCCATTCCCTGGTCGTTCAGCGCCCGCAATTCGTCTCGGAGCATGGAGAGTTTCTCCTGCTGCCGCCGCATCTCGAAGAGCCGTTTTTTGGCCTCGAAGAACTTGCGGCCAAGCTCACGGCAGGTTTCCGCAGTCTGTTTCGCATCCAGATGCAACTGGGAGGCGTGGGCCTTCATCCGGTCGTAGATGGCCTTGGCTTTTCGGAACTGGCCGCTGGTGATGCTCATCTCAAAGAATTGTTCACGCGCCTCTCGCCATCCTTCGCGGGCGGCCTCAACCGCTTCTCGCCATTCCACCTTGGCCTCGCGCAAACGCCCGCGCCCTTCGCGCCACTCCTCGCGCGCCTGGGAAAGCTCACGCTCGTAACGGCTGACGCGGTTTTTCCGGACTGATATGAGCATGTCGATGCTTTTGTCCTCCCGCTTCGGCTCGCGCAGCTCAATCGGCTCACGCTTGGATCGCCGGCCGCCGAACGATTCGCTTTGGCCTAGTCTGTTCATGAGGACGCCATTCTGCGAAGTTCGGTAACGGTTTCCGAGAACTGCGTCTGATCACGCGTGTCCTGACGCAGGAACTGCAACTGCTGGGGACGCAAGTTCACTGCGGCGTCAGCCACCGGGTCGTTACCGGACTTGTATTCGCCCAGGCGAATCAGCAACTCCATTTCCTGATAACGCGCCAGCAATTCACGAAAACGTGAAGCGGCCTGACGCTGCTCCTTGCTCGTGACGTTGCTCATGATCCGGCTGATACTGCCTAATACGTCAATCGCAGGATAATGCCCTTGCTCCGCCAGCTTCTTCGACAAATAGATATGCCCGTCGAGCAGCGAACGCGCTTCGTCGCCGATAGGATCGGATGTCGATTCGCCGTCCACCAGCACGGTGTACATCGCCGTGATCGAGCCTGATTGCACATTGCCGGCACGTTCGATCAAGCGTGGCAACATTGTATATACCGATGGCGTGAAACCGCCACGGGCCGGCGGCTCGCCGGCGGCAAGGCCGATCTCGCGCTGCGCGCGTGCAAAGCGTGTCAGCGAATCGATGAGCAGTAGCACGTTCTTTCCGCGGGCGCGAAAGGCTTCGGCGATTGCGGTAGCAGTGAATGCCGCGCGCGCGCGTTCCATCGAAGTCCGGTCCGAGGTGGCAACGCAGATGATCGTTTTCCTCACCAGCTCGGGGTCGAGTTCATGCTGCAGGAATTCATTCAATTCACGGCCGCGCTCGCCGATCAGACCGAACACGATCGCATCGGCCGCGCAGCCACGGGCGATGGCAGCCATCAGCGTGGTTTTACCGCAACCCGGGCCGGCGAAAACGCCGATACGCTGGCCGCGTCCCATGGTCAGCAAACCATCGATCGCGCGCACGCCCGTCTGCAGCGCCTCGGAAATACGAGGACGATCCGTGGGCTTGGGTGCGTCACGAATCACTGGCACTACGTCCCGCCATGTCGAAACAACATTCGAGGCAGCCGGCGCCCGGAACTGCAGGCGCCCGAATCCATCCAGCACGCCGCCGAACAAGTGGTCGCCAACTTCAACGCTGTGCGAGCGGCGCAGCGGCTCGATGATAGTCTGACTGGAGACTCCCTCCAGCGGGCTGAGCGCCGACAGGATCGCCGCCTGATCGGTAAAGCCCACCACCTCGGCCAACATCGGTTGGCCAGGGTTGGAAGGATTGACCAAGTGACACAGTTCGCCGATTTCCACTGGCGGCATATGCGCTTCGATGAGCGTGCCTAATACCTGGGATACCTTGCCGCGGCTGGTAAGCCCGGGACGTTCCGGCAAGCGCTCGCGCCAGGATGAAAGACCCGCGCCCATGCTGTTCAGGACTGCATCCATCGCATCCGATTTTGTCGTCGTAAGCATCACCAGGTCACCTCTATCTTGCGTTTGCCGGCGAATGCCAGCCTGTTTCCATTGATAGCCGTCACGCGCACGCCGCGATATTCATCGCCCACATACAAGCGGGTGCCGTCCTCAGTGACGATGCTGGCTTGACTCCCCGATATCACCTGGACGATCCTGAAGGGCAGCATGTCGCCTGTGGACACCACCTTGGCTTGAATCGGGATGGTGACCTTGTGCTCACTCATGAAGCCCTTCAGCACGCGCTCGAAGCGCGCCGTTTCTTCATCGTCCAGATCGGCTTTCATCAGCCACGACTCATCGGTCAGAGCAAGTTCGAATCGCTTGAGCAGATCGGCATCGGACAGACGTTTGCGGAATGCCTGCCGCAGTTGTTCCGGCGTGAGCTTGCTGCCGCCCTCGGAGGCCGCCTTGGCCGACTTACCCGGTTTGCCCGACTTGCCCACCTTTGCCTTATCAGATAGATCAGACACATCAGCCTTGTCAGCCTTGTCAGCCTTGTCAGCCTTGTCAGCCTTGTCAGCCTTGTCAGCCTTGACATCCGTCTGTTCCGCTTGCTCTGAGGGTGCCGAGTTGTCTGGCATGAGTATTTTCAGATCGGCCTGGATATTCAACTTTTCAAGCACTTTCTGCCCCGCCCCGGACGATGACTTCGTTGCGGTGAGAGCATAGGCGCCCGCACCCGATAGCACTGCAATCACTGCCAAAGGAGTGATCAGCATGCGCCGCAGCTTCGCATATCCCGTATCGGATTGCTCGTCGTTTTCCTTTTTAGCATCCGCGCTCCGGCTGCCCTTGTCGTTACCGCTTTGGAGCATGGCCGCTTCCGCGCCGGCATCGGTCTCTGCATGCGCCGTTTGCTCCTCTGCGATTGCCGTTTCTTCATCAGGCATCTCGGAATCCGCCTCATCATCGGCCTCATCGACTACCGGGGGAGGCAAGGGATCAGGAGGAGGAGATACCCAAGGCTCCCCTTCCTCCGCAACCGTTATCCATATCTGCCCCACACGGGCAAAGCCGCCGGGCTCGATATTGACCAGTTCTTGTGGATCGAATCTGTCCGGTGCGTAAAGATCGCCGCCTTCCGCCGACAAAACCCAGCCGCTCTCGGTGCGAGAGATTTTGGCATGCTTGGGCTCAATGCCCGGATCAACCAGAACAATGTCCGCGTACTCGCTGGCCCCCATGAGCAACGCTTCGTCATCCAACGGCATCGCAGCACCCCGGTGCAGGCCGCTCAAAATACGTAATTCATATTTCATGGATCACCTCTCTCCTCAATTGCATTACCGACTTATTTTTATAATTCAGGACTTACGCAAAATTGTCCCGGCAAGGCGACGCAACGCCGTTGGGGCAGTTTTGCGCAACTCCTATAATTAAGTAACGCCGGTGGGCTTAGAGTTCCAACATACCTACCGGCTGCACTCTCGCATGCTGGGTAAGTTCGGAAAATGCATACACCGAGACGGCAAAGAACTCCTCTTCGACCATCTTGCGTACGGAACGCCGGATGTCGGCTGCCGTCACGATGATCGGCTTGGGGTATCCTCCGGTCCCGTATATTTCCCCGAGGCGATCCAGGAGCGCTTGCTCCGTTTCGGGGTCCAGGTCGAGATAAGTTCCCTGGCTGGTCTGGCGCACCGCGCTGCGCAATTGATCCTCCACTTCAGGAGACAGCAGCACCACCTCGATCAGCCCATCCACCGCGACCTCATGGCATAACTGCCGTTTCAGTGCAAGCCTGACATAATCGGCCACGACATCCGGATCGCGCTCCTTTTGCGCCCACTCCAGCACCGTTTCCAGAAGCAGACGCACATTGCGTAAAGACACGCCTTCGCGCGCCAGACGCTGCAAAATTTCCGCCAGACGGGAAGGAGTGACTGCCTTGGTCAGTTCTTTGCCCAATGCCGGCACGCGGCGTTCCGCCCAGTTGAAGAACCGGAGCGCTTCCTGCACGCCAAGGAACATCTGGCAGTTACGCATCAGCTCCACCTTCACGTCGTTCGCGAACACCGTTTCCCAGGTCTCGTAGCTGACGCCGGCCTCTTTGAGTTGCTCCGGGTTGTCCAGTTTCACCCACACTCGGCGGCGGCGTGTGCCAGCAAGACCATCCTCCTCCGCCTCAAACCCGAGTTCCGTCAAGCGTTCCACCGATTCCGGAGTCGCGCCCATGCCGCTTCTGATCGGCCCTTCAACCAGAGGCACTTCCGACATAAGGAAGCGGATCTTCCCTTCAGGTACCGAATCGACAAATTCGAACTCGATGATGGGAAGGTCGGGAATGCCATTGTTCTGCAGTACACGGTTACGCATGATGCGCATGGCATCCGAGATCTTGTCTGAAGCCGGTGTATCTTGCATCGACACGGGCATACGAAGGATGAAGGGTTTAGTTGCATTGAAATTCAGGGCGTCCGACACCTTGCTGTTGGCGGCAGCGGCAGCCTTCCTCTCCGCTTCCTGCTGCGCCTTGGGACCCAGGATGCCTACGATCCCCGCAGCGCCCGCACCGGCGGCGAGTAACATGAAGACGCTTGTCGGCATGCCCGGAATCATCCCGAATATCAACATGATGACGGCAACTGTCAGCAATGCCTTCGGCTCGCTGAACAGCTCGCCGATCATATCCTGACCGACGTTAGTTTTATGGTCTTCATCGCCGTCACCGCCGCCGGCAGGCGCATCGCTCTCTCCGGTCACCCGCGTCGTAATCATGCCGGCCGTCAGGGAAATCAGGAGACCCGGGATTTGAGCGATCAATGCATCGCCGATGCTCAGCACGGAATACAGTTGGACTGCCTCGCCCGCGCTCAAGCCTTTTTGTATCACGCCAATCGAAATACCTCCGATCAGATTCACTGCAACGATAAAGATGCCGGCGATGGAGTCTCCCTTGACGAACTTCATCGCACCGTCCATCGCACCGTGCAGTTGGCTTTCTTTTGCCAGCTCGGCGCGCATGCGCTTTGCTTCATCTGCTGACAACGACCCCGCGCGCATATCATTGTCGATGGCCATCTGCTTGCCCGGCATTGCATCCAGGGTGAAGCGAGCAGCCACTTCCGATACCCGCTCCGACCCCTTTGTAATGACGAGAAACTGCACAACGGTCAGGATCAGGAACACCACCAGGCCGACGACGAGATTGCCGCCGACGACGAAGTTACCGAAGGTCTCGACGATATGTCCTGCATCAGCCTCCAATAGGATCTGGCGCGAAGTGGACACTTCGAGCGCCAGACGGAACAAGGTGGTCAACAGCAGTACTGCCGGAAACGTGGAGAATGCAGTCGGCCCCGGCATGTACATCGCCACCACCACCAGCAAAGCGGCGACGCACAAGTTCACCGCGATCAGCACATCGAGCAGCCATATCGGCATCGGCAATACCAGCATCAGCACGATAGCGATCACTACCGCCGCCGCAATCAGTTCCGCACGCTTGGCAATCTTCGCCGCAAACGCATTCGTTAGTAAAATGAGGCCGTTCATCATGCATTCTCCATAGAGATTTGATTTCTCCCTGCACGACGCAAAACGCGGCCAGCCCATTCCTTGCTACTCTCTTTTCTTATCAAGGCGATGACCGGTTTTTCCAGCGCATTGCCTGTTTCCACGGCAGCATAGGATGCCAGCTGCAGCAACTGCGGATTGTCCGGCCACAGCCGCAGGCAGCCTTGCACCAACGTATATGCATCCTCGAACTGACGAGCAATCAAATGCCCCCAGACCAAGCCGATTGCCAGTGCCAATTCTTTCGGCATCTCCTCATGTCGTTGACTCTGCTTCATTTTTGTTCTCCTGTTCCAGAATCCTCATCAAAGCCTTGCATGCTCATTTGCTGGAAGCGCAAACGATGCTGCACAGCTTTCTCCACCACCTCGATCGCTTGCAAGCATGGCTTGCGGGATTCGGGGCTCAAAGCAAGTGCATGCTCAATAAGCTTCCTCTGCAAGGACCGCATGTACGGCACAGGGTCACCAGTCCAAGCCGGATTGGCAACCGTCAATTCATGGCCGAGGTACTGCGTGATCGGCTCCAAGGCGGTTTGCTTGGCCTCGGGTGGCGGATCGTTCGAAAGGACGTTTGAAAATTCGGCGAAGCCCGATTCCGGGGACACAACAGAATCGATTTCACCGACTGCCGGGGAATGTTCGGCTTTTTTCGCTTTACCGGCTTTATTGCTTCGAGAAGCAGGCCCGGTCTGAGAGCGGCCGACGCGATTCAAGGATACGTTACTCACGACAGCAGCTCCTGTGCAATGTGAATGTTGCCAAGCAAATCAGCAGCCGCTCTTGTGTCCGCATCCTCCCGATCCACGCGCATGACAACAAAGTGACTGCCATCTCTGAATACAGCCGGTAACCATGCCCCAAACCGAGCAGCATTCTGAGTACGGCGTCGCAACACATCGCTCATGTTTACACGGTGCGCATGTTCGGACCCATACCCCACTCCGATAATCACACCTTGCTTTCCCTGCAGCGGATAAACCAGCAGTTCCATTTCGCCATCAAGACGCTGGGTGATGACAGTGCCATTGCTTCTGGCTTTCTTCATCATTTCTAATAATTGGTTTTCCATTGTTCTCCTCCCTCCTTTTTTCTGGTTTTAAAGTCGACTTCCGTGTTTAAGACGCTTTATCTGCTCGCGCAATGTGCGTTCCAGCTTTTCCTCCGGCGTTTCTTTCGGCTTTTTCATTTCATCTGCCGATGAACCTGAAAGATCTCTTAATTCCCCGATAAGAGCTGTGCGCTGCGACGACTTGTCTTCCGGCCAGAGAGTGATCGGCAAGGTATTGACTGCCTTCGCAAACAGGCGATACATATCAGCCCGTTGTTTCGGTGACAAATCGTCCCGCCCGACGACCCCCTCCTTCAACTTGACCGCGGCATCGGCGTTAAGCCCCGGAATACTGAGCAGCACGATCGTTGCCTCCCCCTCGTTCTTCCGCGGAACGATCTTTGCATCGGACAAGTCTCTGCGCAGATCCATCGCAATTGCATGCGTTGACTGAATGGTCCTGAAGCTGTTCGCATCCGACATCGACAGCCAAACCTTAGGGCCCAGTTCAGAGGCTTTATTCATCATATGCATTTGAGAGGCTAGCTGTGTGCGCATTTCCTTGAGCGCCTCGGCAAAGTGAGCCGTTCCAAACCTGCTCTGCAAGCGTGATGCCAATGTCAATGCCTCACTTGGCCCGTCAAGCTTGTTGCTGGTGCTGGAGTTAAACAGGGAACGGAAGTTTCGCAAGCCGGCCGAATTGCCTGCTTCGGCGGCAGCCATTGCCTTGGCATCCATTTTGTGGAGTGCGGTCTTGAGGGCATCCGCGTCCTTCAAAATCGATGCAAGCTTATCCCCATTCTCTTTCTTGAGGTCGTCCAGCATCTGCCCCAAGGCTTGCTTGTTCGGACCGTCAGTCGAGTTGACCGCATGTCGCAACAACTCATGACGTTCGAGCAAGTCGTGGCGCTTCGAAATCCACTCCTTCGCAGCTGGCGGTCCGCCGCGTTGCAACGCGTCCACGAGATCTTTCATCCCTGAAGAGAAAAGCTCTTCGTCGTCGCCCTCCTCAATGGGTCCTGACGAAGATGTCGCCTTGGCTGCTTGCATCCGGCGCAACTTCTCAAGCGCTTTGTTGCGACTTTTCAGCGATGAAGGCTTAGGCAATAGTTTCCCAGCTTGCGCCCCCACGCCGGTACGGTCATTGAATTCCGCAAGCGAACTCTCTTCCGGCTCCGCCTCTTTCTTCTTGGCGGAATTAAGCTCCATTTTCCGAAGACCCAGGAGCCTGGTAAGGTTTGAAGTGTTGATAGAGGTATTCATGCCCTATCTGTGGTGGAAATCTTCAACTCAGTTCCACGCAGCAACTTTCGCCACGATGGCCTCTAAATCGCAGCACCTGGAAATCCCATGCGTATAGCAATTCCTCTCTTTGCAAACTTTCAAAAACTCATATTGAATTCGCGGCTCCAAAACAACGCCGCGACTTGAATGAGCAGCCTGCCATGAGTGGCATCCTACCCGTTTCGGTTCCTCGGCAACTCTCAACAATGCTCAACAACCGAAAGCCAATTCCTCATGTTTTCTCAAAGTCTCATGTTTTCTCAAGAAATCACATTTATCAGGAAATCCCGAGGTATCTTGACTTCATGCACCGTTCATCCAGCAAGCTAAAAACAAAACTTGAACGGGCACTCACGAGACCCTTAGGAGAGCAAACATGTTGCATACCAGCGTCCAAGCCGAAGCCAACATTGCGCAATCGACTCAAGCCACCCCGGCCGCACCGGTCACTCTCGACATCAACCAACTCTATCGCGATCATTACCAACACCTGTGCCGCTTCGTGCAACGCTATCTGCGCAATCCCGACGATGTCGATGATGTCGTGCAAAGCGCCTTTTACGAGGCCCTGCGCTGCGCCGATCGCTTTGCCGGCATGTCCAAACCCTCCACCTGGCTCTTTGGTATCGCCTTGAACCTGGCCCGCAACCAGGTACGCCGCAACTGCGCCACCTACAATGAAGTGCTCGACGACAGCGTGCTCGAACAACTCCTCGATGAATGCTCCGATCCGGCCGACATCATCGAGCAACGCCAAATCGCCGTCCTCGCCGATAGCATGCTCGATCAGTTCCCCGCTGCTGTGCGCAGCACCTTTGAAGCCGTGCTTGAAGGCGACTGTACTTACGAACAGGCCGCACAGCAGCTCGACATCCCGGTCGGCACTGTCCGTTCACGCGTCTCTCGCGTGCGCGCTTCCATCCGCGCCAAGATCGGTTAATAATCCATACGCTCATTGCAAGCGGGGCGATAGTTGCGGCTATATCTGTTCAGGCACGCAACCACGTCCCGCACGAGCAATAAGAATTGCTGGAAAACACTGAGGGTTTCTTAACCTTCCGTCAACACGCCATTCCCCATCCTGAAATAAATCCGAATCTTCCGGTTAGAGGCTGCGCAGGAATAAGTTGTGCAGCCCCTTAAGACGCATACAGCAGCCATTACAATGGTGTGATTTTTTCTGGGAAAAATTATTTCTCTACGCGCCTATTCGGCGGCCGCTCAAGCAGCTTCAGACGATTCAAGAGGAAAGCGCGAAATTCCGCAACGGATGCATTACATCCATCATATCTTCACCTCTTGCAATCAATAAGATGGGAAGGTCGAGATGAAAAAAGGGATAGAGATCAAATGCCGTACCAATCGACAATGATCCCCATCCCAGCTTCCCTTTGAAGGGGAAGAAATTTCAAGGCTTTGGCTGCGAATCAGCCAGCGAACTTACTGTATGCAAAGCCTATCATTAAGGCTATTTTCCCCTCCTGCATTCTGGCCCGAGTCCTTGTTTTTCTGGGTTTGCGAGGTGAAGAACGCCAACAGCAAAGACAGGACCTCGATAATTTTCTTCAACATGCTCTCATTCGTACCGGAGGATTGCGAAACATCTCCGAAACCGAAGTCTGAGCCGTTCCCCGAACAAGAGCCTGGGGCATTCCCGAAACTAAAGCCCGAACCATCCCCTATCGCGCCCCCGGGATTTTTCCCAAAAATAAAATTTGTATCCTGCATCCCTAATGCGCTACCTGGATTTTTCCCAAAAATGAAATTTGTATCCTCCATCCCTAACGGAAAGAAGGAGTTCTTGATTTTGTCCTTATCCGAAGAAGGGAGGCTGCTGATTATTCCGTCAATCCCAAACGGATCATTTAAGGCAGACCCATTGTCGTCGCCATAAGTGAGCTGCGATAGCGATGAGAACGAATTCCCCCCACAACCTCCGAATAGATTGAACTGACTATTGCCAACTTTCATGTCCATGGAAATCTCCTCACATTTTCAAATACGCCTGATTACACAAATCGTTTTCGAATAGCGACAATTTGCATTCTGAGGCATGGCCTAGTACTGATAACGGCAAACCATTTGCACGTCATCTTGATTGGCGCATAAGACCATCTGCAGCAGCTAATGCGCCTAACCATAGGTACCATCCAGAAACTCTAAGTTCCATAGAATTTTCATAAATAGCACATGGAGAGCAAACACCCACTTATTTCCAAATTCGCCCCCATAAAAACAATGACGCAACCTTCAATACACAGCCCGTCATGAGTAGCTTCACATCCTTTTCGGTTCCTCGGCAATTCTCAACAATGCTCAACAACCGAAAGCCAATTCCTCATGTTTTCTCAAAGTCTCATGTTTTCTCAAGAAATCACATTTGTCAGGAAATCCCGAGGTATCTTGACTTCACGCACCGTTCATCCAGCAAACTAAAAACAAAACTTGAACGGGCACTCACGAGACCCTTAGGAGAGCAAACATGTTGCATACCAGCGTCCAAGCCGAAGCCAACATTGTGCAATCGACTCAAGCCACCCCGGCCGCACCAGTCACTCTCGACATCAACCAACTCTATCGCGATCATTACCAACACCTGTGCCGCTTCGTGCAACGCTATCTGCGCAATCCCGACGATGTCGATGATGTCGTGCAA
>Ga0070659_100001144_pt1 | contig 19362 bp, 14 predicted proteins | sample KBSC23metaG_FD_64666 | JGI IMG/M metagenome (GOLD analysis project Ga0070659, IMG submission 64666) | Corn rhizosphere microbial communities from Kellogg Biological Station, Michigan, USA - KBS C2-3 metaG | ecosystem: Host-associated > Plants > Roots > Rhizosphere > Soil ... | reverse complement strand
ACCGAGCCGAACATCATCTCCTGGGCCGGCACCACCACCGCACGCAGCAATTCGGGCAGCACGGCCAGCAGGATGGCGCCCAGCACCACGCCAGGCACATGGCCGATGCCGCCCAGCACCACCATGCTCAGCACGGAGATCGACTCCAGCAGGCTGAAGCTGTCGGGACTGACAAAGCGCTGCATCGCCGCGAAGAGCCCGCCTGCCAGGCCGCCGAAAGAAGCCCCCATGGCAAAGGCGAGCAGCTTGACGTTGCGGGTGTTGATGCCCATGGCGTTGGCCGCGATCTCGTCCTCGCGCACCGCCTCCCACGCGCGGCCAATGCGGGACTTTTGCAGCCGCATGCACAGCGCCATGATCACGATCACGAGCACGACCAGCAGGTAGTAGTACTTCTCTGGCCCCGTGAGGCGAATACCGAGGATTGTTTCAGTGCGTGCGAACGAGAAGTCGCCCACCGTGAGCGGTTCCACCCGGTTGATGCCCTGGGGCCCGTTGGTGATGTTCACCGGGGCATCCAGGTTATTCATGAAGATGCGGATGATTTCACCGAAGCCGAGCGTGACGATGGCCAGATAGTCGCCGCGCAACTTCAGCGTGGGCGCACCCAGCATCACGCCGAACAGGCAGGCCACGAGGGTGCCGAGCGGCAGGATCACCCAGAACGGGAGGTGCAGCCCGAAGTGTGGCGAAGCCAGCAGCGCGTAGAGGTATGCGCCCGCCGCGTAAAAGGCGATGTAGCCGAGGTCCAGCAGTCCTGCGAAGCCCACGACGATGTTCAGCCCCACGGCCAGCATGGCGTACAGCAACGCAAAGTTGGCGAGTCGGACCCAACTCTGGCCGCCGCCATAGCCGAGCACCATCGGCAGCACCGCGAGCACGACGCCCACCAGCAAGAGGCCGACCAGGTGCTTGGCATTCGGACCCCGCCGGGAGCTGCCCATCGCCGTCGGATGAAGAACGGCAGCCGTGCCGGAAACAGAAGGAATGTGCTTCATGCCCGGTCTCCCACGCGTTCGCCGAGCAAGCCGGCGGGCCTGACAATCAGTACCAGGACCAGCACCACGAAGGCGAACACGTCTTGGTAGTGGCTGCCCATGAACCCTCCGGTCAGGTCGCCGACATAGCCCGATGCCAAGGCCTCGATGACGCCCAGCAGCACGCCGCCCAGCATCGCGCCGCCCAGGTTGCCGATGCCTCCCAGCACCGCCGCCGTGAAGGCCTTCAGTCCGAGCATGAAGCCCATGTAGTAATTGACCACGCCGTAGTAGACGCTGATCATCAGCCCCGCCACGGCCGCCAGAGCCGACCCCACGAGGAACGCAGAGGAAATCACGGTGTCGATGTTGATGCCCATCAGCCCGGCAACCTCACGGTTCTGCGCGGTGGCGCGCATCGCCACGCCGAGCCGGGTGCGGTGCACCAGCACCAGCAGCGAGGCCATGATCGCCGCAGCGATCAGGATGATGACCAGTTGCACGCTGTTGATGCGCACGCTGCCGATGCCATAGACCACGGGTTCGACAACCCGCGGAAAGTTCAGGTAGTTGCGGCCCCAGATCATCATGGCGCCGTTCTGCAGGATGATGGACACCCCGATCGCCGTGATCAGCGTGGACAGCCGCGGCGCCTTGCGCAGCGGACGGTAGGCGATGCGCTCGGCCGTCCAGCCGACGCCCATGCAAACGGGAATGGCCAGGAGCAGGCACAAGCCGAACACGATGGCCGGGGCCATGCCGGGATGGGCCACGGCGAGGGCAGCGGCAATGGCGGTGGCCACCATGGCGCCGATCATCACCACCTCTCCGTGCGCGAAATTGATCAATCCGATGATGCCGTACACCATCGTGTATCCCAAGGCCACCAGTGCGTAGACGCTGCCTAGCGTCACGCCGTTGGCCAGTTGTTGAGCGAATTTTTCCATCTACTGGCTTTCAATGTTGATGGGCGAGGCGGGGCGCGGGCGCAGCTTCGCTGCTGCGCCCGGCGGGCCGGCCTGCTTGTCGAGAGGACGCCGGGAATTACTTGCCGGCTTGGCCGACCGCCGTTTCTGCCGGCTCCCACTTGCCACCCTTGACCCGGTAGATGGTGACGGCCACTTCCTTCAGGTCGCCGGCCGCGTCGTAGGCGATGCTCTCGCTGGTCAACCCCTTGCGCTGCTGCTGGGCCAGCACCGGCAGGTACTTCGCCGGGTCGGCAGAGCCGGCCTTCTCGATGGCTGCCACCATGTTCCAGGTGCCGTCGTAGGAATAGGGGGAGTAAATGCCCGGCTCCATGTTGAAGCGGGCCTTGTAGTCCGCCTTGAACGTCTTGCCTCCCGGCATGGTGTCGATCGGCAGGCCGGCGAGCGACGCATACGTGCCCTCTGCCGCGGGACCGGCCAGACGCAGGAAGGTGTCAGTGCGGCTCATCTCGCCGGACAGCAGGGGCGCAGTGATGCCGAGCTGCTGCATCTGGCGCTTCAACGGGCCGGACTGCGCATCGGCGCCGGCGTAGAAGATGGCATCTGCGCCTGCGGTGCGCACGTTGGTCAGGATGGAGGCGAAGTCGGTGGCCTTGTCCGTGGTGTACTCCCGGCGCACCACTTGCCCGCCAGACTCTTTGACAGCCTTTTCGACCTGGTCGGCCAGACCCTGCCCATAGGCAGTGCGGTCATCGATGATGGCGACCTTCTTGACATTGAGCTTCTTGACCATGAAGCGGCCGACGGCTCCGCCCTGCTGGGTGTCGCTCGTCAACATGCGAAAGGTGGTGTTGTAGCCCTGCTTGGTGTACGCCGGGGCGGTGGCCGTCGAGATCTGCGGCAAGCCGGCTTCGTTGTAAATGCGCGAGGCAGGGATCGAGGTGCCGGAGTTGAAGTGCCCGAGCACGCCACGGATGTCCGCATCCACCAGCTGTTGCGCCACCTGCACGGCGATGCGCGGGTCGGCCTGGTCGTCCCGGATGACGAGCACGAAGTTGGCGACCTTGCCGCCGACCTTGATCTTCTTCGCATTGGCCTCGGCCAGCGCGAGCTGGATGCCGTTGCGCATGTCCTCCCCATAGTGAGATTGCGGACCGGTCAGCGGTGCAGCAAAGCCGAGCTTGATGTCCACGGTCTGGGCCATGACCGTGGAGGAGCCCATTCCAAGGCACAAGGCCAGTGCGCTCACCAGTACGCTTCTCTTGTGGAAATTCATGAGTCAGTCTCTTCGTGTGTGTAAAGCCGGGCAGGTTCCGGCCGTATGTATGCGTCAGCCGACAGTCATCAGCGACGCATTGCCTCCTGCTGCGGCAGTGTTGATGCTCACGGAACGTTCCAGCACGAGGCGCTCTGGCGCGTAGCAGGCACGGCCAGAGGCGATGTCGTCCGAGGTCAGTCCCAGCACAGGCAGGATCGGACCTGCCCGGCGGGAGATGCGTTGGTTGAGTGCACGCAAGGCGTCGCCATCGCCCTCGAACAAGACAGCGTCGATGTCGTCATGCTGATCGATGGCATCACTGGCGATCACCGCCTGCGTGCCGCGCTCAGCGGCCGGCAAGCCGGCGATCCAGGCCCGCGCTGCAGGGGTGTCCTGCCACAGCACGCGATTGCCGGTCGCCTGGGTGACCATCCATTGCGCCTTGGCACCCTGTTCCGTGGCGGCGATGCACAGCACGGTGCCGCGCGGCTCGACGCAGTAGGTATTGCGCTCACCGGTCGGCCCCGCCAAGGTCACGGGCGAATGCAGTTCCAGGCGCGGCGCTGAGCCCATGGCCAGCAGGCGATGCACGTAGAGCGGTCCGCCAGCCTTCGGCCCCGTGCCCGACAAGCCTTCGCCTCCAAAAGGCTGGACCCCCACCACGGCGCCCACCACGTTCCGGTTGATGTACACGTTGCCCGCGCGGATGCGCGGCAGGATGCGTGCGATGGTCTCGTCGATGCGGGTGTGGATGCCGAAGGTCAGCCCATATCCCGTTGCGTTGATGTCATCGATGAGCGCGTCGAGGTCCTCGCGTCGATAGCGCAGCACATGCAGCACCGGGCCGAACACCTCGCGTTCGAGTTCCTTCACACTGCTGATTTCGATGATCGTCGGCGCCACGAAGGTGCCGTGGGCGCAGGCCGGCGGCAGTGCGAGGCGATCGACGCGGTGGCCCGCCGCACGCATGGCGTCCACATGGCGCTCGATGACATCGCGGGCCGAGGCATCGATCACCGGGCCCACATCGCATGAGAGGTCGTCCGGGCTGCCCACCAACAGCTCGCGCATCGCCCCGCGCAGCATCTTGAGGGTGGTGTCGGCGATGTCTTCCTGCAGGCAAAGCACCCGCAGCGCCGAGCATCGCTGGCCGGCCGAATCGAATGCCGATTGCAGCACGTCGGTGATGACCTGCTCGGGAAGCGCTGACGAATCGACCACCATGGCGTTCTGGCCACCGGTCTCGGCGATCAGCGGGATCGGTCGACCTTGCGCATCCAGGCGATCGGCCAAGGTCCGGGCGATCGCAAGCGCCACGCCGGTCGAGCCCGTGAACATCACGCCGCGCACCCGAGGGTCCGCCACGAGCGTCGCACCCACGGTTTCGCCCTGCCCTGGCAACAACTGCAAGGCACCGGCCGGGACGCCGGCAGCATGCAGGATGCTGACGGCCTGGGCGGCGATGAGCGGGGTCTGCTCCGCAGGCTTGGCCAGCACCGTGTTGCCCGCGGCCAGCGCGGCGGCCACCTGCCCGGTGAAGATGGCAAGCGGGAAATTCCAGGGGCTGATGCAGACGACCGGCCCCAGCGGGCGGTGGGTGCCGTTGGACAACTCCGCCTGCACCTGCTCGGCGTAGTAACGCAGGAAATCGACCGCCTCGCGCACCTCGGCAACGGCGCTCGGCAAGCTCTTGCCCGCCTCACGCACCAGCAGCCCCAGCAGCGGCTGCATCCGCGCTTCCAGCGCGTCGGCCGCCCGCAGCAGGCAACGCGCCCGTTCGTCGACCGGTGTGGCCTGCCAGATGGGGGCGGCGTTGCATGCATTCGTCAGGGCCTGGTCCACATCGCCTGGCCCGGCTTCGATGACCTGCCCCACCACATCGCGTCGATCGGCCGGATTGTGCACCGCCGTCGCAAGGGCCGAATCCCATTCGGAATGGCCATCCAACATGGGCGCCGCCCGCCATGCCGTGCCGGTGCTGTTCAGCAATGCCGCCGAGAGGGAGGCCAGGCGGTGCTCATTGGTCAGATCGATGCCGGCCGAGTTGGGGCGTCCCTGGCCGGAGGCGCCGCGGTAGAGGTCAATCGGCAGCGGAATGCTGGCATGGGGAGCCCCGAGCGGCACGATGCGCTCGGCCATCTCGACGGGATCGGCGATCAACTGGTCGATGCTGATCCGGGCATCGGCGATGAGGTTCACGAAGGACGTGTTGGCGCCGTTCTCCAGGAGGCGCCGCACCAGGTAGGCCAGCAACGTCTCGTGGGTGCCCACGGGGGCATAGATGCGGCAAGGCCGGTTGAGCTTGCCGTCGGCGACCGCGCCGGTCACTTCCTCGTACAGCGGCTCCCCCATGCCATGGAGGCACTGGAATTCGTACTGGCCTGCGTAATAGTTCCGCCCGGCCATGTGATAGATCGCTGCCAGCGTATAGGCGTTGTGGGTGGCGAACTGCGGGTACACCGCCTGGGGGTTCGCCAACAGGCGCCGTGCGCATGCGAGGTAAGACACGTCGGTGTAGACCTTGCGCGTGTAGACCGGGTAGCCCTCCAGGCCATCGATCTGCGCCCGCTTGATCTCGGTGTCCCAGTACGCCCCCTTGACCAGCCGCACCATCAGGCGGTGACGGCTGCGGCGCGCCAAGTCGATCAGATGGTCGATCACGAAGGGCGCGCGCTTCTGATACGCCTGCACCACGAAACCGATGCCGTTCCAGTCCGACAACGCCGGGTCGAAGCACAAGGATTCGAGGAGGTCCAGGGAAATCTCCAGCCGGTCCGCCTCTTCGGCATCGATGTTCAAGCCGATGTCATAGTGGCGGGCAAGTATGGCCAGTGCGCGCACGCGAGGCAGCAATTCAGCCGTGACCCGTGACATCTGGGCGCGCGAGTAGCGCGGGTGCAGCGCCGAAAGCTTGATGGAGATGCCCGGCCCTTCGTAGATGCCCCTCCCGGCGCTTGCCTTGCCGATGGCATGAATCGCCTGCTCGTACAAGTCGCAATAGCGCTGGGCGTCCTCGGCCGTCGTCGCCGCCTCGCCCAGCATGTCGTACGAATACAGGAAGCCTTTCGCCTCTGACTTGCGGCTGTTGGCCAGCGCCTCCGAGATGGTCTCGCCGGTCACGAACTGCTCGCCCAGCAACCGCATCGCCATGTCGACGCCCTTGCGGATCAGCGGCTCGCCGCTCTTGGCGATCATGCGGGTCAGCGCGGCCGAGAGCGACTTTTCGCTGCTGGTGCCGACCAGCTTGCCCGTCAGCATCAGGCTCCAGGTGGCCGCATTGACAAACATCGAGGGGGATTGGCCGACATGGGCGTTCCAGTCACCCACGCTGATCTTGTCCCGGATCAGCACATCGCGGGTCGCCCGATCGGGAATGCGCAGCAGGGCTTCGGCCAGGCACATCAGTGCGACACCCTCCTGGCTGGACAACGAAAACTCCTGCAGCAGCCCCTCCACGCCCCCCATGCCGATTCGCTTGGCACGCAGATTTTCGACCAGTCTGCGTGCCAACCCCTGGGTCTTCACGAGAAGCGGCGCTTCCAGGCGGGCCTGCGCGATGAGGGCAGGCATGGCTTCCTGTTCAGGGCGCCGATAGGCCGCGGTGATGGCCGAACGCAGCACCGACTGCGGCGACACCGATTGGGCAAATTCCAAAAATGGTTGCACCGGGGTTGCACCCTGATTTTGATCGCTTGATGAATCTGAATTCAAATCATCATCACCCGTTGATGCCAAATCACCATTAATCCAGCGCCAACCAGATTCAGCCCCATCCCGCTCTACTTTTTCGATACCGATCAGCACGGTTTGCTTGATGAACCAGTGCGGCGTACGGTCCACGGCCTCAGCCGCGACTCGCAGCCGATTCCTGAATGCATCATCCACCTTGATCCCGAGCGTTGTCGTTGTCATAACAATCATTTGGCTTTCAGTCGATCGGCCGCGATTGTTTCATGATGATCGGCATTGACTTCCGAGTAGAAACCCTTTGGTTGCACCCTTCCAACACGGGTTGCACCCCAACACCCAAATCCCCTGAGACCAGCCGCACGCTTCTGCAATTTGATGCCCTGTGGCGGTGCCAAGTCACGAAATCCGCCCCCTCCAGGGTCAGGTGGTCACATCGTTCGCCGACCCTGTCGGTCGCACCCGAGATGGCGCAACGGTCTCGGTGCCGTACCGCTGGACTGGATGCGCAGCGATGCATGCAGCTTCAAGACCTACCTCGACCCCTGCAGCGAAATCCCACGTGCAGCGCCGATTCACCGATCGACAACGACCACTTCGCCGCCGACGCTGGTGCGCACGAAATCGTGCGCTGCGCCGGCCGATCGCCCCTTCCAAGAACTGATGACTTTCATGGCCGTCTTCGAAGCGTGTCTGGTTTGGATATTCGCTACTGTACCGGTATGATTTCGGGGATATTCACTAAAGTCGTGTCCTGGCTGCAGCTCCACCGGCGTTTGCCACCGTGCGGTGGGCTCCCAACCGTGAAAATCCATGAAAGACCTGGATCGCCTTGATTGCCGCATCCTCGATGCACTGCAGCGGGATGGCCGCATCGCCATCACCGAGCTGTCGGCCCAAGTGGGGCTGTCGGCCACTGCCTGCACCGAGAGGGTGCGCCGGCTGGAGCGCGACGGCATCATCTCCGGCTACCACGCCCGGCTTGACCCCGCGCGGCTGGGCAAGAAACTGCTCGTCTTCGTGGAGCTGAAGATGGCAACCAAATCCGACGAGGTGTTCGATCGGGTCAAGCAGCAGATCGCACACGTTCCCGAAGTGCTGGAGTGCCATCTCGTGTCTGGCGACTTCGACTACCTGGTGAAGCTGCGACTCAGAGAGATGTCGGAGTACCGCCATCTCCTGGGCAAGCTGCTGCTCAAGCTGCCATCGGCCACCGAGTCCCGCAGCTACATCGTCATGGAGGAAATCAAGGAGACGCTGTACCTGCGGCCTGAGTCGTGAATGGTGCGGCTGCCTTCGCCCGGCCGGCACCGGTGCGGTGAACTGGTGCCGTCACCATGAACCATTCCACAGCGCTCAAGGCTGTCGCGTCGCGAACGTGTCGCACTGCTCCATGCTGCCCGTGCTGAGGCCCCGCTTGAACCATGCCACCCGCTGGGCACTGGTGCCGTGGGTGAAGGTTTCGGGTTGCACGGTGCCCCGGGACTTGCGCTGTAGTGCGTCATCGCCGATGCGCGAGGCGGCGTTGAGCGCCTCCTCGATGTCGCCTTCCTCCAGGATGTGACGGGCGGCCTCCGCATGGTGGGCCCATACGCCGGCCAGACAGTCGGCTTGCAATTCGAGGCGCACGCTGAGCGCGTTCTGCTGCGCGGTGCTGACACGGCCACGCGCGCGATCCACCTTCTCCGTGATGCCCATCAGGTTCTGAACGTGGTGGCCCACCTCATGCGCGATCACATAGGCCTGCGCGAAATCGCCGGGCGCACCGAGCCGCGTGCGCAGGGTTTCATAGAAGCTGAGGTCGATGTAGACCTTCTGGTCGCCCGGGCAGTAGAACGGCCCCATCGCCGCCTCGCCCCAGCCGCAAGCCGTGGGTTCCGAGCCTCGGAAGAGCCGGAGCTTGGGCTCGCGGTAGGTGTCGCCCATTTCCTTGAACTGCTCGCGCCAGACGTCCTCGGTGTCGGCCAGCACCGTGGAGACGAAACGGGTCATCTGGTCGTCCGCCCGCAGCCTGGGCGCCGGGGCCTGCTGCACCGGGTCGGGCTGCCCTCCTCCGCCGAGCAGGCTCAGCACCGTGAACGGATTGATACCGAAGATCCAGCCGACCACGAGCGCCAGAACCACGGTGCCAAGCCCGATGCCGCGCCCGCCACCGAACGGCAGGCCGCCGCCGCCCGAGCGGGCGTCCTCGACGTTGTCGCTCTCGCGATTGCCTTCCCACTTCATGACTGCTCCTTCGCGCGCCGCTCACTGTTCTTTTAGCTGGTTTCCACGCGTTCGTCACGCGCGGCGCACGGCATCACCCGCAGTCAGGGCACCCCGGGCGGAAGCCCTCGCCCGCGCCCTGGCACGGCAGCCTGTGCGGCGGTGCTTTGCTCGATGAACTGGGCCAGCTGCGCAGACCAGTCGGCCGACTGCGGTTCGATCTCCGAAAGCGCCTCCACGGTGATGCCGGCGTCGTCGAGCATCTTGGTTGCCGCCGCATTGACGCGCACCTGATGGGACTTCTTTTCCAGGTAGACGACCTTGCGGATACCCACCTGGATGATGGACTGCACGCATTTCGGGCAGGGAAACTGTGTGGCATAGATGGTGAAGCCGGTCAACGGCAACACCACGCAGTTCAGGATGGCGTTCATCTCCGCGTGGACGATGTAGCTGTGGCGCGACTGGTAGGGATCCGTGTCGTCGTCCATCCAGTAGGTATGGTCGTGGTCGGCGCATCCACGCGGCAGGCCGTTGTAGCCCACCCCGGCGATCCGGTTGTCCGGGCTGACGATGCATGCGCCGTTGCGCTTTCGCGAATCCTTGGACCGTGCCGACGCCAGCAATGCGACACCCATGAACATCGAATGCCAGCGAATCAACGGACTGTTTTCCATGCCTTACCGCTCTGTTTCAGTGTGCCGAAGGCTCGACGGCCCCCCGCTTCGGCCGTGATTATCCTTGAGCGCCCAGGAATCAACGGGACGCGGCGCCGCCCTCGAGCCGACGCACCAGGGCGTGCAGGCGAGGCTGGATGTCCGGACCGACCCAGATCTGCGGGTTCGACGGACCGTCGGTCTTGCCAGCTTCCTTTTCGCGGCGGTCGATCACCGGCAGCGCCGCTTCATGCGCCGCCTGGAACGACCGGGTCTGCCGCAACTGCTCGGCATACACCGCACGGCCGTAGAAGGTCAGCTCCGACTTGCGGCCACAGCCATACGAGGTGTGGGTGGCATCGGCCGCTGTCATCACGAGCGTTCCGGGCGATTGCAGCGGCGCAATCCAGGAACCCGAGTAACACGCCGAAATGGAGATCACGCTGTAGCGAACGCCGGCCTCGTCGAGCCACTGGCGCACCTGCTCGGGCGTGACTTCTTCAACCGCCAGCGGGAAGAACCGCGCCGCCAGGCGCCCGTCGCTCGCGCCGTGGGACGTGAGGTGGATGAAGAGGATGTCCTCATCGCGGCCCATGCGCTCGGCCATCCGGGCGATGGCGCGCTGCAGGTTCAGCGGCGTGGCCCAGGGCACCTGGGCGATCGTCGTGCGGTGGTTCTGCAAGTTCACCAGACGGCCATCCGCGTCGAAGCGCTCACGCATCACGTCGCCCACCACCTTGACCTCGCGACTGAACACATCCTCATCGGCATACGGCGCGAACGTGATCGCATACAGCTCGGTCACGCCGGGCCGCTCGGGCAGCACGCCGTCGAGCGCCGCCTCGAACCGATCGGACTGCGCCTCAAAGACCTCCTGCGTCAACGGAGGTGGCCCGGCGCTGTCGTCGCCGTCATCGGCCGCGAGCGCCTCCCGGCTCGGGTACCAGAGGCTCGATGGAGGAAAGTACACGGAGACAGCACCATGAAGCACCAGCACGCCCATGGCCGCCAGGCGGTGCAGGCCTTTCGGCAGCAGACGAACAACCACCACCGATGCCGCCGCCATCTGCCAGAGCAAACTCACGGCCACCACCCCCAACCACACCTCGTCCAGGCGTTCGGGTGCAGGAGGAAAGCCGAACCGGTACAAAAGAACCTGCGCGACGCCGACGGGCAAGCCGATCAGGAGGGACTGAACCAGGAACCATGACAGTGCCGTGGCAGCGTCCGGCGTGGCGACCGCTTCCTTGCCATGTCGCGAGGCGAGCCAGGCCGCCAGGAGCAGTACCACCATCGACAGCCAACCGGTGCCCCATGCCGAAGCGACATGCTCGGCCGGACCGGCGATCTCCAGGCGGCTCAGAGCTGCGCCGGACAACAGGCCGGCTGCCACCAGACACAACACCACGGTGGGGCCGGCTGCGCCGCCTTGCCACCGGGGGTTCAGAAACACCACCGTGCGCAAGCCCTCGCGCAAAATCTCGCCGATTCCTGCTGCCCTTGCCGTCCCTGCCATGTGCGTCCTCCGGCGACCATCCTACTGCCTGAGGAAACCACGGAGGCGACTCGATTGTGCACGGGCGCAGAATGGGGCCGACGCTGCGCCCCCATGCGCCGCTGGAGACCTTGCCATGAGCAGAGCACGCACCTCTACCGAACTGCTCGCCCAGTACGCCGTGTACCACCGCGACCAGCGCAACATCGCTACGCACTTCTTCGGGGTGCCGATGATCGTCTTCGGCATCAGCGTGCTCCTGGCCCGGGCCCGCTTCAACGTGAACGACTTCACATTGAGCGCCGCCTGGCTCGCCTTTGCGCTTTCAGCCATCTGGTACCTGACCCGCCGCGGGCAATTCCTGCTGAGCGTCGCCGTCACGGCGGCCATCGGCATGGTGGTCGCTGCCGCGCACGGCGTGTCCGACGGCAGCACGGGCGGCTGGCTCGCCTGGGGCGTGGGCAGCTTCGTATCCGGGTGGATCGGCCAATTCCTTGGCCACTATTACGAAGGCCGCAAGCCGGCCTTCGCCGACGACCTGAGCGGGCTGCTCGTGGGGCCCATGTTCATCACCGCCGAAGCGCTCTTCGAGCTGGGCTGGAACAAAGCGTTGCTTGAGGAGATCGAGCGGCGAGCGGGGCCGACTCACCTCCGGAACCTGGTGATGTGACCTGTTTGCGCACGGGTCACGCCCCGCTGCCTGAAACCTTTCGCTTGGCGCGAGGCCTGTTCTCTGGCGAGGCCGCGCCGGGTCTCGGCCCGGCAGCCGAATTACCTTTCTGTCGCGCCAGAAAGGTAATCCAAAGAGCGCTTTGAACACCAGCTTCCCCGCATTTTGCTCAGGCGCTTCGGCCACGAATCCCCCGCACGACCACTGTCTCCAGCTCCACCGTGACCGTACGAGACACGGCCATGCCCGCTCGCATCAGATCGCTTTGCACTGTTGGCTCACTGGCCCCGGTGGGCCCCGGCTTTCGCCGGGGTGACACTTGTTTGCGGCCCCTCGCATGTGTTTGCGCCCCCCCCCCGCATGTCATACCGGCGAACGCCGGTACCCACTGCTCCAATGCCCACAACCGACGCCAAAGCGAGTGGAGAGGGCGAGCGAGCAAAGCGAGCAACGCCCCGAACCGCAAGCGACAGGCAGGCAAGCAAAGCGAAGCCGCACCTCAAGCCACCCGCGAGGCCGGCTCTGCCGGCCGACCCGGGGTCGCCCCTTGGGGGCAGGAGGCGCCAGCCGACTGGGGGGCCTTATTTAATTGTGATGGTCGGGAATTTCGCCGAGAAATCCTTGGATCGTTGGGCGATCTTGATGGCAACTTCTCGAGCGATGTGTTTGTACTGCCGCGCGATTTCGCCTTCGGGCTCGGCCACGACGGTCGGGGCGCCGGAGTCGACCTGGACGCGGATGCCCATGTCGAGCGGCAATGAACCCAGGTAGTCCATGCCGTACTCGGAGGCCATGCGGCGGCCGCCGTCCTGACCGAAGATGTGCTCGACGTGGCCGCAGTTGGAGCACACGTGCATGGCCATGTTCTCCACGACGCCCAGCACAGGCACGCCCACTTTCTCGAACATCTTGACGCCGCGCTTGGCGTCGATCAGGGCGATGTCCTGCGGCGTGGTGACGATCACCGCGCCGGTGAGCGGCACCCGTTGTGCAAGCGTGAGCTGGATGTCGCCGGTGCCCGGCGGCATGTCGATCAGCAGGTAGTCGAGGTCCTGCCAGTGGGTCTGGCGCAGCAGTTGGTCGAGCGCCTGCGTGGCCATGGGCCCGCGCCAGATCATCGCGTTGTCAGGCTCGACGAGGAAACCGATGGAGATGACCTGGACGCCATGGTTGCGCAGGGGCTCCATGGTCTTGCCGTCGGTGCTTTCCGGCCGTCCGCCGGCCAGCCCCATCATCGTGGGCAGGCTCGGGCCGTAGATGTCGGCGTCGAGCAGCCCCACCGAGGCGCCTTCGGCCGCGAGGGCGAGCGCAAGGTTGACAGCCGTGGTGCTTTTGCCGACGCCGCCCTTGCCGGAGGCCACCGCGATGATGTTCTTGACGTTCGGCAGCAGTTGCACCCCACGTTGAACAGCATGCGGAACGACGTTCGAGACCACCTCGGCCGACACCTGGCCCACCCCGGGCACGGTGCGCACGGCAGCCTCCAGGCGGGCGGCCAGTTCGGGCGCCAGGCTTTTCGCCGGATAGCCCAGTTCGATCCGGAAGGCCACGTCGGCGCCGGTCACGCGCAGGTCTTTCAGTTGCCGGGTACTGACGAAGTCCTTGCCGGTGTGGGGATCGGGAACGGTCTGGAGGGCGGCGGTCACCGCCTGTTCGCTGAGGGCCATGGAGAGAAACAAACGCGGTTGCGAAAAGGACAAGCACCTCAGTCTAGCGCGTGGTGGCGAGTCGGGCAGCCGGCACGCTCCATGCCTGCACCGGCGACTAGAATCAGTGCCTTCGCGCCCGTCCCGATCACCATGACCCGCAAGCTCTTCGTCACCACCGCCCTGCCGTACGCCAACGCCCCGTTCCACATCGGCCACATGATGGAGTACATCCAGGCCGACATCTGGGTGCGTTTCCTGCGGATGCAGGGGCATGAGGTGCATTTCGTCGGGGCCGACGACGCACACGGCGCGCCCATCATGATCGCGGCCGAGAAGGCCGGCAAGACGCCTCAGGCGTTCGTGGCAGAGATCGCCGCCGGCCGCAAGCAATACCTTGACGGCTTTCGCATCGCGTTCGACAACTGGCATTCCACCGACGGCCCGGAGAACCACGAACTCGCCCGGGAGATCTACCGCGGCCTGCGCGAAGCGGGCCTGATCGCCGAACGCACCATCGAGCAGTTCTTCGACCCGGTCAAGGGCATGTTCCTGCCCGACCGCTACATCAAGGGCGAATGCCCGAAGTGCGGTGCGAAAGACCAGTACGGCGACAACTGTGAGGTGTGCGGCGCGGTGTACCAGCCCACCGATCTCAAGAACCCGTTCTCCGCGCTGAGCGGCGCCACGCCGGAACTGCGCCAGAGCAAGCATTATTTCTTCCAGCTGTCCTCGCAGCGTTGCATCGATTTCCTGAAGGAATGGACCCACGCACCGGGCCGCCTGCAACCCGAGGTGCTCAACAAGATCCGCGAATGGTTCAACGAGGATGAGAACGGCAAGGCCGGCCTGTCCGACTGGGACATCAGCCGCGACGCGCCCTACTTCGGCATCCGCATCCCCGACACCGAAGACAAGTACTTCTACGTGTGGCTGGATGCGCCGGTGGGCTATCTCGCCTCGCTCAAGAACCACTTCGACAAGACCGGCCGGGACTTCGAGGCCTTCCTGCGCGATCCGTCCGTCGAACAGGTGCACTTCATCGGCAAGGACATCACCTACTTCCACACGCTGTTCTGGCCGGCGATGCTCCACTTCAGCGGACGCAAGACGCCCGACCGCATCAACGTGCACGGTTTCATCACCGTCAACGGCGGCGAGAAGATGAGCAAGAGCCGGGGTACCGGCATCTCGCCGCTGCGCTACCTCGAACTGGGCATGAACCCCGAGTGGCTGCGCTACTACATCGCCGCCAAGCTCAACGCCCGCAACGAAGACATCGATTTCAACCCCGAGGACTTCGTCGCCCGGGTCAACAGCGACCTGGTGGGCAAGTACATCAACATCGCGAGCCGCGCCGCGGGTTTCCTGACCAAGCGGTTCGGCGGCACGCTGTCGGCCGAGGTGGGCGTCGAAGGCCGCATGCTGCTGGACGGGCTGCGTGCACACCGTGTCGAGATCGAACGTCTCTACGATGAGCGCGAGTTCGGCAAGGCCCTGCGCGAGGTGATGCTGCTGGCCGACAAGGTCAACGAATACGTCGACCAGAACAAGCCGTGGGAGCTTGCCAAGCAAGCCGGGCAGGATGCCGTGCTGCACGACGTGTGCACGGTCTGCATCGAGGCGTTCCGCCTGCTCACGCTGTACTTGAAACCCGTGTTGCCGGGGCTGGCCGAACAGGTCGAAGCGTTCCTGCGCATCGCCCCGATGACCTTCGCCGATGCAGCACGCCCACTCGGCGCGCACACCATCGGTGCGTACCAGCACGTGATGCAGCGCGTCGACCCGAAGGTGCTCGAGGCGCTCTTCGAGCCGCCCGTGGTCGAGGTGCCGCCGCCAGGCGGCGAACCGCTCGCTGCCGAGGTCAAGATCGACGACTTCGCCAAGGTGGACCTGCGCATCGCCAAGATCGTCGATTGCCAGCATGTGGAAGGCTCCGACAAGTTGCTGCGCCTCACGCTCGACGCCGGCGAAGGCCGCCTGCGCAACGTGTTCAGCGGCATCAAATCGGCGTACCAGCCGGAGCAACTGATCGGCAAGCTGACCGTGCTGGTCGCCAACCTTGCGCCGCGCAAGATGAAGTTCGGCGTCAGCGAAGGCATGGTGCTGGCCGCATCGCACGCCGACGAAGCCAAGCAGCCCGGCATCTTCGTGCTCGAACCGGGCGCCGGCGCCACGCCGGGCATGCGGGTGCGCTGACCGGCGCCACATGGAACCGCAGCGGATCTTCGGCATTCCGCTCGCGCGGTTCCGGCCGCGGCTGCTGCAATCCCTTTCCAGCTACGACCGGCAGCGCTTCACGAGTGACGCCATTGCCGGCCTCACCGTCGGTGTGGTGGCGTTGCCGCTGGCGATGGCATTCGCCATTGCGAGCGGCGTCAAGCCCGAGCAGGGGATCATCACCGCCATCGTCGCGGGGTTCCTGATCTCGGCGCTGGGCGGCTCATCGGTGCAGATCGGAGGGCCCGCCGGCGCGTTCATCGTGATCGTCTACGGCATCGTCCAGCGCTACGGCCTGACGAACCTTCTGATCGCCACCGTCCTCGCGGGCGCGCTGCTGTTCGCCATGGGTGCCCTGCGGCTCGGTGCACTCGTGCGCTACATGCCGGTGGGCATCATCATCGGGTTCACGAACGGCATCGCGGTGCTGATCGCGTTGTCCCAGGTGAAGGACCTCCTCGGCCTGAAGATCCCGAAGATGCCGGCGGATTTTTTCTCGCAGATCGGCGCCATCACCGAGCACCTGGGCCAGTTCAATCCGTTCGCGTTCGGCCTCGGGGCCACCTGCGTGGCCATCCTCATGCTCTGGCCGCGACTGTTCGGCGCCGGCTCCGTCATTCCCTCCTCGCTCCTTGAAGGCCGCACGCTGCGCACTGCCGCACGGGTACCGGGGCCGCTGGTGGCGCTCGTGTCGCTCACCCTCGTGAGCTTCTGGTTCCACCTGCCGGTCGACACCATCGGCTCGCGCTTCGGCAGCATCCCGCAGGGCCTGCCCATGCTCTCGCTGCCCCCGTTCAGTTGGGAGAGTGCACAGCAATTGTTCGTCCCCACGCTGACCATTGCGCTGCTTGGCGCCGTCGAATCGCTGCTGTGCGCCCGCATCGCCGACAACCTCAGCCCCCAGCCGCGGCACGATCCGAACCAGGAACTGATGGCCCAGGGCATTGCCAACATGGTCGCCCCGCTGTTCGGCGGCATCCCGGCCACCGGCACGATCGCTCGCACCGTGACCAACCTTCGCGCCGGCGCGACGAGCCCGGTCGCCGGCATCGTGCATGCCCTGACGCTGCTGGCCGTGCTACTCGCCGCCGCCCCGCTTGCCGCGCATGTTCCGCTGCCGGTGCTCGCGGGCATCTTGCTGTTCGTCGCATGGAACATGGGCGAATGGCATGAGTTCCGCCGCCTGCGCCATTTCAATGTTCAGTACCGCCTGATCCTGCTGGGCACGTTTTTCCTGACGGTGGTGTTCGATCTGACGGTGGCCGTGCAGGTGGGTCTGGCGCTGGCCTGTGTGTTCTTCATCTACCGGATGAGTGCGCTGTTCCGGGTGGAGCGCATCGAGGGTCCGCCCGGCGTGGCGGTGTTCCGCTTGTTCGGCGCGCTGTTTTTCGGTGCCGTCGCCAAGGTGGAAGCGGTAGGTGAAACGCTGCCACCCGGCACCCGCGTGGTCGTGCTGGAAATGCACCAGCTCGTGTCCATGGACAGCTCCGGCCTCGACGCGCTGCAGCAGCTGCATCGCGCCCTGGCACGCCGTGGCCTCCCGCTGCTGCTGTGCCACCTGAACGAGCAGCCGCTCGACCTGGTGCGCCGCAGTGGCTTCGAGGCCCTGCTCGGGCCCGACCATGTGGCGGCGGACCTGGACACGGCGCTGCGCAAGGTCGAGCAGCCCGCCCCCCCCTGATCTCGCCGTAGGCGGGCCTGCGGCATGCGCTATGCTTTTTGATTCTTACAAATAACAACCAACCTCAGGAAACGATCCCGTGGGATTTCTGGATGATCTCAAACGTCAAGCCGCTGCGCTGAACAGCCAGAGCACTGTCGATGCCGCCGCGCTCGCGCGCAATGCGGCCCTGGTGGAGGCTGCGTGCAAGACCACCCTGCACTACTTCATGGAACTGGCGCCGCAGCTCAACGTGCTGCAGCTCAAGCCCCGGATCCGCTTCTCCCTGGACAGCCGCACGCCGCTGGACGGGCTGGCCCGCGGGGGGTTCACCGTCGACTCCCGGCAGCAGCGCCTGCGCGACCAGCAGGTCTTCGACCATGTCGTGATGCACGGCATGCAGACCACCGGCCAGAAGATGACGATGACCAAGGATTTCCCGCCGGAGATCGAACGTCTGGAGAGCCGACTGCGCCAGGCGGGCATCACGCCCGACGTCGACACCGTGCGCGACCCCGACAACAACCGCCTGCAACACGTCAAGTTCAAGTTCGTCGCGGACATCATCATCGCCGTGAAGCTCGTGCCGGACCACGACAACGGCCGCGTGCGGTTCCAGATGTCCAACCTCGATGCGATCGAATCCGTGTCCGCGGAGTTTCCGGCCCATGCGGTGACCACCGGGCTGCTCGATGAACTGGCCCGCTGGCTGACTGGCGAGCCTCACCAGTTCCTGAAGCTGGGCGAAAACGTCAGGCGGGTCGAGGCCTGAACGGCCGGCTGGCGTTGCAGCCCGCCGGTGTCGGCGGGCCATCGTGCGCCCCGCCTCCGGCGGACGACAAGGTAAAATCGCGCGCATTGCCTCAGTGCCCGCCGGGCGCCTCTCACCATGCCGCTATTCTGGAAGCCCTACAAGTCCGACGTGACGTCGTTCATCGAGACCCTCAAGGCGCAAAAGCCCACGCTGGAAGCCGAACAGCGCCAGGGCCGCGCACTGTTGTGGGACCGCCCGTACGACGCCGCCTCGGAATCCGAGTACCGCGCATCGCGCGTGCCGCAGCAGCCTTACGTCTACCAAACCAAGCGCTGACGCGGCCCCTGCCCACCGCTCCGTGACGATGGACACCGACCTGGCCCGGTCATCACCCGACGCCATCTCCCCCAGCGTGGTCGACAACGTCGCCGTGGCCCGCCTGTACGGCGAGCCGCTGTTCGCGATGCCGACGGACCTGTACATCCCCCCGGATGCGCTGGAGGTGTTCCTCGAAGCCTTCGAGGGCCCGCTCGACCTGCTCCTCTACCTGATTCGCAAGCAGAACTTCAACATCCTCGACATCCCGCTGGCGAGCGTCACGGTCCAGTACCTCGCCTATGTCGAGCAGATCCGCAAGACCAACCTCGAGTTGGCCAGCGAATACCTGCTGATGGCGGCGATGCTGATCGAAATCAAGTCGCGGATGCTGCTGCCGCCGAAGAAGACGGCCGAGGGCGAGGAAGCGGAAGACCCGCGTGCGGAGCTGGTGCGCCGGCTGCTCGAATACGAGCAGATGAAACTGGCCGCCGCCCGGCTCGATGCGCTGCCGGTCATGGGCCGCGATTTCCTGCGTGCCCAGGTGGCGGTGGAGCAATCGCTGACCGTCCGCTTCCCCGACGTCGATCCCGGCGAGCTGCGCGCTGCCTGGCTCGACATCCTCAAGCGGGCCAGGCTGAATCAGCACCACACGATCACCCGCGAGCAGTTGAGCGTCCGTGAACACATGAGCATCGTGCTCAGGCGCCTGCAGGGCCGGCGCTTCGCCACGTTCGAGGATCTGTTCGATGTCAGCCGCGGTCCGCAGGTGCTTGTCGTCACGTTCATCGCAATGCTCGAACTTTCGCGCGAGCACCTGCTCGAAGTGACGCAGGCCGAGGCGTTTGCGCCCATCTATGTCCGGCTGGCCTACCAGCCGACCTGACCCCACT
>Ga0070659_100001139_pt1 | contig 19382 bp, 18 predicted proteins | sample KBSC23metaG_FD_64666 | JGI IMG/M metagenome (GOLD analysis project Ga0070659, IMG submission 64666) | Corn rhizosphere microbial communities from Kellogg Biological Station, Michigan, USA - KBS C2-3 metaG | ecosystem: Host-associated > Plants > Roots > Rhizosphere > Soil ... | reverse complement strand
TCGAGATGCGCGAGGTGATCGCCAGGATCGTCGACGGCTCGGTGCTGGAGGAGTTCAAGCCGCGCTACGGCGCCACGCTGATCACCGGCTTCGCCTGGCTCTACGGCTACCCCGTGGGGATCATCGCCAATAACGGCATCCTGTTCTCGGAATCGGCCTTGAAAGGCACGCACTTCATCGAGCTGTGCTGCCAGCGCAAGATCCCGCTCGTGTTTTTGCAGAACATCACCGGTTTCATGGTCGGCCGCAAGTATGAGAACGAAGGCATCGCCCGCAACGGCGCGAAGATGGTGACGGCAGTCTCGACCGCCGCCGTGCCGAAATTCACCGTCATCATCGGTGGCAGCTTCGGCGCGGGCAACTACGGCATGTGCGGCCGCGCCTTCTCACCGCGCATGCTGTGGATGTGGCCGAATGCACGCATCTCGGTGATGGGCGGCGAGCAGGCGGCCAGCGTGTTGGCGACCGTCAGGCGCGACGGCATCGAGGTCAAGGGCGGTACGTGGAGCAAGGAAGAGGAGGAGGCGTTCAAGGCTCCGATCCGCGCGCAGTACGAGCATCAGGGACATCCCTACTATGCGACGGCCCGCCTGTGGGACGACGGGGTGATCGACCCGGCGGATACGCGCATGGTGCTGGGGCTGGGACTCTCCGCAGCGCTGAATGCACCGATTCCGGAGACGAAGTTCGGCGTGTTCAGGATGTGACTCTCAACCACGTTCACCGCAGGAAGACATGCAAACCATCGAAATCGACATCGCCGGGCTGGTCGCTACCGTATGGCTGAACCGTCCCGACATGCGCAACGCATTCAACGAAGTCGCGATCGCCGAACTGACACAGGCCTTCCGCGAACTGGGCGGCAATCCCGGCGTGCGTGCGGTCGTGCTTGCCGCGCGCGGCCCCGCTTTCTGTGCTGGTGCCGACCTCAACTGGATGAAAAAGATAGCGGGCTACACGCACGAGGAAAATCGCATCGACGCCGCCCGGCTCGCGGAAATGTTGCATGTCATTCATACCTGCCCAAAGCCGGTGGTAGCGCGCGTGCAGGGCGATTGCTATGCAGGCGGCATGGGGCTAGTGGCGGCTTGCGATATTGTCATCGTCGCCGAGCAGGCGAATTTTTGCCTCTCCGAGGTGAAACTGGGTCTTATTCCTGCGACAATTTCGCCTTATGTCATTCTCGGCATGGGCGAAAATGCCGCCCGCCGCTATTTTCTGACGGCGGAACGCTTTTCCGCGCAGGAAGCGCACCGGATCGGCTTCGTGCATCAGGTCGTTGCCGCCGACGCGCTGGATGCCGCCGTTGCCGACATTGTCAATGCGCTGGTCAACAATAGCCCGAATGCCGTGAAGGAAGCCAAGCGCCTGGTGCGGGATGTGGCCGGCCAGCCGCTGACGGCGGAATTGATTGCCGATACCGCCTGTCGCATCGCCGATATTCGCAGTTCGGCGGAGGGCAAGGAGGGCGTGCAGTCGTTCCTGGAAAAGCGCAAGCCGGGATGGTTGAGTTAGAGAAGAAGTCCCTTCCCCCTTGCAGGGGGAAGGAGCTGGAAGCAGGAAATTTTTGGAGCGGTATTTGAATTCACCTCAACAAACCGACTGGGTCGCACGCAGTCTGAAAAGCGTCTGGCATCCGTGCACGCAGATGCAGCACCACGAGACCGTGCCGCTGGTGCCGGTCAGCCATGGACGCGGCGCCTGGTTATACGATGCCGACGGCAGGCGCTATCTTGATGCCATCAGTTCCTGGTGGGTCAACTTGTTCGGCCATGCCAATCCGCGCATCAACGTCGCCCTGAAAGACCAGCTCGACAAGCTTGAACATGCGATGCTGGCAGGCTTCACCCATGAGCCGGTGATCGCGCTATCCGAGCAACTGGCGGCGCGTACCGGCAATGTGCTCGGCCATTGTTTTTATGCTTCCGACGGTGCATCCGCAGTCGAGATCGCGCTGAAGATGAGTTTTCATTTCTGGCGCAACAGCGGCCAGACCGGCAAGCGCGAATTCGTGTGCCTGAAGAATAGCTATCACGGCGAAACCATCGGCGCGCTTGCCGTCACCGATGTCGCGATCTTCCGCGACGCTTACGGCCCGATGCTGCAGCAGGCGCATGTGGTCGCCAATCCCGATGCGCGTCAGGCACAGGAAGGCGAAACCGCCGCCGATGTCGCCGCTCGCGCCGCCGCCGAACTTGAAAGCCTGCTGCAACAGCGCGGTGATGCCATTGCCGCCGTCATCGTCGAGCCGCTGGTGCAATGCGCCGCCGGCATGGCCATGTACGATTCCGCCTATCTGAAACAAGTACGCGTGCTGTGCGACCGCTACAAAGTGCATCTGATCGCCGACGAAATCGCCGTCGGTTGCGGCCGCACCGGCAGCTTCTTCGCCTGCGAACAGGCACAGATCTGGCCGGATTTTCTTTGCCTGTCCAAGGGCATCAGCGGTGGTTATCTGCCGCTGTCGCTGGTGATGACGCGCGACGCCATCTATCAAGCCTTCTACGACGCCGACATTCGCCGCGGCTTCCTGCATTCTCATTCCTACACCGGCAATCCGCTCGCCTGCCGCGCCGCACTGGCTACGCTCGCGATCTTCGACGAGGACGATGTGCTCAATCGCAACCACGAAAAAGTCGAACGCCTGACTCGCGCATTGCAGCCGCTGGCGACGCATCCGCAAGTGAAACACTTCCGCCATCGCGGCATGATCTGGGCCTTCGATGCGCTCATCGACGATGCCGCCCGAGCCGCGACTTTCTCGCGTCGCTTCTTCAGCGAAGGACTGCAGCAGGAATTGTTGTTGCGCCCCATCGGCACCACCGTCTACCTGATGCCTCCCTACATCCTCGATGAAGAGGAAATCGAAGGGCTTGCGGCGCGTACGCTGTCGGTGTTTGACAAAGTGGCGGGAGGCCGATGATGGAATTGCTTGCCGCACTCGAACGCGAACTGAGCCTGCTCGACGAAGCCAGCCTGCGCCGCCGTCGCCGCACCACCGATACGCCCTGCGCGCCGCACGTCATGGTCGATGGCCGCGAAATGCTCGCCTTCTGCAGCAACGATTACCTCGGCCTCGCCGCTCATCCGCGCATCGTTGAAGCATTGCGCGAAGGCGCGTTGCGCTACGGCGTCGGCAGCGGCGGCGCGCACCTGATCAGCGGCCACTCGCGCGCCCATGCCTTGCTGGAAAACCGCTTCGCCGAGTTCATGTCGCCGTACATCGCCTCGGCGCGCGCCCTCTATTTCTGCACCGGCTACATGGCCAACCTCGCGACCTTGACGGCGCTGGCAGGCCGCGACGCCGATATTTTTTCGGAAGAGCTCAACCATGCATCGCTGATCGACGGCGTGCGTCTCTCGCGCGCCAATGCACACATCTATCCGCATGGCGATACCGCCGCCTTGCAGCGCATGCTTGAAGCCAGCAGCGCCAAGACCAAGGTGGTGGCGACCGACAGCGTGTTCAGCATGGACGGCGATATCGCTCCTTTGCGCGAACTTGCCGCACTGTGCGAGCAGCATGGCGCGTGGCTGGTGATCGACGATGCGCACGGCTTCGGCGTGCTCGGCGAACACGGGCGCGGCGTGCTCGAACATTTGAATCTGAAATCGCCTCATGTCGTCTACATGGGCACGCTTGGCAAGGCGGCAGGCGTCGGTGGCGCTTTCGTCGCGGCGCATGAGACGGTGATCGAATGGCTGGTGCAGCGTGCTCGCCCCTACATCTACACCACGGCCGCCCCGCCGGCGCTGGCGCATGCTTTGCTGACGGCGGTCGAACTGATCGACAGCGAGGAAGGCCACACTCGTCGCGCTCATCTGCAGAACTTGATTGCGCAGTTCAGAGATGCTTTGCGCCTGCAACGCTGGCAACTGTTCGAGTCGCGCACAGGCATTCAACCGGTGATCATCGGCCCTAACGACGAGGCCCTGCAGGTCGCGGCCAGCCTGCACGAACAAGGCTTCTGGGTACCGGCGATCCGTCCACCGACCGTCCCTGCCGGCACCTCCCGCCTGCGCGCCACGCTGTCTGCCGCTCACACCTCGCAAGACGTCGCCTTGCTGGCGCAGGTTCTGAATGCAATGGAACAAAAGGTGAGCACATGAACGCGAAAGTTGCTTACTTCGTCACCGGCACCGATACCGAGATCGGCAAGACCTTGATTTCCAGCGCGATGCTGTACGCGCTGGGGCAGGCAGGCGTGCGTGCAGCCGGCATGAAGCCGGTCGCCGCCGGCGCGGAATTGCGCGACGGCGCCTGGCACAACGAGGATGCCGATCGTCTGGCCGAAGCCGCCAACGTCGCCCTGCCGCGTGAACTGACGACCCCCTACTTGCTGCGCGATGCCGCCGCGCCGCACATCGCCGCCCAGCAGGAAAACATCGCGATCGACCTCGATCACATTCTTGACTGCTATGCGAAGGTGTCGGCGCAGGCCGATGCCGTGGTGGTGGAGGGCGTCGGCGGCTTTCGCGTGCCCTTGTCGGACCATGCCGACACGGCCGACCTCGCGCAACGGCTCGGACTGCCGGTGATCCTGGTTGTCGGCCTGCGCCTGGGCTGCCTGAACCACGCACTGCTTACCGCCGAGGCGATACAGGCGCGCGGCCTGCGGCTTGCCGGCTGGGTCGCCAACGTCGTCGATCTTGGCATGCGCTATGGCATGGACAACATCGAAGCGTTGACCGCGCGCCTGCCTGCACCCCTGCTCGGCTGCGTGCCGCGCCTGCCTGCCGCTCTACCGGCGGGCGCCGCCACGCATCTTGATTTTTCCAGTCTGCCCGGATGGCCTGTCAAAGGCAGTCGTCCCGTTAATCCCTGAATCAAAGGAAGTTGTTTATGTCGCTGCAACCCGTTACCTTTCAAGCCATCCCGACCCCCGCTGCCGTAAAGGCCATCGCCGCGCAACGCTGGCCGGTGGACGACGTGCTCGCCCTGTTCGAGCTGCCGTTCAACGATTTGCTGTTCCGTGCGCAGCAGGTGCATCGCGAGCACTTCGATCCGCAGGAAGTCGAGCTGGCGACGCTGCTGTCGATCAAGACCGGCGGTTGTCCGGAAGATTGCGGCTACTGCCCGCAAGCGGCGCGCTATGACACCGGGGTGCAGGCGCAGAAACTGCTCGAACTGGAAAAAGTGCTAGAAGCCGCACGCCAGGCCAAGGCCAGTGGCGCGACCCGCTTTTGCATGGGCGCTGCCTGGCGCGGCCCGAAAGACCGCGACCTCGACCATGTGGAAGCCATGGTGCGCGGCGTGAAGGAGCTTGGCCTCGAAGCCTGTGCCACGCTGGGCATGCTGGAAGATGGCCAGGCCGAACGCCTGAAAGCGGCCGGTCTCGACTACTACAACCACAACCTCGACACCGCCCCCGAGTTCTACAACAACATCATCAGCACCCGCGACTATGAAAACCGGCTCGACACGCTGGAGAAGGTGCGCAACGCCGGCATCAAGGTCTGTTGCGGCGGCATCATCGGCATGGGCGAATCGCGCCGTCAGCGCGCCGGGCTGATCGCGCAACTGGCGAACATGGAGCCGTATCCCGACTCGGTGCCGATCAACAACCTGGTACAAGTGGAAGGCACGCCGCTGTACGGCAGCGACAAGATCGACCCGCTGGAATTCGTGCGCACTATCGCGGTGGCGCGCATCACCATGCCCAAGGCGCGCGTGCGTCTGTCGGCAGGCCGTCGCGAAATGGGCGAAGCGGTGCAAGCGCTGTGTTTCGTCGCCGGAGCGAACTCGATTTTCTATGGCGAGAAGCTGCTGACGACCGGTAATCCGGATGCGGATGCCGATCGTGAATTGCTGGTGAAACTGGGGATGCGCACGAAGGAAGTGCAGATTGAAGAGCACGTTGAGCAGTAAAGGAAGAGTTCCTTCCCCCTCTTAGGGGGAAGGCTAGGATGGGGGTGGGGCGTTCGAGTAAACGCATCTGTATGTACAACCGTCTCCCCCCCATCCCAACCTTCCCCCTAAAAGGAGGAAGGGGTAGGGAGGAGAAGTAGTACCGTCCATAACACTTGCCCTCTGTCGAGAGAAAAATGTTCACCAAGATCCTGATAGCAAATCGCGGTGAAATCGCTTGCCGCGTGGCCGCTACCGCACATCGGCTCGGCATTAAAACCGTCGCGGTCTATTCGGAAGCGGACGCTAACGCCAAGCATGTTGCCGTATGTGATGAATCGGTCTTGATCGGTTCCGCACCGGCTAAGGAGAGCTATCTGCGCGCCGACAAGATCATCGAGGTGGCAAAGGCTACCGGTGCACAGGCAATCCATCCTGGTTACGGCTTCCTTTCCGAGAACGAACACTTCGCGCAAGCCTGCGCAGCCGCCGGTCTCGTTTTCATTGGTCCGCCTGCTTCCGCCATTCGCGCGATGGGCTCCAAATCCGCCGCCAAAGCCTTGATGGAAAAAGCCGGGGTGCCGCTCGTGCCCGGCTACCACGGCGACACCCAGGATGCGGACTTCCTGCAGGACCAGGCCGACCAGATAGGCTACCCTGTGCTGCTCAAAGCCAGCGCCGGGGGCGGCGGCAAGGGCATGCGCATCGTGGAGCAGAGCGCCGACTTCAAGGCCGCGCTGGCGTCCTGTAAGCGCGAAGCGATCAACAGCTTTGGCGACGACCGCGTGCTGGTCGAGAAATATCTGACCCGCCCGCGCCATATCGAGATACAGGTGTTTGCCGATACCAAGGGCAACTGCGTCTACCTGTTCGAACGTGATTGCTCGGTGCAGCGCCGTCACCAGAAGGTGCTGGAAGAAGCGCCTGCACCGGGCATGACGCCGGAGCGCCGCAAGGCAATGGGCGAGGCGGCTGTTGCGGCAGCCAAGGCGGTGGGCTATGTCGGCGCAGGCACGGTCGAATTCATCGCCAATCAGGACGGTAGCTTCTACTTCATGGAAATGAACACGCGCCTGCAGGTCGAGCATCCCGTCACGGAGATGATCACCGGCCTCGATCTGGTCGAATGGCAATTGCGCGTGGCTGCCGGCGAAGCTTTGCCGAAGCAGCAGGACGAGCTGGCGATTCACGGTCATGCGCTGGAGGCGCGCATCTATGCGGAGAACCCGGAGAAGGGCTTTCTGCCTTCGATCGGTGCCTTGCTCCACATGCACACGCCACAGGCGGTGACCTTCGAACTGGGCAAGGGTGTCGGCGGCAGCGACCCGGCAGCAGTGCGCATCGATTCCGGCGTACGCGAAGGCGATGCCATCTCCCCGTTCTACGACCCGATGATCGCCAAGCTCATTGTCTGGGGCAACGATCGCGACGAAGCATTGGCGCACATGTCGCAGGCCCTGTCGGAATACCAGATTGTTGGACTGGCCACCAACGTCGCCTTCCTGAAGCGACTGGTCGAGAGTGAGCCGTTTGCGCAGGCTGACCTTGACACCGGCTTGATCGAACGGCATCGCGAGGCCTTGTTCCCACCTGCGTCAACGCTTGGCATCGAGGTACCGGCACTGGCGGCAGCTTCGTTGCTGGCAGCAGAGCAGGGTGGCGCTGGCAACGATCCATGGACGAACACCAGCGGCTGGCGCTTGAACAGCAGCCTCGTGCGTAATCTGCACTTCGCAGATGAAGCCAACAAATATTCGTTGTCGGTGGAATATCTGCCGGTTGGCTGGCGGCTTATGCAAGATGGTGCGTCAGCGGCGATGACGCTGGTCGAACGCGCAGGCAAGCAGCTCGTCATCAAACTCAATGGCGCGAGTGTGCGCGGTACGGTGGTGCGAGAGGGCGACGTCTTCCACGTCTTCACTGGCGGCGCGCACTACGCCCTGAATTACAATGACCCGCTCGCGCATGCCGGCCAGGCGGAAGCCGAAGGCGGCCGTCTCACCGCACCGATGCCCGGCAAGATCGTCGCGATCATCGCCGAGAAAAGCAGACAAGTCGAAAAAGGCGCACCCTTGCTCATCATGGAAGCGATGAAGATGGAACACACCATTGCCGCGCCTGCCCAGGGCGTGGTGGAGGATTTCCTCTACGCCGTGGGCGACCAGGTGGCGGAAGGTGCGCAGTTGCTGGTGTTTAAGGCAGCCTGAGCAACGGAGAAACTACCCCTCTCCCGCAGGCGGGAGAGGGGCAGGGGTGAGGGGGATCGCGAGACCTTTTGAGGTCTTTGCAAGCACCCTCATCCCCAACCCTTCTCCCGCTTGCGGGAGAAGGGAGCAAACCCGGTTCGATCAAGCAGCGCAGAATATGTCAAAAAACTTTTGCGTACTGGCTTAGAGCGGTTTGCTCTTCGATAAAAGGCGGTAGGGTGCGCTTTGCGCACCAGTGCTCTTACGACGAACTCTTGGTGCGCGGAGCGCACCCTACACTGATTTGCAAACCGCTCTAGGCGGTCAGTACGCAAGCGAAGCATTCAACAAAAGGCTCCTTTATGCCCCTCCCAACCAAAGTAAAAATCGTCGAAGTCGGCCCCCGCGACGGCTTGCAGAATGAAAAGGAAACCATCCCCGCCGAGGTCAAGATCGAGCTGGTGAACCGGCTGACCGATGCTGGGTTTCCCAACATCGAGGCCGCTTCCTTCGTCTCGCCGAAATGGGTGCCGCAGATGGCGACCTCGGCGGAAGTGATGGAAAAAATCCGTCGCAAGCCGGGCGTGATCTATTCGGCGCTGACGCCCAACATGAAAGGCTTTGAAGCCGCGCTTGCCGCCAAGGCCGACGAAATCGTGATCTTCGGCGCCGCCTCGGAAGCCTTCTCACAGAAGAACATCAACTGCTCCATCGCGGAATCCATCGAGCGTTTCCGCGAAGTCGCGCAAGCGGCCAGGCAACACAACCTCCGCTTGCGCGGCAGCATCAGTTGCTCCTTCGGTTGCCCTTATCAAGGCGAGGTGTCGCCGGAAAGCGTGGCCGACGTGGTCCGGCGCTTGCGCGATCTCGGCTGCGACGAGATCGACATCGCCGACACCATCGGCGTCGCCACGCCGAACAAGGTGAAAACAGTGTTCGAGCGCGTGACGAAGGAGTTTCCGGTCGAGCGTTTGTCCGGCCACTTCCACGACACCTACGGCCAGGCGCTGGTGAACATCTACGCCGCGCTGGAATCCGGCATCGCCATCTTCCACTCTTCCGTCGCCGGTCTCGGCGGCTGTCCGTATGCGAAGGGCGCCACCGGCAATGTATCGACGGAAGACGTGCTGTACATGATGAACGGCCTCGGCATCGAGACCGGTATCGACCTCGACAAGGTGGTCGATGCCGGCCAGTTCATTTCGCAGCATCTCGGCCGCAAGGCCGTCAGCCGCACAGGCAATGCGATCGCCGCGAAGCGAACGGTGGAGGTGGCGCGATGACCCAGGTTGAATTCGACCCTGCCAAGGATGACGGCATCGTGCCATCTCCCTGCATCAATGTCTGCAGGATGCATGCGCAGACGGGCCTGTGCGAGGGATGTTTTCGCACGATAGAAGAGATCAGAAACTGGAGAAACGCGAGCAACGAATACAAGCGCGCGGTGTGGATGGAAATCGAGAAGCGGCAGCAGGAGTTGTTCTGAACATTATTGTCCGACAGGAGTTTTGCCATGAAAACGATAGACTGGTACTTCGACTTCGTCTCGCCCTTCTCCTATCTCCAAAGCGAGCTTCTGCATACGCTGCCAGACGCGCAGATCGCATTCAAGCCAGTGCTTTTGGCGGGCCTGCTCAACCATTGGGGTAACAAGGGCCCTGTCGAAATTCCACCCAAGCGTCAGTGGACTTTTGAGCATTGCGTCTGGCTCGCACACAAGCACGGCATTCCCATGCGGCTGCCGGCGTGCCATCCCTTCAATTCGCTGCCGCTGCTTCGTTTGTTCATTGCACTGGGCTCCACGACCGAGGTCATGCACCGTCTGTTCCGCTACGTCTGGCGGGAAGGCCGGCTGCCCACCGAGACGGACAATTGGGACGCTTTGTTGAAGGAATTGCACGCCAATGACGAGATGCTGGAGTCGCCTGCCGTCAAGCAGCAATTGCGCAGTCATGGCGAGCAGGCCGTTACTGTCGGCGTGTTTGGCGTGCCGACCGCTGTAGTGGATGACCGCTGCTTCTGGGGACTTGATGCGACCGACATGCTGACTGCTTACCTGAACGGCGATTCCTTCTTTCAATCCGAACTGCTGAAGCAGGCGCAGAACCTGCCGCAAGGCGTGCAGCGCAAGGGGACATGAGATTCGGACATCCGCAAGCTCCGATGTCCGAATTTGTCCGCATCTTGTCTCTTGCGTGCCTGTCCGGCTGAGAGCGTCTTCACTACCATGCAGGAAACCCACCTGCAAGGAAGAAATCATGCTCAGCGTAGGCATCCTGGTCTTTGATGACGTCGAGATCCTCGACTTCTCCGGCCCCTATGAAGTGTTTTCCACGGCAGCGCGCGTGCATGCGTGCTTGCTCAAATCTCAGCCGGAGTTCCGCTGCTTCCTCATCGCGCCGGAAATGCGGCCGATCCGTGCGCGGGGCGGCATGAAGGTATTGCCGGATTGCGTATTGCTTCCTTCGTCCGATATCGACGTGCTGATCGTGCCCGGCGGCGATGTATCGGGCGTGCTCGACAACAAGACGGTGATCGACTGGATACGCATGCAAGCCGCGAGCGGATACATCACCGCGTCGATATGTACCGGCGCTTTCCTGCTCGCCGAGGCCGGTTTGCTGAACGGACTGCATGCGACCACGCACTGGGAGGATTGCGACGATCTTGAACAGCGCTACCCGGCGCTGACAGTGCGTCGCAATGTGCCTTGGGTGGACTGCGGTAAAGTCGTGAGTTCGGGCGGCATTTCGTCCGGCATCGATATGAGCCTGCATTTGGTGGAGCGCCTGGCGGGCCGGCAAATGGCGGAAGCAACCGCAAGACAAATGGAATACCGATGGAACCGTGAGGCAGCACATGACTTTTCCCGATCGACCGATACCCGTGTACTTCCTGTTGCGCAAAGACATGCTGGCGCTGGACCTGGCCGGCCCGGCAGAAGTGCTGTGCTATGCAAACCGGCATAGGGCCAAGCAGGGCGAGCCGCCGTTGTTCGACCTGCGCTATATCAGCGCCGAGCCGCGCATCGAGATGTCCATCGGGCTTGAAGCTTCGGGTTTTGCAGGCTTGCCGGATCGGGTGGAAGAGGGGGCGATCGTCATGCTGATCGGCTGCGCCGGCAGTGACGACGATTTCGACAGCGATGCCGCCAGGAAGGTAGTCGCATGGATGAAGAGGCATGTGACGCCGGATCACCGCCTGCTGTGCATCTGCTCAGGTTCGATACTGGCCGGTCATGCCGGTCTGCTCGATGGGCGGCAGTGCACCACGCATCACAGTCATTGCGACGACTTGCGCCGCATCGCTCCGCGCGCGCAGGTGCAGGAGAACCGGATCTTTGTGCAGGACGGCAATATCTACACCAGTGCAGGTGTCACAGCCGGCATCGATCTTACGCTGCATCTCGTAGCGCAGATCGCCGGGCATGCGTTCGCCGCCATGATCGCGCGAGCAATGGTGATCTATATGCGGCGTGCCGGTACAGACCCGCAGTTATCGCCCTGGCTCGCGCATCGCAATCACCTGCATCCTGCTGTGCATCGCGTACAAGACGCGATCGTCGCCGATCCCGTCAGGGATTGGAGCAACGGGCAGCTTGCGCAAATCGCTTGCACCAGCGAGCGGCATTTGACGCGGCTTTTCCGTGAGCATGCGGGAACCGGCATCGTCGATTACCTGCACCGCATCCGCATCGCTCTCGCACGAGACTTGCTGATGCAATCGCGGCTCGACATCGAGCGCGTCGCCGAGCAGACCGGGTTTGGCTCCAGTCGGCAATTGCGGCGCGTGTGGAAGAAGTTCGAAGCGATGCCACCCAGCTTGCTGCGCGGAGAAGACAAGGAAACACACGTCTCTGGGGGGCGTGATAGAATCGCGCCGATTGTTGCACTGCAAACACGTTGAGAATTTTGCATTAGGTAAGTTCAGCAGCCTCTTTGCCCTCTGTCTATGCAACTCTTCTTGGTATATAAGGTCACACGCGAGTCTAAAACATTAGGATTTAGGCAACGGCGTCTTTGATATTCGTCAACATGTAATTCATGCCTCGTCTTAGCATGGGCACTCATAAGTGAACTCTCAGCAATAGACTTTAAACAATGGCGGTCCTGATATTCATCAGCTTGTAATTCATGCCTCGTTTTTTCAAATCGCTGCTTTCAGCATTGTTGGCTATCTCTTTGACTATGCAAGGAGTATTTCTGCCATTGCTGCAGGCATCCCCTGTCAACCAAATGACGAAGTCAGAGGATACTGCGAGCCTGTTTAACATCGCCAAGCACGACTCGAAAAACAGCCAGGATAAGGAACGTTCTTGCGATGCGGATGACCAGGATGAGGACCAATCCGAAAAAGAAAACGTATCCTGGCAACTCGATTTCTGCGGTATTTTTTACCATCCTTTAGCACTTCAATCTTTTTCAGAACTCTTCCCGGTCGAATCTCTCCATCGACCGATGTCGCCTGTTTCCGGCATTTTCCGTCCCCCTCGGGCTTAAACCTGCATCGTATTCCGATCATCGCCAAGACGATGCTCGGACTCGGATATTGAGCTGAGCGCATTTGCAAGGATGCGTCGCAGGTCGGTCTTTCCGCCAATTTTCCACAACCATCATGCGCGCCATTCATGGCGATTCGGCGCAAAGGAGGAGTTATGGAGTAATTCAGTCTTCGTATTCTTTTAGCCGCTTTATTTGAATTTGCAGTTAGCGTTGTTTCGATCCCGGCGGCTATGCCTCTGGTCCACCATTTTTAGCTGAGGCGAAAGACCTCGGCTTGTCTAGCAATCAGAAAAGGAAAAACAATGTACAGACACCCACTTATTGAACGCGACAAGATCACTCCATCTGAAGCTCTGGATTTTCTTATCGAAGGTAATCAACGATTTAAAAACAATATTTCCATTAATAAGAATCTATTGCAGGTAGTGAATATCACTAAGGATCAGCAACATCCCTTTGCCGCTATTTTGAGTTGCAGCGATTCACGCACTGCCACCGAGCTTATTTTCGATCAAAGCCTTGGCGACATCTTCAGCGTTCGCTTGGCCGGAAATATCGCTTCCAACAAGGCAATCGGCAGCCTCGAATATGCTTGCCGCTATTTAGGTTCGCACCTGGTTGTTGTGCTGGGCCATACCAAATGCGGTGCAGTGAAGGCCGCATGCGATCACTTCAAGGGTGGGCATATCGGCGAAATCACTTCGCTCATCGCTCCGGCAGTAGCGAGAGAATGCACCCATAAAGACAACAGGAATTCAGGCAACGCGGCCTTTGTCGACCAGATATGCGAGCTCAATGTGGGGCTGCAGATGCAGCGCATCTTGCAGCGAAGCGAGATCCTGCAGGAGTTGCTGCGAGAGCGGCGTATCGGCCTGGTGGGCGGTGTGTATGACCTGGAAACCGGAGTTGTGACCTTCCCGCCTCAATATCTCTGGTTTCATTTGTCCGACGCCCTGCAGCAAACTGAAGCCGATCAGATGCCGACCTCATCTCAGCAAGGAGAAACACATGTCTTGGCTTGAACGTCTCGCCCCCGGTAGAAATTTCCTGGCTTCGATCGTCGTGTTTCTGGTAGCACTGCCGCTTTGCATGGGCATTGCCATTGCATCCGGGCTGCCTCCCACCGCAGGCATCGTCACCGGAATAGTCGGGGGAATGATTGCCGGCACACTCTCCGGATCGCCATTAACCGTGAGCGGCCCTGCTGCCGGACTGGTGGTCCTTGTGGCCGATATGCTTCAGCGTTTCGGATTGGGCATGCTGCCGGTCATTATCTTCCTGGCCGGCCTTGTCCAGGTACTTGCCGGCGCAGCGCGGTTGGGGGTTTGGTTTCGTGCTATTTCACCCGCCGTCATCCATGGCATGCTGGCAGGTATCGGTATCCTCATTATCGGCTCGCAATTCCATCTCATGCTTGACCGGTCTCCTCTTAGCGGTGGCATCAAGAATCTGATGGGGATGCCTAATGCGTTGATGGAAACCTTGAACGGCCAGGGCGGCAATCTTTCCGCTGCCTTGATCGGCTTGCTGACCATTGCCGCGATTGTCCTGTGGACACAGCATGCACCGAAAAAGCTGCGGGCAATTCCAGGCGCGCTGGTAGGTGTATTGCTTGCGGTCGCAGTGGCTAATCTATGGCATCTCGATATCAAGGTTCTGTCCGATCTGTTTGCCGAGCCGGCGCATATCAGCACGTTGTTTCAATACAGCTTGCCCGGTTGGGACACCATCCGGAATGCCTTGGATAGCGAACTTCTGCTGGCTGTCATCTCGCTCGCGTTTATTGCCAGCGCGGAGTCGCTCCTGTCCGTGACGGCGGTCGACAAGATGCATACCGGCCCGCGGGCACGTTATGACAAGGAATTGATGGCGCAAGGCGTAGGGAATGCGTTATGTGGCATGCTCGGTGCGCTTCCCATGACGGGGGTGATTGTGCGCTCGACTGCCAATGTCCAGGCGGGAGCGACAAACCGTACCTCGACTATTCTTCATGGTCTCTGGCTGGTATTGTTCGTCAGCGCCTTTTTGTTCACCTTTGATTACATTCCTGTCGCATCGTTGGCAGCCGTGCTTGTCTATACCGGATATAAGCTGGCCTATCCCAAGGTGTTGAAGGAGCTGGCGAATTACGGCAAGGCCGAAGTGGCGATCTATGGCATTACCATCGCCACCATCCTCTCGTTCGATTTGCTGACGGGAGTGGTGACGGGGCTGGTCCTGTCGCTCAGCAAGCTGATATACATCTTTACTCACTTGTCGGTCTGGCCCGAACACGAAAGCCGCAGCGGCAAGACGATCGTGCACCTGCAAGGCTCTGCTACTTTTCTTGCCCTGCCTAAATTAGCCGGGGTGTTGGAAAACATCGAGCGCGGGCGCGAGGTGGTGATTGAGTTCGACGATCTGGAGTATATGGATCATGCCTGTATCGAATTCATCGATAACTGGCAAAAGCAGTATACGAGCACAGGCGGACGCACGCATGTCGATTGGGATAGTCTGATCAGCAAATATCACGAGAAAAACAACGTAAGAGGAAGCCCGGTCAGCAGGATCCGTGGAAGCTTTGCTTCATAAGCGGGATGCAGGAGGCGGGTAAAAAATGTGGCACTATGGCTTCCTCCCAAGGAGGCTTCATGAGTACATCCCATTTGCCCGCCGTCTTGCAAAACCTGGAGCTGCCGGTGATTGCCTCGCCGATGTTCATCGCCAGCGGCCCTGAATTGGTCAAGGCGCAGTGCAAGGCCGGCATTGTCGGTTCCTTTCCCGCGCTGAATGCGCGTCCGGCCGAGATGCTGGATGCCTGGCTGACCGAAATCCGGCAGGATCTGGCAAGCTTCGAGAAAGCCAATCCCGGCGCGAAGGCGGGTCCGATTGCGGTGAATCAGATCGTGCACCAGTCCAATGAGCGTCTGCAGCATGATGTCGAAGTCTGCGTGAAACATGAAGTTCCGATCATCATTTCCAGCTTGCGTGCGCCGCCGAAGGAGATGCTGGATGCGGTGCATGGTTACGGCGGCATCGTGCTGCACGACGTGATCTCGATCCGTCATGCGTACAAGGCATTGGAAGCAGGCGTGGACGGCTTGATCCTGGTCGCCCAGGAGCGGGCGGCCATGCCGGCACGCTGTCGCCGTTTGCGCTGGTGGGCGAGGTGCGCAAGTTCTTCAAGGGGCCGATTGCCCTGTCCGGCTCGATCGCCACTGGCGACGCCGTTCTCGCGGCGCAAGCGATGGGAGCCGATTTCGCCTATATCGGCACACGCTGGCTGGCGACCAGGGAGTCGAATATCGACCAAGCCTATCGCGACGCGATCATCGAATCATCAGCGGCCGACATCGTCTATACCAACCTGTTTACCGGCGTGCACGGCAACTATCTGAAGAAGTCCATCCTCGCTGCCGGCTTCGACCCGGATAATCTGCCCGATGCCGACAAGACCAAGATGAATTTCGGCTCAGGCGGCAATACCAAGGCCAAGGCCTGGCGCGACATCTGGGGAGCGGGGCAGGGCGTGGGCCTGGTGGATGATGTGCCTTCGGTGGCGGAAGTGGTCGAGCGGCTGCAGGCGGAATATGCCGCGGCGCGGCGGCGTCTCGCGTTGGCATCAACTTTTCCCGCGTCGGCTTGACCGGTGGGGGCGTTGACCCTACAGTCAAACTTGTATTCCCGCAGTTAGGCGGATCTATTTCGTCGCCACAGGCGCGAAGAAGAAGTACAAGGCGAATACAAGGCGAATTCCGCGCCATCAACCATCCTGAAGGGCAATTATGTTGCAGCGTTTCCAGCAGCGGTACGCGCACTCCCTGCTTGCGCAGCCGCAGTTTCGGCGTCTCTGGTGCAACTTCTTCGTGTCGGAAATCGGCGCGCGGATGTCGGCGGTCCTCATTCCCCTGCTGGCGATTACTGTATTGCATGCTGGTCCTCTGCAGACAGGCATCATGGTCGCCGCTCATGCAGGCGCCATTGGCATTGCTTCGTTGCTGGCCGGCGTACTGGCGGACCGCATCCCGCCCAAGCGTCTGCTGATTACCGGGCAGGCGGTGCTGTCGATGGCACTGCTGACCATTCCCGCCGCATACATGCTGGGCTGTCTGTCCATCGCATGGCTTTGTGTGCTTGAACTGGTGATCGGCACCGGCCTCGCACTGATCGTGACCGCCGGGCAGGTGTATGCGGCACGCGTGGTCGAACCGGCGCGCGTGGTCGAAGCCTACAGCCTGATCTTTGGTGCGGATTCCATCGCAGCGCTGCTCGGTCCGGGCCTGGCCGGATGGCTGGTCGGCGTTTTATCGCCCGCCTGGGCGGTATCGGTCGATACGCTTTGCATCCTGATCGCGATTGCTCTGCTGCTGCCGAATGCGGATGCACCGGGCGAGCGCGAAGCGCACGACAAGCCTGCATCGCTGGCCGCCGAGTTCACCGCTGGCTGGCGCGTGCTGTGGAACGATCCCTTGCTGCGGCTCTTGACCTTGTGCATGGCTGTCTTCCACATCCTGCTCAATGGCCACGGCGCGTTGCATGTCCTGCTTTCGACCGTGACACTGGGCTTGACCCCGGCCTTGTTCGGCATGCTCATGATGTTCGGCGGCCTGGGGGCGCTCACCGCTTCCTTCGCCACGGCGCCCGTGGCTGCACGCTTCGGCGAAAAAAATTTCATGCCGGCGGCGCTCGGACTGCTTGCCGTTTCATGGCTGGCGTTCGCGGCGATGCCATCCGGGCAATATGCGGCGTTGCTGTTTGCGCCGGTCGTCTTTGCTTATGACATGGCGGTCACGTCGTACAGCATTCTGTTTGTCTCGACCCGCCAGATCGCATCTCCGCCAGCATTATTGGGGCGGATCGCGTCGACCACGCGCTTCATTGCTTTCACCGTGGCGCCGCTGGGCGGTGTGGTATTCGGATGGGTGGCCGAGCATGCCGGCATGCGGACAACGTATGTACTGCTCGGCGTACTGGCGATGGGATTGGCGCTGGGGTTGGGTTGGAGGTTGCGCGGCAGCCGAACGCCCGATAAGGCGGTAGCTGCCGCTTGATCAGGACTGCTTGCCGGTTTTGATCGCCCAGATTCCCGGCAGATTGCGCCAGTAGCTGTAGGCGTCCATGCCGAAGCCCACGACAAATTTGTTCGGCAACGTGAGGCCGATATAGTCGGCCTTCACCGGCTTGTCCTTGCCGATCTCCTTGTCGGCGAACACCGCCAGCACAACTTCGGATGCGCCCATCTCGATCAGGCGCTGCTTGACGTGCGCCAGCGTCTCGCCTTCGTCGAGGATGTCGTCCAGCACGATCACCGTGCGGCCTTCGACGCTGGAACGAGGGATGACTTTCCATTCGATCTTGCCGCCTTCATCCTTGCTGCCGTAGCGGGTAACGTGCATGTAGTCAAATTCCAGCGGAAACTTCAGGCGCGGCAGCAACTGGCCGGAGAACACCACCGCACCGCCCATGACGGTCAGCACCAGCGGGAAGGCCACACTGTCCTCTGCGTCGAAGCGCTGGTTGAGTTGCCGGGCGACCTTGTCCAGCGCACGCTGTACGGCGGCTTCGTCGTGGATCAGCTCGGCGTCGGCGAGCAGGGACTTGGCCTTGTCACGATGAAATTCGGAATCGATGTAGGACATGGTACCGTTCCTTCCTTGGAAGTAATGCGAAGTGAGGCGTAATGCACATGGTCATCCTACCGCAGCTTGGCGGCAGTCGTCAGAGTGCGTTGCCGTGGCGCAACTGGCGGGCAAACAGCGCTGCATCTCGGGAATCTTCGAGCCAATGTTGGTTCGAAAGAGTCATGTCGAAGAGATCGGAGGACAGGATGAAAACCGCACTCAAGCAACATCAGGTCAAGACTTCCAAGAATCGCAAGGGGCCCACGCCGCGTTTGCCGCACGAGCGCGACGAGTCGGACGAATTCGCGGAAAGCACACAGCGCGACGACATCAAGCAAGCCTACAAGGATTTACAGGAAGGACAGGTTGACACCGATCTGCGCAATACTGGCGGCGTGGATGAAGTCGTCAACGATCGACCGGGGCAGTCGCCAGACAAGGTCGTGAAGAAGTCCTACTAAGCAAGGAGCTCATGTCCCCAAGGGGAGGGATTGCTCTGCTTGCTGCGAAGTGTCTTTTTCCGACCAATGGCTTTGCTCGGCGAGTGTTGCAGTTGTTTCTGACAGTAGTAGGTACGGCAGGTCTGGGCTTACAATGTCCTGCATATGAACAAGCTACTCGCCGATTTGCCTTCTGCCGAGTTGCTGGCCAAATTCTGGTCGGCTCCCATGGTGGCAAGCAACCTGATTGTGTTCTTCAGCCTGTTCGGCGCGCTTCTGCTCGGCCTGCTGGTCGGCTATGAACGCTCCTATCGCGGTCGAGCCGCAGGCATGCGCACTTATGGCTTGGTGTGCATGGCTTCTGCCGCGCTGACGGTGATAGCAGGTTATCCACATAGCTGGTACGGCGGGCAGGTCGCTGTCAGTCTCGGTGCCGATCCGACCCGCATCGTGCAAGGTATCGTCACCGGCATCGGTTTCCTTGGTGCCGGCGTGATCATGAAGGAAGGCCTGAACATCAGCGGCCTGACAACGGCGGCCTCGATTTGGGCTGCGTCGGTGATCGGTGTGCTGGTCGGTGTCGGCTTCTACCTGTCGGCCATGCTACTGGCGCTGATGTCGGCAGTCTGCATGATCGGTGTCCCCAAGCTGGCGGTTTGGTTGCCGTCGAGGCTGGCGATCGCGATTGCGCTGCAATTCAAGGAAGGGTTTGCGCCGAGCGAAGAAAAGTTGCGCGCGGCAGCAAAGAAGCGCGGGTATGAAATCGCCGGCGGGTCGATCTCCATTTCGATGCGCGAGAGCAA
>Ga0070659_100001137_pt1 | contig 19398 bp, 15 predicted proteins | sample KBSC23metaG_FD_64666 | JGI IMG/M metagenome (GOLD analysis project Ga0070659, IMG submission 64666) | Corn rhizosphere microbial communities from Kellogg Biological Station, Michigan, USA - KBS C2-3 metaG | ecosystem: Host-associated > Plants > Roots > Rhizosphere > Soil ... | reverse complement strand
GCGGTCGCCGAACGACTTGGTCACGTTCTTGAACTCGATCACTTCCTGGCCCAGGCGCTCGCCCGGCGGGATGAAGATCTCGTTGGTCTCGTTGCGGCGCTGGTAGTCGACCGAGTTCAGCTCCTCGAATCGGGCCAGGCGGGCCTTGCCCTTGGACTGGCGGCCCTTGGCGGCCGAGCGCACCCACTCCAGCTCCTTCGCGATCGCCTTCTGGCGCGACTTCTCCTGGTTGGCTTCCTGCTTCAGGCGGGCGTCCTTCTGCTCCAGCCATTCGGTGTAGTTGCCCTTCCACGGGATGCCGCGGCCGCGGTCGAGTTCGAGAATCCACTCGGCGGCGTTGTCGAGGAAGTAGCGGTCATGGGTGACCGCCACCACGGTGCCGGGATAGTCGTGCAGGAACTTCTCCAGCCAGTCCACCGACTCGGCGTCCAGGTGGTTGGTGGGTTCGTCCAGCAGCAGCATGTCGGGCTTGGACAGCAACAGGCGGCACAGCGCCACGCGGCGCTTCTCGCCGCCGGACAGCGGCCCGATGATCGCGTCCCACGGCGGCAGGCGCAGTGCGTCGGCGGCTACTTCGAGCTGGCGCTCCAGTGCGTGCGCGTCGTTGGCGGCCAGCAGGTTCTCGAGCTTTTCCTGCTCCTTCGCCAGCTTGTCGAAATCGGCGCCTTCCTCGGCGTAGGCGGAGTACACCTCTTCCAGCCGCTTCTGTGCGTCAAGGATTTCCGAGACGCCTTCCTCGACCACTTCGCGCACGGTCTTTTCCGGGTTCAGGTCCGGCTCCTGCGCCAGGTAGCCGATCTTGGTGCCGGGCTGCGCGCGCGCCTCGCCCTGGAAATCCTTGTCCACGCCAGCCATGATCCTCAGCACGGTGGACTTGCCCGAGCCGTTGACGCCGAGCAGGCCGATCTTGGCGCCGGGAAAGAAGCTGAGCGAGATGTCCTTGATGATCTGGCGCTTCGGCGGGACGGTCTTGCTGACCCCGTTCATGGTGAAGATGTACTGCGAGCTCATGCAACCTCCGAAGGCGTGCGCCGCGCCACCTGCTTAGGTCGGCACGGAAAGGGAATGCGTCAAACCGCGCATTATAGCTGTTGCGGGGCTTTGCCGCGGCCGGGGCGAGCGGTTTGCGGCGTCTGGCCGGCGTCGGCGCCAAACCGGCCAGCAGCGGATCGACGAGCTGGACAAAGGCGGCGTCTGCCGGTGGCGATCCGCTACGTGATGATGCCGGCGCTGCGCCGGCGCACCGTGCCAACGCCCGCTTCCCGCTGATGCGCAACCATGCCGGTCAGTGTCCGCTACCGGTCAGCGCTTTGCGAAAGAACGCCAGGGCGTCGGCATCGACCTGGCGGTGCGCGGCGACGCGATCCACGCCCGGTGGGTCAAGGCAAATCTCCGGTGCGTCCCTGGCGAGCTGCGGCGAGCATGGGCTCAGGAACACGTAGTGTCCGGCCTTGGGAATCATCCTGATGCCGACCAGCGTCTTGATCAGCGGTGCGATATGCAGGGCGTTGTACCGTGGAATCAGCACGCGGTCGTCCTGGCCGTAGTACAGGAACACGGGCCGGTCGATCGACGCCAGGCCTGCCTTGTCGAAGACGAGGCTCTGCGGCGCCATCGCGAAGGCGGCTTTCACGCGCGGATCGTGCGGGTTGCCCCAGCGGTGAAACTCGCCCTGCATCGCGGCCAGCATCTGTTCCGGCGTTTGGCCGTGTCGCGCGGCCTCCGCCTTGAAGGCGTCGACGCCGCCGCACTGGTTCGAGTCGGTTGGGTGCGCCGTGCAGTAATCCATGAAGCGGGTGAAGCGCGGCACCGCGCCGACCAGCAGCAGGCTGGTGTAGCCGCCGTTCGAGAAGCCCGCCACACCGATGCGTTGAGGGTCTATCGACGTTTTCCAGTGCGGGTCATCGAGCAGCATGCTGATGACGGCCTCGACCTGGATCGGCCGGCCTATCTCGACTTCCGGGTGTCCGTCTCCGCTGGCGTCGTGGAAGTTGTCCCTGGGATGTTCCAGCGTGGCGGCGATGAATCCATGGCTGGCCAGGTAGACCGCAAGATCGTGGTGGCCCAGATCCGAGCCGCCGTGGCCGTGCGAAATCACCACCAGCGGCCTGGCACCGGGGATGGCGGCGGCGCCCCGGGTCGCGTGGAGTTCATAAGGCCCGATCCGGGTCACTCCCTTGGCCTGCACGGATGGATAGAACACGTAGCCCGGCATGGATCCGCCGTTGACCGGGTCGTGGATGGCGATGGCCTCGAAACCCACGCCGGTGACGGCTTGGGCGAACAAGGCGAGCGGCATGCAGCACAAGGCCAGGGCCAGCCAGCCGCGTCTGAGGATGTGGGGGGTTCCGGGGCGCATGGGAGCAAATCCGCATGGGTGCGAAGGCGGCGAATGTAGCAGCTTCGACGATCCCGGCCTGCCGGGAGGCGGAGCCGTCGGGCGGCCAAAGCGGCTAGAATCCCCGAGTTGCCTTCAGCCCAGCCAGAGGATCGCGATGTACAGCCACGAAATGCGGATTGCCGGTTACGACCCCGAGCTGGCCAAGGCCATCGCCGACGAGGGCCAGCGCCAGGAAGATCACGTCGAACTGATCGCTTCGGAGAACTACGCCAGCCCGCGGGTGATGGAAGCGCAGGGCTCCAAGCTCACCAACAAGTACGCCGAGGGTTACCCGGGCAAGCGCTACTACGGCGGTTGCGAGTACGTGGATGTGGCCGAGAAGCTGGCGATCGAGCGGCTGAAGCAGTTGTTCGATTGCGACTACGCCAACGTGCAGCCGCATTCGGGCTCGCAGGCCAACCAGGCGGTGTACTTCGCCCTGCTCAATCCGGGCGACACCATCCTGGGCATGAGCCTGGCCCACGGCGGCCACCTCACCCACGGCGCCAAGGTCAATGCGTCGGGCAAGCTGTTCCACGCCGTGCAGTACGGCGTCAACGAGCAGGGCCTGGTCGATTACGACGAAGTCGAGCGCCTCGCCGTCGAGCACCAGCCGAAGATGATCGTGGCCGGATTCAGCGCCTACTCGCAGGTGATGGACTGGGCGCGCTTCCGCGCCATCGCCGACAAGGTTGGCGCCTACCTGTTCGTGGACATGGCCCACGTCGCCGGCCTGATCGCCGCGGGCGTCTACCCCAGCCCGGTGCCGCATGCGCACGTGGTCACCTCGACCACCCACAAGACCCTGCGCGGCCCGCGCGGCGGTTTCATCGTGGCCAAGGGGGCGGGCGAGGAAATCGAGAAGAAGCTGCAGTCGATCGTGTTCCCCGGCATCCAGGGTGGCCCGCTGATGCACGTGATCGCGGCCAAGGCGGTGGCGTTCAAGGAAGCGCTGGAGCCGGCGTTCAAGGCCTATCAGACCCAGGTGGTGAAGAACGCCAAGGCGATGGCGAAGACCTTCGTCGCACGCGGCTACAAGATCGTCTCCGGCGGCACCGAGAACCACCTGATGCTGGTCGACATGATCGGCAAGGACGTCACTGGCAAGGCGGCGGAAGAGGCGCTGGGCAAGGCGCACATCACGGTCAACAAGAACGCCGTGCCGAACGATCCGCGCAAGCCCTTCGTCACCTCCGGCCTGCGCATCGGCACCCCTGCCGTCACCACCCGCGGCTATCAGGAAGCCGACTGCGTGGAGCTGGCCGGCTGGATCTGCGACGTGCTCGACGCGCCGGATGACGAGGCGGTGATCGCGAAGGTGCGCGATCGCGTCACGGCGCAGTGCAAGAAGTTCCCGGTCTACGGCTGAGGTTCCGGCATGTCGCCCCTGCAAGTCGGATTGATCGGCGATCGCGACGATGGGGTGACCGCCCATCGCGCCATCCCGCTGGCGCTGACGATGGCTGCGGCGGCATGCGACACGGAGGTCGAGCCGGTATGGGTGCCGACCGAACAGGTCGGCGATGGCGCCGCGCTGGCCGAGTTCGACGGCCTCTGGTGCGTGCCGGCCAGCCCGTACCGCAACACCGCGGGCGCGCTGACCGCGATCCGCGTGGCGCGCGAGCGGCACCTGCCGTTTCTGGGTACCTGCGGCGGCTTCCAGCATGCGGTCATCGAGTACGCGCGCCACGTGTTGGGCTGGGCCGACGCCGAGCATGCGGAAACCGCGCCGCAGGCGTCGCGCCAGGTCATCGTGCCGCTGCTGTGCTCGCTGGTGGAAGTGAGCGAGGCGGTGCATCTGCTCGAAGGTTCGCGGCTGGCGCGCGCCTACGGCACGGCCGACATCGTCGAGGGCTACCACTGCAACTACGGATTGGCCGCCGGGTTCCGCGAGGCGCTGGCCGACGGCCCGCTGCGCATCAACGCCCTGGATGACGCGGGCGAGGTGCGCGGCATCGAGCTGGACGACCATCCCTTCTTCGTCGCCACACTGTTCCAGCACGAGCGCCATGCGCTGCAGGGCAGAGTGTCGCCGCCGGTGCGTGCTTTTGCGCAGGCGATGCTCGACACTCGCTGACCATGCACTGCCCCTTCTGCCAGCATGACGACACCCGCGTGATCGATTCGCGCCTGACCGATGACGGTTCGAGCGTGCGTCGCCGGCGCGAGTGTCCGCAGTGCGGCGAGCGCTTCAACACCTACGAAACGGCCGAGCTGAAGCTGCCGACGGTGGTGAAGAGCGGCGAGCGGCGTGAGACGTTCGACGAACGCAAGTTGCGGGTGAGTTTCGAGCGCGCGCTGCAGAAGCGGCCGGTGGCCAGCCACGACGTGGATGCCGCGGTGCGCGCGATCGTCAACGACCTGCGCCGCAGCGGCGAACGCGAAGTGCCGTCGCGCCAGGTCGGCGAGCTGGTGATGCGCGAGCTGAAGAATCTCGACCAGGTCGCCTACGTGCGCTTCGCCTCGGTCTACCGCAAGTTCGAGGACGTGCATGCGTTCCGCGAGGAGATCGAGAAGCTGGAACGCGACCTGCCGGGGCTGGCCGACTTGCAGTTGCCCTTGCTCGGCGGCGGCAAGCGCGAAGGCAAATGACGCGGCGCCTGTAGGAGCGCACCCTGTGCGCGAAAAACTTGCGTTGCGGCGACATCATTCGCGCACAGGGTGCGCTCCTACATAAGGTGCGACATCGTGACCGACTCTTTTTCGGCTGTTGATCACGCCCACATGGCGCACGCGCTGCGCCTCGCCGAGTGCGGCCTGTTCACCACCCAGCCGAACCCGCGGGTGGGCTGCGTGATCGCGCACGGCGATGAGGTGGTCGGCAGCGGTTTTCATCGGCGCGCGGGTGAGCCGCATGCCGAAGTGCATGCGCTGCGTGCGGCCGGTGAACGCGCACGCGGCGCCACCGCCTATGTGACGCTGGAGCCGTGCGCGCATCAGGGCCGTACGCCGCCGTGTGCCGATGCGCTGATCGCCGCCGGGGTGAAGCGGGTGGCGGTGGCGGTCGAGGATCCCTTTCCACAAGTCGCCGGCCGCGGCATCGGCAAGCTGCGCGCCGCCGGCATCGCGGTCGAAACCGGCCTGATGCGCGGGGCCGCCCGCGAGTTGAACATCGGTTTCTTCAGCCGGATCGAACGGGGCCGGCCGTTCGTGCGGGTGAAACTGGCGATGAGCCTGGACGGCCGTACCGCGCTGGCCGATGGCGAATCGAAGTGGATCACCGGCGAGGCCGCACGCGCCGACGTGCAGCGCTGGCGCGCGCGCAGTTCGGCCATCCTTTCGGGCAGCGGCACCGTGCTGGCGGACGACCCGCGACTCACCGTGCGCCTGCCTGACGACGAAGCGTTCGCGCCGCCGCTGCGCGTCGTGCTGGATCGTTATCTGCGTACCCCGGCGGCCAGCCACGTGTTCGACGGCGCCGCGCCCACGCTGCTGCTGCACGCGGCCGCTGCGCCGGTGAGCGACAGCCGCTTCGCCCGCGTCGAGCGCATGGCGGTGGCGGAGCAGGGCGAGGGACTGGATCTCACCACCGTGCTCGCCCTGCTGGCCGCCCGCGACTGCAACGAAGTGCATGTCGAGGCCGGCCCGACCCTGTGCGGCGCGCTGTTTGCCGCCGGCTTGGTGGACGAACTGTTGCTGTACGTGGCGCCCTTGCTGCTGGGCGACCAGGCGCGCCCGCTGCTGCACTTGCCCACGCTCGCCGACATGACGCTGCGCTGGCAACTGCGGGTGGTCGATCAGCGCGTGCTGGGGCAGGATCTGCGTCTGCGCTTGCGTGCGGCCGTCTGAGGCGGCGAAGATCGTCAGTCCGCCGCATGCCGGCAATCGTCGCACCCGGTCAACAAGTCTTCCGTTCGCCCCCGGATCGAGTCCGGGGCAGGCTCTGAGCATAGGCCCGTAGGGCCGAAGTCGAGGGGGTGCGACAACGGACGCTTCGACTTCGCTTGCTTGCGCAAGCTACGCTCAGCGCGAACGAAATTTCGAGCTGAGCGTCGTCGCCGATCAGTTCGCCACGAGGAGTCCGTCACCGATGAGCCATGACGCGCACCCGCCCACCATCCGCTGGGGCATCATCGGCTGCGGCAAGGTCACCGAGGTGAAGAGCGGGCCGGCCTTCCAGAAGGCCGAACGCTCCGCCCTGGTGGCGGTGATGCGCCGCGATGGCGCCAAGGCGCGCGACTATGCGCAGCGCCACGGCGTGCCGCGGTGGTACGACGACGCACAGGCGCTGATCGACGATGCGGAGGTGGACGCGGTGTATGTCGCCACGCCGCCGTCCACGCACAAGCAGTACGCGCTGATGGCGATCGCCGCGGGCAAGCCGGTGTACGTGGAAAAGCCGATGGCGATGGACGCGGCGGAGTGCGCGGCGATCGTCGAGGCCGGTCGCGCCGCGAACGTGCCGGTGTTCGTGGCGTATTACCGGCGTATGCTGCCGCGTTTCCACAAGGTGTACGAACTGCTGTTCGACCGGCGCGCCGTCGGCACGCCGCGCGCGGTGCATGCCGTGCACACTGCGCCGCATCATCCGCGTTACGACGATCCACAGGGCGCGTACTGGCACGTGCGCCCGGAGATCTCCGGCGGCGGCATCTTCGTGGACATCGGCTGCCACACGCTGGACATCCTCGACTGGCTGTTCGGCCCGATCGCCAGTGTCAGTGGCCAGGCCAGCAACCAGCGCGGTGCGTATCCGGCCGAGGACGGCGTGGCGATGTCGTTCGCGTTCGCCAACGGCATGCTCGGCACCGGCCTGTGGCATTTCGATGCTCTGCATCACCACGATCTCACCGAGGTGATCGGCGACGCCGGGCGGCTGTCCTTCGCCACCTTCGGCAACGGCCCGATCCAGCTGGAAAACGCTGCCGGCGTGCGCGAGTTCCACCTCGAAAACCCGCTGCACATCCAGCAGCCGTTGATCGAAACCATCGTGGCCGAACTCACCGGCCACCCCGGCGCCTGCCCCTCCACCGCCGCAAGCGGCGCCCGTACCAGTTGGGTGATGGATCAGGTGCTGCGCGACTACCGGCACCGGACGGGGCAAGGCATCGGACTCTAGTGCCGGATCAATGCAGGTAGGCCGGGAAGCGCGGCAGCAGGGCGACGTCGCGCGGGTCGTGCTGAATCACCACCCGCGCATGGGTGCGCGCGGCGATGGCTTCGAACCGATTCATCGAGGCCAATGTAGCCGCGCGGTTCGTGTTGACCCTGGGCACCCGGCGCAACCGGCGCGCTTCGCGGCTGTGGTACAGGTCGCCGCTGAGCAGTACCACCCCGGCGTGCGGCAGCCGTACTTCCAGCACCTGGTGGCCGGGCGTGTGGCCGGGCATCAGCAGCAGCCGTACGCTGCCGTCGCCGAAGACGTCCGTATCGCCGTCGACGATACGGGTTCTGGCGTTTTTGTATGCGCTGACCGGTGTCAGCGATTCGAACGGCGGCGGCGCGGGGCCGGTCGCCGCGGCCAGTTCCTTGCGCTGCAGGATCCAGGTGGCCTTGCCGAACAGGTTGGCATTGCCGGTGTGATCCTCATGCCAGTGCGAGAACGCCAGGTAGTCGATATCCGACGGCGTCAGGCCCAGCATCTTCAACTGGTCGACCAGCTTCACTCGTACGGTGGCGCGGATGCCGGGCGCAAGTTCGATGCCGCCGGGGCGGTCGGCGATGGCGTCGCCGAGGCCGGTATCCCACAGCAGGTCGCCTTGCGGGTGGCGGATCAGGAAGCACGGCGCGGACATCTCACCGGGCTTGCCGTCCAGCGCGCCGCTGTCGTCGAACATGCCCATGTCGCGGAAGTCCAGATGCCCGCAGTCGAGCACGTAGACGCGGATGTCGGGCGGTGCGTCGGTGCCGTGGGCGAACGCGGCAAACGCCACCAGCAACAGGGGCAACAGGCCGCGCGCAACGCGGCGCATGGAAGGGACGAAGTGCATGGGTGATCCTCAGCGGTTGAAGTCGATGGCGAGCTTGCCGAAGTGGCGGCCTGCGACGAGCTGCTCGAACGCCTCGCGCAACTGGCCGAAGCCGTAGACGTGGTCGATCACCGGCTCGAGGCCGGTGGCCTCGATGGCGGCCACCATCTGTTCGTGCGCTTCCAGCGGCGCCACCGAAATGCCCTGTAGGCGCACGCGCTTGAGTACCACCGGGGTCAACGGCAACTTCGCTTCGCTGCCGCCGAGCCAGCCGAGGATGGCCACGAAGCCGTGCATGCGCACGGCCTCCAGCGATTGCGCCAGGGTGGCCGCGCCGATCGTCTCGACCACCACGTCCACGCCCGCGCCGCCGCTCGCCTCGCGCACCAGCGCGCCCCACTGCGGGTGGGTCTTGTAGTTGATGCCGACGTCGGCGCCCAGCGCCTTGGCCCGTTCGAGTTTTTCGTCGTTGGACGACAGCACGATCGCCCGCGCCCCGCGCAGCTTGGCGAACTGCAGCGCGAACAGGGAGACGCCGCCGGTGCCCAGCAACAGCACGGTCTGGCCGGTGGTGACGCGTGCTGTTTCCAGCACCTGCCAGGCGGTGAGCGCGGCGATCGGCAGCGTGGCCGCCTGCACGCTGGTGAGGTGCGCCGGCGCACGCGCCAGCGAGTACTGATCGAAGCAGGCCAGCTCGCGCATCACGCCCTGCTCGGGGCCGCCGATCTCGGCGCCTTCCCATTCCGGCCGCATGGCGCCGGCGATCCAGCGCGACTTGTAGAACGTGGTGACGCGGTCGCCGGGCTTGAAGCGGGTGACGCCTTCGCCGACCTCCTGCACCGTGCCGGCGCCGTCGGACACCGGCGCGATCGGCAGCGGCACGCCGCGATAGAGGTCGCCGTTGACCACCATGTGGTCGCGGAAGTTGAGCGAGGCCGCCTCCATCCGTACCAGCACCTCGTGGGGACCGGGGCGCGGGGCGGGCAGGTCGACCAGATCGAGATGATCCAGGCCGAACGCGGAAAGCTGGATGGCGCGCATGGCATGACTCCTTGAGGTTGGAATGCGGGCATGGTCGCGCCGCGGCCGTTCAGTGATAATCCACACGAATGGACAAACTTCTATTCTCTGAATGAATCAATCCTTCGACCTCACGCCGACCCGCCTGCGCGAATTGCGCGCGTTCGCCGCCGCCGCGCGGCGACTGAACTTTTCGCGGGCGGCACTGGAGGTCGGCTGCACGCCGTCGGTGTTGAGCCGGCGCATCGCGGCGCTGGAGGAGGCCGTCGGCGCGCGGTTGTTCCTGCGCACCACGCGGCGCATGGCGCTGACCGCACGCGGCGAACAGTTGCAGGCGCAGTGGCAGCGCATGGAAACGATGATGACCGAGCTGGCCGCCGGCTTGCGGCCGCCCGACGGGGAGCTTGCCGGGCACCTGTGCATCCACTTGCCGTCCAACTACGGCCGCTACCGCGTGGCGCCGCTGCTGGCCGACTTCCTGCGCGAGCATCCCGCGGTACGCATCGAGGCGGTGTACGACGATGCCTATGTCGACATGGTGGCCGGCAAGGTCGACCTTGCCGTGCGCGTGGGTCGCCTGGCCGACGTGCAACTGGTTGCGCGGCGGGTGGCCACCATGCGCTATTTCCCTTGCGCCTCGCCCGCCTATCTCGCCGCGGCCCCGCCGCTCGACGATCCGGCCCAGCTCAAGGCGCACCGCTGCATCACGTTCACCGGTTATCGCCGGGGCACCTTGTGGTCGTTTTCCCGGCGGCGCCAGCGGCGTTCGGTGCGCATCGAGCCGGTGCTGAGCTGCAACGATGCGCAGGCGATCCGCGATGCCGTGCTCGCCGGCGTGGGCATTGGCCTGCAGGGCGACTACATGGCCGATGCGCTGGTGGCCGCGGGTCGCCTGGTCGAGCTGCTGCCGGATTGGCAACTGCCCGCCTTCCCGGTGCACCTGTTGTGGTTGCCCGGCGCGGATCGCACGCCGGCGCTGCGCGCGCTGATCGACCATCTGGCTGCCGGGCTGGCGCAGGCGTGAACGAGCGGGAGTGCTAGACTTCGCCGGCCGGCAACGTCCGGCAGCGTCTTCAGGGCGGGGCGAAATTCCCCACCGGCGGTAGGCCTTTCGGGGCGAGCCCGCGAGCGCTCACGGCAACCGCCGTGAGGTCAGCAGATCCGGTCAGATGCCGGAGCCGACGGTTGGAAGCGGGCGACTGCTTCCTCACAGTCCGGACAAGAGAAGACGGCAGGGCGTGCTCTTCATCGCGCACGCCTGGCCTCATGCCTTGGGGCGTACTCGCTTAATTTTGCGCGGGGTACGTTTCATGAAAGCCATTGCATCCATGCCGTTCATCGCCCTCCCGCCGGAGGCGCGCTGATGTTCACCGGCATCATCCAGTCCGTGGGCCGCATTGCGCGGCTCGAACCGCGAGGCGGCGACTTGCGCCTGCATGTCGATACTGCCGGCCTCGACCTTGCCGACGTCCAGATGGGCGATTCGATCGCCGTGTCCGGCGTGTGCCTCACGGCGGTCACGCTGGAACCGCGCGGCTTCAGCGCCGACGTTTCCAACGAGACGCTGTCGCTGACCTCGCTGGGCCAGCTCAAGCTGGGCGACCCGGTGAACCTGGAAAAGGCGCTGCGCCTGGCCGACCGGCTGGGCGGCCACTTGGTTTCCGGCCACGTCGACGGCCTCGGCAAGGTGGTGTCGATCGCCCCCGACGGCCGTTCGCAACGCTGGACGTTCGAGGTGCCGGCGGCGATCTCGCGCTACATCGCCGCGAAAGGTTCGGTGTGCATCGACGGCACCAGCCTCACCGTCAACGAAGTCGCCGGGCATCGTTTCGGCGTCAACCTGATCCCGCACACGGTCGAGCACACCGCGTTCCACGCGCGCCGCGTGGGCGACGCGGTGAACATCGAGGTGGACGTGGTGGCGCGTTATATCGAGCGGCTGCTGTCCAGCGGCGGAACGCCGAGGCTGGACGAGGCGTTCCTGAAACAGCACGGCTTTGCCTGAACCGCTTGAGCCCTTTTCCCGTTGGGAGAAGGGTTGGGATGAGGGTTCGGGCGTGCCGCCCATTCCGCTCCGCCCGCACCCTCATCTGCCCCTTCGGGGCACCTTCTCCCACAGGGAGAAGGGAATCACGACACGGACACACCCCATGCCTTTCAACACCATCCCCGAAATCCTCGAAGACATCCGCGCCGGCCGCATGGTCGTGATCCTCGACGACGAAGACCGCGAGAACGAGGGCGACCTGATCATGGCCGCCGAGAAAGTGCGTGCGGAGGACGTCAACTTCATGGTGCGCGAAGCGCGCGGCCTGCTGTGCCTCACGCTCACCGAGCAGCGCACGCACCAGCTCGGCCTGCGTCCGATGGTCAGCGACAACACTTCGTCTTTCCACACGAACTTCACCGTCTCGATCGAGGCGGCCGAGGGCGTCACCACCGGCATCTCGGCGCACGACCGCGCGCGCACCATCCAGGTGGCGGTGAAGGCCGATGCGAAGCCGCAGGATCTGGCCCAGCCCGGCCATGTCTTTCCGCTCACCGCACAACCCGGCGGCGTGCTGACCCGCGCGGGCCACACCGAGGCCGGCTGCGACCTGGCCGCACTGGCCGGGCTGGAACCGTCGGCGGTGCTGATCGAGGTGCTGCACGAGGACGGTTCGATGGCGCGTCGCCCGGAACTGGAAGTCTTTGCGGCCAAACACGGCCTGAAGATCGGCTCGATCGCCGACCTGATCCGCTACCGGCTGGAAACCGAGAAGACCGTGCGGCGCGTGCACGAGGAAGCGGTGGAAACCGAGTTCGGTTCGTTCCGGCTGATCGCCTGGCGCGACGTGATCCGCCGCGGCCTGCACTACGCGCTGGTGCGCGGAAAGGTCGACGACGGCGCGCCGGTGCTCTCGCGCGTGCACGTGCGCAACACCTTGTCCGACGTGCTGCACCTCAAGCGCGACGATCTCGGCCTCACCGTGACCGCCGCGCTGCGCCGCATCGCCGATGAGGATCGCGGCGTGCTGCTGGTGCTGTCCGGTGAAGATACGCCGGAAGCCTTGCTGGCCCGCCTGCAGGGCCAGCCCGCCACGCAGGCGCCGCAGGATGCGCAGCAGCAGGAGTGGCGCCAGCTCGGCCTCGGTGCGCAGATGCTGGCCGATCTCGGCGTGCACCAGCTGCGCGTGCTGGGCACGCCGCGCAAGCTGGTTGGCCTGGCCGGCTTCGGGCTGGAGGTGGTCGAGTACGTGTGAGCCCGGCTTTTTTGCTTCCCCCGCTTTGCGGAGGAAGGAAGAGCAGAGGCCCCTTCGATCCGTCGAGCTTTTTAGGACCGTGTCGCGCCCCGATCACGAAGCAGCAGGAACGGCCTCCACCTCGGGCTCGCGCACACGCAGCGTGCACAGGCCGGCCAGCAGCAGGCTGGCGCCGCCCAGGCCCAGCGCGTACACCGGCTGGTCGTGGAAGAACAGCTTCAGCAGCACGCCCAGCACGCTGGCGGCCAGCAGCTGCGGGATCACGATGAAAAAATTGAAGATGCCCATGTAGATGCCCATCTTCGCCGCCGGCAGGTTGTCCGACAGCAGCGCGTAGGGCAGCGACAGGATCGACGCCCAGGCAAAGCCCACGCCGACCATCGAGGCGATCAGCCAGTGCGGGTCGCGGATCAGCAGAAACGACAGCAGGCCGAGGCCGCCCAGCCACAGGTTGACCAGGTGGCTGAGGCGCAGGCCGATCGCGCGCACCATCAGCGGAATCGCGATCGCGGCGAGCACGCCGACGCCGTTGTAAGTGCCCATCAGCACGCCGGCCCAGTTCGCCCCTTCGTTGTACGCGACCGAGGTGGTGTCGCTGCTGCCGTAGAACGTTTCGGCCACCGCCTGGGTGGTGTTGATCCACATCGCGAACATCGCGAACCAGGAGAAGAACTGCACCCAGTTGAGCCGGCGCATCGGTGCGGGCATGCCGTACAGGTCGCTCATGATCTGGCGCAACATCCCGCCACCGCGGCTGCAGGCCAACCAGACGAACAGCAGGCCGAACACCACCAGGCCGCCGGCGAGCAGATACAACTCCCTGGCCAGCGCGAAGTGGCCGATCAATCCCAGCAGCACGATGCCGAGGGCGAGGAACAAGGCGCCGATCTTCCATGCATCGGCAACGTTTGTCGGCACTTCGGCCACGCGCTGATCGGCGAACGACGCCAACTGCTCCGGCGGATACTCGCGGGTGCTCAGGATCGTCCACAGCATCGCGCCCAGCAGCACCGCGCCGCCGGCGTAGAACGCGTACTTCACCGAGTGCGGCACCTCGCCGGCGGGCGCCGTGTTGGCCACGCCGAAGTGGGTGAGCAGGTACGGCAGGAACGATGCGACCACCGCGCCGACGCCGATGAACACGCTTTGCATGGAGTAGCCCAGCGGCCGCTGCTTCGGCGGCAACTGGTCGCCCACGAAGGCGCGGAACGGCTCCATCGAGACGTTGAACGAGGCGTCCATGATCCACAACAGGCCGGCGGCGATCCACAATGAAGGCGAGTTCGGCATCGCCAGCAGGGCGAGCGTGGCCAGCACCGCGCCGGCGAAAAAGTACGGGCGACGCCGGCCGAAGCGGTTCCAGGTACGGTCGGAGAAGTAGCCGATGACCGGCTGCACGATCAGCCCGGTGAGCGGCGCGGCGATCCACAAGACCGGGATCTGGTCGACGTCGGCACCGAGGGTCTGGAAGATCCGGCTGACGTTGGCGTTCTGCAGCGCGAAACCGAACTGGATGCCCAGGAAGCCGAAGCACATGTTCCAGATCTGCCAGAACGACAGCTCGGGCTTCCTGCTCATGGCGTGACGGCTTCCCGCGCCAGCGGCGCGATGTGCAAGGCATCGACGTCGGCCTCGTTCAGCGGCCCGTCGATGCCGCCGCTGCCGCCGGTGTAGTGGGCGAAGTGCTGCAGGTAGCTCATGTTGAATCCGTCGTCCAGCGCGAAGCTGCAGCGCGAGCCGGCGAGGGCGTCGAACTCGCCCCAGGTCGAACGCTGGGTGCCCACGCTGTGCGGCATCACCAGCGGCACGCGCCGGGTATCTCCGCCCTCGCAGCTTATCGCCAGCCATTTCACCGCGGCGGTCACGCCGGTGTTGATCGGGCCGTGCGCATTGCGGTAGTCCACCCATACCCGGTAGCGGCCGCTGGTCGGTGCGCTCCACTGGCGCGGCCAGTTCCCGCCGACCTGGTCGGTGGCGCCGGCGCAGGTGGCGGGGCTGGGCAGCGATTCCAGCCCGTGCCCGTCGATCCGCGTGGCGCGCACGCAGGTGAGTGCGTCGCTGCGCGGCAGCGTGCCCGTGCCGTCGATCGCCGCGCCGCGTCGGCCGTTGACATACAACTGCAGCTTGCCGATGCCTTCGACGCGCCACGCATCGCCGGCGGCGACGAGCCGGGGCGCGGCCGGCGCGGTCGGTGCATACAGCGGCGCGGCGGTGTGCAGCGGCAGCGCCTCCACCTGCACCGCCTTCAAGGTGACCGTGGTGCGCTTGCCCTGCGTATCGACGCGGTCGGCCACCAGCAGGTTGCCGGCGTGCTTGCGCGGCAGCACCAGGGTGATCTGGCGATCGGGCAGATCCAGCGAGATCGAGTGGCGGCTGCCGAACAACATCGGCAGCAGCGCGGTGGGCAGCTTCGGCTGCACGCGGCCGTCTTCTTCAAGGCCGAACACGCCTTCGGTCACCACGTCGAGGTAGGCCGCCACCGACCACAGCTGGCGCGGCGAGTTGACCACCGGGCCGCTGAGCTTGCCGTCGTCGACGTGCTGGCCCTGGGTCAGCAACTCGTAGTTCTCCATGTTGGAGCCGTACAGCGCGGCGCCGCGCATCACCGACTCGATCTCGTGGGCGATCCGCGCGGGGTCGTTCACCGTGCGCGCGGCACGCAGCGCGTAGGCGCTGACGAAGGGCCAGATAGCGCGGTTGTGGTAGATCGGCTGGTCGCTGCGCTCGGGCCAGATCACCGGGCTGCCGGCCGGCCAGGCGGGATAGTTGGCCAGCGTCTGCCGCGCGCGTTCGCCGTCGGCGACGCCGCTGGTCACCGCCAGCGCGATGCCGAGCAGGTCGTAGCTGTCCACCGCCGTGCCGTCGCCGCCGAAATAGCTCATGTACATGCCGCGGTCGGCGCGCCAGAAGTGCGTGTTGATCGCCTGCTTCAGCGCCAGCGCCTGGGCGCGGTAGTCGTTCGCCGCGGTGGCCTCGTGGTGGGCGGTGGCCTGCGTGGCGGCCAGTTGCAGCGCCTGGTAGTGCAGCACGTTGGTGGACAGCGCGTACGACTGCGCGATGAAGCGCACGTCGTTGGCCGTCCACGCCGGGTAAGTCTGTTCGCGCCAGTCCAGGAACGAAGTCTCGCCGCGGTACAGGCCGGCGCTCGGGTCGAACGCGTACTGCCGATCCTGCGCGAGGGTGTCGCGCAGGGCCGTCCACACCTTGCCGGCGAAGTCCTTGTTGTCCAGCAGGTGCTGCGCACCGAGGAACCACACCACGCGATCGGTGCTGATTGGCCAGCTGCCGCCCGAGCCGGTGTCCTGCATCACGTACAGGCCTTGCGCCGCGCCGGGCGCGCGTACGTCGGACAGCTTGAACTCCAGGCCGTTGCGCGCGCGCGCCGCGTCGAAGCGCCACAGGCCCAGGTCGATCGCGTATGAAAGATCGCGCGTCCACACGTACGGCCACTTCAGCCCGGTCTCGAAACAGTGGCAGGGGATCGGTGCGCCGTGGTCGAACGCGCCGTCGCGGATCGCGCTGACCGAATCTTGTTGCAGGTCGTCCTGGGCCATCGCGTACAGGCCATCGAACAGGCTGCTGGCGGTTTCCACGCGCAGCGGCTGCGGCGCGATCACGCGCTGGCCGAACGGCCACGCCAGCGTGTACGCGCCATCGTCGCCGCGCTGCATGTCGACGTGCGTGCCGTGCCAGTCGAGGCCGTTGTTCCAGACCGGGGCGGTGGCAGCAGCCATGGCGGCGGTGAGCAATACGCTCAGCATGGCCGCATTCGCACGAGTGGCAGGGCGCGGGGGGCGATCGACGTCATGGCAACTCCGAGGGTGCGGTGATCATGCGGCGGCGAACGGCAGTCGGTGGTCGTGCGCCGTCCGCCCCATGGTAGACAGCGCCGCGCCGCAACAACCAGCCGCTGCATACGTATTCATCGTGACGCGCGGTGATGAGCGACGCGTCTTGCATGACTTTCCCTTCTCCCTTCGGGAGAAGGTGGCGCGAAGCGCCGGATGAGGGTGCGGGCGGAGCGTGAAGTTTCGTCGTACTCCCGAACCCTCTCCCCAACCCCTCTCACCCGCAAGGGGACTCCCTTTGGTCGCCGGCGGGAGAGGGGCTTACAGCATTCAGCGCAGCTCCACCACCACCAGCCCTTGCGGCGGGATGTCGATCTCGAACTTTCCGCCATGCAGGTCGATCCGCTCCGGCGCGGCCATCTGGCCGGCCTTGCGCAACTGCACGATCTGTTCGCGGCTGGGGAAGTCGGGTCGGCCCATCTGGTTGAACGCGGCCACCGCGTTGCCGTGGGTTTCGTCCAGTCGCCACACGGTGGCGTGCGCACCCGCAGCCAGGTGCTTCACGTCGACGCTGAAATGTTTCGTCGTTCCTGCCGGTTCGCCTGGCGTGTAGCTGGCGGTGTTGCCCACCGGCGGCGCGTAGTTCCACAGCGCCAGCACCACGGTGCCGTCGTCGCGTTTGGTCACCAGCGCCGAATCCGAGCTCGACTTCAGCTGGCGATCGCCCAGCTTGTGCAGCATCGCGAAGGCGTTGAACGCGGGTTTGGGGATGCGGTTGGCGGCGATCAGGCCGAAGCCGCCGTAGAACGGGTTGCGCACGATGCCCTGTTCCTCGAACACGTCGGAGAACGACCAATAGCTCATGATCTGGATCTTGCCCGCGCACTCGCGGATGGTGTTGGCCATCCACGGGCCCATGAACACGGTGTCGGTGACGTTGGGCAGGTTGGCGTAGCTGGCGTTGTACTCGCTGAACACCAGCGGCATTTTTGGATAGGGCGAGGCGAGGATTTCCTTGTGCACCTTGTCCACCGTGCGGCAGACCATGTCGCGGCGCGGGATGTTCTCGTCGGTATGGAACACGTTCTCGGCGGTATCGTCGCCGTAGACGTGGGTGCTGAGAAAGTCGACCGGCACCTGGTTCTTCTTCGCGTGATTCAGGAAATCGGTGGCCCACGCGCCCTGCGCAGTGCTGGGGCCGCCGACCCGGATGCGCGGGCTCACCGCCTTCAGCGCGCGGGCGGTGTGGTCGTACAGGGTGTAGTAGGTGGACTGCTTCGGCTCGCCGTGCCAGAAGCCGATGTTCGGCTCGTTCCACACCTCGAAGTACCAGCTGGCCACTTCATCGATGCCGTAGCGTGCGATCAGGTGCTTCGCGAACGCGGCGATCATCGCGTCCCACTCGGCGTAGTCCTTCGGCGGCGCCACGTTCGGGTGGTACCAGAACTCCTGCAGCGCCTTCGGGTCGGAGGTCAGCGCCGGCGGCATGAAGCCCAGCTCGATGAATGGCTTGACGCCGTGTTCGAGCAGGCCGTCGTAGATCTGGTCGATGTAGGAGAAGTTGTAGCGGATCGAACCGTCCGCTTCTCGGTTCACCAGGCCCACGTCGTGGTCGAAGATGCCGTGGAAGCGGATGTAGCTGAAGCCGGTGGCCTGGCGCACCGTGTCCAGATCCTTGCGGTAGTCGTCGCGCAGCGACAGCGAGGCGCGACCGGAGCCGAACATGGTTTCCCAGAAGTGCGGAAACGGCGTGCCGGTGGCTTGCGCGTCGACCCGGATCTGCACGGTGGCCGGGGTGGCGGCAACGGCGCCGCCGGCCAGCAGGGCAGCACACAGGCCGAAAAGGAGATGGCGAAAGGCGGTGGGGAGGCTCATCGGGGTTCCTCGTCGTCAGCGGGCCGGGACTGTCGGGTGGTGCAGCGCGTCGCGATGTAAACGTTTACATGCCGACCGCCGCAGTATCTTGCAGTCGGCGCGTGGCGTCCAGTGCGAGGCGGATTGAGGGCGGCTGGGGCGAGTGGCCAGGTGGCCGCGTGTCGGGCCGGCGAGTCAGCTCTCGCTCGGGCCGCCCAGCGGATTCTCGGCAAACCACGCCACCAGTTCCGGCATCTTCCGCTCGAAGCCGGCCGGCGTGTTGATGCAGAGGAAACCGCACTCCACCGTGCCGCGATTCTCGAAATCATGGGGGGTGCCGCCGGGAATCAGCACGTAGCTGCCGCGCGGAGCCTCCTCCCGCGCGCCATCGATGCAGAGGCTGAGCGTGCCGGTGAGGACGTAATAGATGTGGTCGTCGCTGTGGGCGTGGCCGCCCGGGCCGCCGGTGCGCGGCTGCAGCCACCATTCCGACAGCGAGTAGCGCTCGTCCGTCTCGGCGCCATCGGCATGGAACACCGCACGCATCCGGCCCATGTCGTACGCGCGGCCCTGCCCGGGTCGCGTGATCAGCGGTTTTCTGGTTGCGCCTGACATGTTCATGACAGTCTCTTCGGCTCTGCCAGGCTCGATGCCACCTGGACACGCAAGAAAGGAACTTCTCCCAACGGCACGCAGGGTAACGCCAACTCCGTTCGCGCTGAGCGTAGCGCGCGCAGCGGGCGGAGTCGAAGCGCCATCAGCCGCGGCCAAGTCGTCACCGGTTCGTCCGGCGCGTCATCCGATCTTGCCAGCCTCCGCCTCCTTCGGCGGGTTGATGGTGAGCCCGATCAGGCGCGACACCACCAGCGCGAGGTACATCACGCCCACGAACATCTCCAGGCTGGCGACGGCGCGGGCGTGCACGGTGATCGGGATGACGTCGCCGATGCCGGTGCTCGACAGCAGCGCGAAACTCAAAAACAGCAGCTCGGTCCAGGTGCGTGGCGCGTGCGGGTCGACCGCCGCGGAAAAACAGCCCGGCTGCAGGGTCTGGCACAGCACGAACACGAAGGTGAACGCCCACGCCAGCAGGGTGAAGGTGGCCCCGGCGGCGAACAGCTCGTCGGTGGTGGCGCGCCGGTCGGCCAGCATGTACGCGATCAGGCAGCCGGCCGCGTAGAAGTAGAACAGCGCCTCCAGCGCCG
>Ga0070659_100001132_pt1 | contig 19444 bp, 8 predicted proteins | sample KBSC23metaG_FD_64666 | JGI IMG/M metagenome (GOLD analysis project Ga0070659, IMG submission 64666) | Corn rhizosphere microbial communities from Kellogg Biological Station, Michigan, USA - KBS C2-3 metaG | ecosystem: Host-associated > Plants > Roots > Rhizosphere > Soil ... | reverse complement strand
ATCGTCGACGTGCTGGAGGCGAAGCAGGCGCAGACCGGCGTGAAACTGCTGTGGGGTACCGCGAACCTGTTCTCGCATCCGCGCTACGCGGCCGGCGCGGCCACCAATCCGCAGCCGGAGGTGTTCGCCTACGCGGCGACCCAGGTCGCGCACGCGATGGCCGCCACGCAGCGGCTGCGCGGCGCCAACTACGTGCTGTGGGGTGGTCGCGAAGGCTACGACACCCTGCTCAACACCGACCTCAAGCGCGAGCGCCGGCAACTCGGCCGCTTCATGAACATGGCGGTCGAGCACAAGTACAAGCTCGGCTTCGATGGCGACATCCTGATCGAGCCGAAGCCGCAGGAGCCGACCAAGCACCAGTACGACTACGACGTCGCCACGGTCGCCGGCTTCCTCAAGGACTTCGGGCTGGAAGGCGAGATCAAGACGAATATCGAAGCGAACCACGCCACCCTGGCCGGCCACTCGTTCCATCACGAGGTGGCCACCGCGATCGCGCTGGGCGTGTTCGGCAGCGTCGATGCGAACCGCGGCGACCCGCAGAACGGCTGGGACACCGACCAGTTCCCGAACAGCGTGGAGGAATGCACGCTGGTGCTGTACGAAATCCTCAAGGCCGGCGGCTTCGGCAGGGGCGGCATGAACTTCGACACCAAGGTGCGCCGCCAGAGCAGCAGCCCGACCGACCTGTTCCACGGCCACATCGGCGCGATGGACGTGCTGGCGGTGGCACTGCTGCGCGCCGCCGACATGATCGAGCGCGACCTGCTCGGCGAACTCAAGGCACGCCGCTACGCCGGCTGGGACGGCGAGCTGGGTCAGCGCATCCTGGCCGGTTCCAGCAGCCTGGCCAGCATCAGCGAGGAAGCGCTGGCGCAGGGCTTCAACCCGCACCACGTCAGCGGCGAGCAGGAGCGGCTGGAGAATCTGGTCAACCGCTTCGTCCACGGTTGATGGCGATGACGACGCACGACCGGCCGCACGAGATGTTCGGCTGATGTTCGTCGGCATCGACCTCGGCACCTCCGCCGTCAAGGCGGTGCTGCTCGATCGCGACGGCGCACTGCGTGCCAGCGCCAGTGCGCCGCTGGCGATCTCGCGGCCGCAGCCGCGCTGGTCCGAGCAGGATCCCGAACACTGGTGGCAGGCCACGCTGCACGCGATGGACCAGTTGATGCTGGTCGCCGTGCAGCAGGGCCTGGCCCCGGCAGCTATCGAGTCGATCGGGCTCAGCGGGCAGATGCACGGCGCCACCGTGCTGGATGCACAGGGCCGCGTGCTGCGCCCTGCGATCCTGTGGAACGACGGCCGCAGCGAGGCCGAGTGCGCCGAACTGGAGGCGCTGGCGGATTTCCGCGCGATCACCGGCAACCTGGCGATGCCCGGCTTCACCGCGCCGAAGCTGCTGTGGCTGCGCCGGCATGAGCCCGACGTCTTCGCGCGCATCGACAAGGTGTTGCTGCCGAAGGATTACCTTCGCTATCGGCTCAGTGGTGATTTTGCGACCGACCCCTCCGATGCCGCCGGCACGCTGTGGCTGGACGTGGCCCGACGTGCCTGGAGCCCGGCCATGCTGGCCGCCTGCGGACTGGATCCTGCGCAGATGCCCACACTGGTCGAAGGCCCGCGGGTGACCGGCTACCTGCACGGCGAGCTTGCGCGGCGCTGGTCGATGCGCGAAGTGGCGATCGCCGCGGGCGGCGGCGACAACGCCGCCGGGGCGATCGGCGCCGGAGTGATCCGGCCGGGCCAGGCGATGCTGTCGCTGGGCACTTCCGGTGTCTGCTTCGCAGTCTCCGACGGCTACCGCGCGCAGCCGCAGCTGGCGGTGCACAGTTTCTGCCATGCGCTGCCGGACACCTGGCACCTGATGTCGGTGATGCTCAGCGCGGCCAGCTGCCTCGACTTCGCCGCGCGGCTGGGCGGCTATGCCGATGTGGCCGAGCTGTTGCGCGATGCGGAGTCGACCCCGCTGCGCGAAGCACGCCCGTGGTTCCTGCCGTATCTGGCCGGCGAGCGCACGCCGCACAACGACGCGCACGCCAGCGGCGTGCTGTTCGGCATGGACGCGGCCACGCGCCGGGTCGACCTGGCCCACGCGGTGCTGGAAGGCGTCGGGCTGGGCCTGCTCGATGGCATCGAGGCGCTGGAAAGCGCCGGCGTGGCGCTGCCGACGATCAGCGTGATCGGCGGCGGCGCGCGCAGCAGCTTCTGGCTGGCGATGCTGGCCGACATGCTGGGCCGACCGCTGGAGCTGCGCGAAGGGAGTGAGGTGGGGCCGGCCGTCGGCGCGGCCAGGCTGGCGCGCATGGCCGTGGACGGCGATGCGGATCCGTCCGCCGCGTGTCCGCAACCGCCATTGCTGCAGGTGCTGGAGCCGCGCCCGGAGCGGCATCGATATTATCTCGCGCAGCGCCAACCGGTGTTTCGCGAACTCTACGCGCGACTGAAAGGATTGCGCCGCGACGGGCCCGCTGCGGGTGGCGAGCCCATCGCGTGAATGCGAGCCGTGTTCGCCGCGCTGGTACAGTCGATCCGCTGTCGGTGATGCAGAAATCTTATCGAGGGGAACAAGCATGAACGCTGTCACCGCCACCGCAATACAGGAGCACAGCGGAAATACCGTCTTCATCGTGCTGATCAGCCTGGTCGCCACGATCGGCGGCTTCCTGTTCGGTTTCGACAGCGGGGTCATCAACGGCACCGTCGAAGGGTTGCAGAAGGCCTTCCACGCCGATTCCTTCGGCACCGGCTTCAACGTCGCCTCGATGCTGCTGGGCTGCGCCGCCGGTGCGTTCTTCGCCGGACGCATGGCCGACATGTACGGTCGTCGCAGCGTGCTGATCGTGGCGGCGCTGTGCTTCATCGTTTCCGGCTGGGGATCGGGTATTGCCGGCACCTCCACCGAGTTCGTGATCTACCGGATCATCGGCGGCCTGGCCGTGGGTGCGGCCAGCGTCATGTCGCCGGCCTACATCAGCGAGGTCTCGCTGGCGCGTTATCGCGGCCGGCTGGCCACCGTGCAGCAGATCGCGATCATCTCCGGCCTGTTCGCGGCCTTCCTCAGCAACTACCTGTTGGCGGGCATCGCCGGATCGTCGATCCAACCGCTGTGGTGGGGTTTCGAGGCGTGGCGCTGGATGTTCTGGATCGAGCTGTTCCCCGCCGTATTGTTCCTGGCGGCACTGATGGCCATTCCGGAGAGTCCGCGCTACCTCGTGGCCAAGGGTCGCCAGGAGCGGGCGCTGCGGGTGTTGACGCGTCTTTACGGCGACGCCGCGGCGCGAGCCAAGCTGATCGACATCCAGGGTTCGCTGGCGGTGGATCATCGCCCGCGGTTGTCCGACCTGTTCGACAAGGTGCGCCGCCGGATCCGTCCCATCGTGTGGGTGGGTATCGGCCTGGCCACGTTCCAGCAGCTGGTCGGCATCAATGTGGTGTTCTACTACGGCGCCGTGCTGTGGCAGGCGGTGGGATTTTCCGAGAGCGATGCCTTGCTGATCAACGTGCTGTCCGGTGCCTTGAGCATCGGTGCCTGCCTGGTGGCCTTGATGCTGATCGATCGCATCGGGCGCAAGCCATTGCTGTGGATCGGCTCGGCCGGCATGACGGTGACTTTGGCGCTGGTTGCCTATGCGTTCGCCAGTGCCGGCACGGGTGCGAGCGGCCAGCTGGCCTTGTCCGGAGCCATGGGCGTGCTGGCGCTGGTGGCCGCCAACGCCTACGTGGTGTTCTTCAACGTGTCCTGGGGCCCGGTGATGTGGGTGATGCTGGGCGAGATGTTTCCCAACCAGATCCGCGGCTCGGCGCTGGCGGCCGCGGGTGCGGCGCAGTGGATGGCGAACTTCGCCATCACCATCACCTTCCCGCTCCTGCTGGCCGGCATCGGCCTGGCCAGCGCCTACGGCATCTACGCCTTTGCCGCGCTGCTGTCGGTGGGGTTCGTGTTGAAGTACGTCAACGAGACCAACGGCAAGGAGCTGGAGCAGATGCAGGGGTGACCGCGCCTCTCGGGTATTCGCGTCGCTGGGTGTGGTGCGCGGATTCGCTCGGGGAGACGGCGCATGGTTGCTTTTGCTTTCCCCGTGCGACGGGGGCCGCGCGGAGGGCTCGCCCTGGATCTGGTCCAGGGCTGAAGGGGGATTCCCCACGCGAAAGTCAGGATCAAGAGCGCCCCCATCCGCTCCCCGCGAAGCGGGGGAAGGAAAGAAATCGGGTGCCATGCCGGTTCGTCGACTGTTCACGAGCGTTGAGTCCACGCCATCGCAGCGGCGGGTATCGCCCACGCGGGGGCGCGCCATCCGCGCCGATATTTGCGGCGAGCGCAAAAGAAGAAACGTCAGGCGGACTGTGCAATTTCGTAATTGCGCCTGCGCGCCCGCGCCCGCAGCATGCATGGCACTACGCAACGTCCAGACCACATGGCTTGTTTCGAACCGAAACAGACGCTGCGTCGGGAAGATCATCCGGGGAATGCTGTCGCGGTCTCAACCATGAGCCGGCCAGCGCAGTTCCTGCGGCCAGCGAACAATCATGGGGAGGGCATCAAGTGAACGATCGTTTTGGCAACACCGTTCCACGGCATGCGTCAGCGCAATCGCACCGCACGGGACTTTCGATGGCCATCGTGCTCGGCATGGCGATGCTGTACCTGCCGGGCCAGGTATTCGCGCAGCAGGCACCGGCGACGGAGGCGAGCGACGGCACGACTACCAAGACGACACAGCAACGGGCGGCGGACAAGAAAGCCGCGGCCAAGGCCAAGCAACTGGCGACGGTCACCGTCACCGGCGTGCGCGCGAGCATGGAGTCGGCGATCTCGATCAAGCAGAACGCCGACCAGATCGTCGACTCGATCGTCGCCGAGGACATCGGCAAGCTGCCGGACAGCAATGTCGCCGAGGCGCTGCAGCGCATCTCCGGCATCCAGATCGATCGCAACTACGGCGAAGGCAGCACCATCGCCATCCGCGGCCTGACCCAGGTGCGTACCGAGCTCGACGGCCGCGACGCGTTCACCGCCAATGGCGGCCGCGCCCTGAGTTTCGAGGACGTGCCGTCGGAGCTGCTGGCCGGCATCGACGTCTACAAGAATCCGTCGGCAGAGATCATCGAAGGCGGTCTCGGCGGCACCGTCAACCTGCGCACGCACAAGCCGTTCGATTTCGCCGGGCAGAAGTTTGCCGCCAGTGCCGAATACGACTACGGCGACCTGATCAAGGAAGGCCACCCCTCGGCGTCGGCGTTGTACAGCAACCGCTGGGAGACCAGCGCGGGCGAGTTCGGCCTGCTGGTCGACGTGGCGTACCAGAAGCATTCGTTCCGCCAGGACGTCATCTCGACCGAGCCGTTCTATGCGGTCGATGCCGGCGACGACCCGACTGGGCCGGCACCCAACTATATTCCGAACTACGCCGGCCAGACGCTGCAGGTGCCGCATGGCGGTGGCGTCGGCGAGACCTTGGGGCAGCGTCGCCGGCTGGGTACCGATGTCGCCTTCCAGTGGCGCCCGAACGACCAGGTCGAACTGTATGCGCAGATGTTGCGCTCGGACTACAAGTTCCAGTGGAACGACTACTCGTATTTCCCCTACACCGGTACCAGCGGGATCGTGCTGGACACGACCCAGCCGTACAGGTTCGATTCCAGCGGCCACTTCATGAGCGGCACCTTCAACGGCACCGAGAACGCCGACGGCAGCGTCACGCCCAATATCGGCGTCGATTCGAACAGCAGCCTCACCACGCGGCACTCGGTCACCACCGACTATTCCTGGGGCGGATCGTGGAACGTGACCCACAACCTCACCCTGAAGACCGACTTTCAGTACATCAAGGCAAAGACCGACACGTTCCGCTACATCCTCAACACGCATACCAGCACGCCGTATTTCTATCAGGATCTCAGCGGCGGCACGCCGGTGCTGAAGGTGGACGAAAACTACGTCACCAACCCGGCCAACAACGCGTTCAACTTCCTGCTCGACGACAAGGCCAGGAGCAACGGCAGCGAGTTCGCCTGGCGCGCCGATGGCGAGTACTCGCTGGCCGGCGACTTCTTCCGGTCGATCAAGTTCGGCGTGCGCACCACCAACCGCAAGGCAGACACGGCGGACTCGGGCTACCGCTTCGTGTGGATCGGACAGCCGCTCTCCAATTTCCCCGCGTCGTCGTACGTGACCCGTTCGTTCGCCGATTTCTTCCGCGGCGATGCAGATGTGCTGGGCAACTTCATTGCGCCGAATCCGGCACTGCTTTACGACTACGACAACTCGCGCACGATGTTCGGTCAGCCCGATCCGCTGACTTACCCGCCCTCGGGCACCAACCACCAGGGTGAGAAAACCTACGGCGCGTATGGCGTGGCGTACTTCGGCAGCGCCATCGGCCCGGTGGCCTACGATGGCAACATCGGCGTACGCGAGGTGCGCACCAAGGTCAGCGCGCAGGGCGTGATGACCGACGCGACGGGGGCCACGGTGCCGTTGGACGTCAACAACTCGTACACCTCGTTCCTGCCCAGCCTGAACGTCAACTTCCATCTGACCGACACACTGCAGTGGCGCTTTGCCGCGTCGAAGGGGTTGTCGCGGCCGAGCTTCGACCAACTCAATCCGTTCCTCTCGCTGAGTACGCCCGACGTGAACACCGGGGTGAACCAGTACACCGGATCGGCCGGTGGCAATCCGAACCTGAAGCCGATGACCGCCAACCAGTACGACACCTCGCTGGAGTGGTATTTCAAGCCGGGCTCGATGCTTTATGGCGCGCTGTTCTACAAGAGCGTGGATGGCTTCGTGCAGACGGTGCAGGTGAAAGAACCGCACCTCGACCAGACCGGGCAGATGCATGACTTCCTGATCAGCCGCCTGGTCAATGGCGACAATGGCGTGATCAAGGGTGCCGAGGCCGGTTATTCGACCTTCTTCGACTTCCTGCCGGCACCGTTCGACGGCTTGGGCGCGCAGCTCAACTACACCTACGTCTACAGCAAGGCGCCCAGCCCGGACGCGTTCGACACGTCGGGCAATCCGCTGGTGGTGCCGCTGGAGGGCCTGTCGAAGAACAGCTATAACGCGATCGCGATGTACGAGAAAGGCCCGATCTCCGCCCGTGTCGCGTACAACTGGCGCAGTTCGTGGATCGTGACGACCCAGGGCAATGGCACCGGCAGCCTGCCGATCTACGACAGGGCTTTCGGCCAGGTCGACGCGTCGGTGACCTACAACCTCAGCAGGAACTTCTCGCTGACGGCGTCGGCGGTGAACCTGACCAACACCAAGCGGGGAACCTACCAGGGCGAGCCGTCGCTGCCGCGTGATGTCCAGGTCAACGATCGCATGTACACGCTCAAGGCACAGCTGAGCTTCTGATCCACGCCGGCAACCCGTTGCCTCGCGGGTTGCCGGTCTCTTCGCCGTTGACGAGATGATGTGCCCGACCGAGTCCACCGCCATTGCCGATCGCATCCGCCGCCTGCTGCCCGTCTGCCTGCTGCTCTGCGGCCTGCTCGCGTCGCTGCCGGCGGCTGCGCGCGAGCTGCCCTACGCGTTCCGCAGCGTGCGCATCGGCGGGGGCGGTTACGTCAGCGGGCTGGTGTTTCATCCGGCGGAGCGGGGCCTGTACTACGCGCGCACCGATGTCGGTGGTGCGTACCGCTGGGACGATGCCGCGAAGCACTGGGTGCCGTTGACCGACTGGCTGGGCGCCGACGAGGCCAACCTCGGCGGCATCGACAGCATCGCGCTGGATCCGCATGACACCGGCTGGGTCTATCTTGCCGCCGGCACCTACACCACCGCGCGCGCCGGCAACGGCGCGATCCTGCGTTCGCACGACCGCGGCCACACGTTCCAGCGGATCGATCTGCCGTTCAAGCTCGGCGGCAACGAACTGGGCCGCGGCAACGGCGAACGGCTTGCGGTCGATCCGCATGACGGCCGCATTCTTTTCCTGGGTTCGCGCACCGCCGGCCTGTGGCGGAGCACCGACAACGCGGCGAGCTGGTCGCGCGTCGACCGCTTTCCTGCCGTCGCCACCTCGCCGTCTGCAAGCGCAGAAAACAACTGGCGACGACAGCCGATCGGCATCGTGTTCGTGGTGTTCGATCCGGCCAGCGGCCCGTCGGGTCAACCGACGCCGGTGCTGTACGCCGGCGTGTCCACCCGGGAGACCAGCCTGTTCCGCTCCACTGACGGCGGCGCGAGCTGGAGCGCGGTGCCCGGTCAGCCGACCGGCCTGCGTCCCAACCACATGAGCCGAGGTTCCGACGGCAACTGGTACCTGACCTATGGCGACGAGCCCGGGCCGGATCAGATGCACGATGGCGCGGTGTGGAAATACACGCCGGCCGACGACCGCTGGACCGACATCACGCCGCTGCCGCGCAACGGCCAGCCCAGCGGCTTCGGTTGGGGCGACATCGCGGTGGACGCGCACGATCCGCAGGTGCTGATGGCCACCACGTTCTGCCACTACACGCCGTACGACGAGATCTACCGCAGCACCGATGGCGGCCGGCACTGGGCCGCGGTGTTCCCGCGCTCGTCGTTCGACCACGCGAATGCGCCGTGGACGCGCGACCATCATCCGCACTGGATGAGCGACATCGCGATCGATCCGTTCGACCCCGACCACGTGATGTTCGTCACCGGCTACGGCGTATGGGCTTCGCGCGACATGCGCGCATTCGACCACGGCGGTCGTGTGCACTGGTGGTTCCAGGACAACAACCTGGAAGAGACCGTGCCGCTGGGCCTGGCCAGTCCGGCTCAGGGCGCGCATCTGCTCAGCGTGGTCGGCGACCTGGACGGCTTCCGCCACGCCGACCTCGACGTGGCGCCGCTGCAGTTCGCCGCGCCGCCGCGTTACGCGAACGGCTACAGCATCGACGTGGCCGGGCAGGCACCGTGGGTGGTGGTGCGCAGCGGGCGCATCCGCGGGCCGCTCGATGCGGTGCGCGCCGCGTATTCGCTGGATGGCGCGAAGACCTGGCAGCCGTTCGCCAGCGAGCCGGGCGGGCAGGGCGAGGGCACGATTGCCGTCGCCGCCGATGGCCGCAGTGGGTTGTGGTTTCCGCTGGACGCCGGCAGCGGTTACGTCACCCAGGACTGGGGCAAACACTGGACGCCCGCCGCCGGCCTGCCGAAGGCGGCGCGCGTGTTCGCCGACCGGGTCGACCCGCGGCGCTACTACGCGCAGGACGTCGCCAGCGGTGCGTTGTACGCGAGCCGCGATGATGGCCGGCATTTCGCGCCGGTGGGCGGGGCATTCGACGCGGTCGCGCAACGCATCTACCAGCCGCCGCGGCGCGACACCAGCGCGGTGGCGTACGCGGTGCCCGGCCGCGCCGGCGAGCTGTATGTGATCGGCACGCGCGGCGGCATCGCGCGCGGTCGCGACGATGGCCGGCTGCTGTGGCAGGGCGAGGCGGTCGGCGCCGCCGACTCGCTGGGCTTCGGCAAGCCCGCGCCGGGCCGCAGTGCGCCGACGCTGTTCCTTGCCGGCACGGTCGCCGGCCAGCGCGGCCTGTTCCGCTCGATCGACGACGGTGCGCACTGGCGGCGCATCAATGACGACGCACACCAGTATGGCGAGATCGGCCAGGTCACCGGCGATCCGCGCCTGTTCGGTCGGGTCTACTTCGCCACCGGTGGACGCGGCATCTTCTACGGCGATCGGGTGGCATCCCCAGTTGCTGGTGCCACCACTACGGAGACACCATGAATCGCTGCCGCACGATGCTGCCCCTAGTCCGCTGTCTCGCCGTCGTGCTGCTGGCGGTGCCGCTGGCCGTACAGGCTCGAGTCGAACTGCCGCTGGTGTTCGGCGACGGTGCGGTGTTGCAGCGCGATCAGCCGATGCGCGTATGGGGCTGGAGCGGGCCGCATGCCCGCGTGCAGGTGCGCTTCGACCACGATCAGGTCGACGTCAGCGCCGACGACGAGGGGCGCTGGAGCGCCGTGCTGCCGGCCCACGCCGCCGGCGGCCCGTTCGAGTTGAGCGTGCGTAGCGGCTCGGACGAAACCGTGTCGCACGACCTGCTGGTGGGCGACGTCTATCTCGCCTCGGGCCAGTCGAACATGGAGTTCGAGCTGTACAAGGCGCGCGACGCGGCCGCCGAAATCGCCCACGCCACCGACGGCGCGATCCGCCAGATCAAGATTCCCGACAGCTGGGGCACGCAACCCTCCGATCACCTGCCGGGCAGCCACTGGGTCGCTGCTTCGCCCGATACCGCGGCGCAGTTCTCGGCGGTGGCATACTTCTTCGCCCGCGAGATCCGCGCCGACCAGCACGTGCCGATCGGCATCATCAACAGCTCCTGGGGCGGTAGCCGCATCGAGCCGTGGATGGATGCGGCGACGGCGGGAGTACAGCCAGCCGAAGTGAAGGCCCAGGTCGAACGCAACGATGCGGCCGAAGCGAAGGCGCTGGCGGCGACCCGGCAGCATCTGCAGCGCTGGCCGGGCGTGATCGGCGCGACCGCCGTGGATGTGGGCCGAGCCCGCTACGCGGCGGTGAAGCTGGATCAGCGCGACTGGCAGCCGATCCGCGTTCCCGCCTATTGGGAGTCCGTGGGTTACTACGGCATGGACGGCGTCGCCTGGTATCGCACCACGTTCGAACTGAGTGCAGACGAAGCCGCCGCGGGCATCACGCTGGGGCTGGGCATGATCGACGACTCCGACCATGCCTGGGTCGACGGCCGCCTGATCGGTGCCACCGACAATGCATGGAACGGCCGGCGTGCCTATCGCGTGGCACCGGGCCTGTTGCGTGCCGGACGCCATACGCTGGCGATCCGGGTCGAAGATCTCGGTGCCGGCGGCGGCATCCACGGTGACGCCGCGTTGCTCTACATCCAGCCGGCGCATGGTGCGCGGCGCGCGTTTCCGGGGCCGTGGCGGTTCCGTCCCGAAGCGGCGAGCCTGGTGCCCACGCAGGACAAGAACCAGATCGCCACCCTGCTCTACAACCGGATGATCCATCCGTTGCTGCCGTTGGCGATCCGCGGCGTGATCTGGTACCAGGGCGAGGCCAATGCCATCGAGGGGGACGCGTTCAAGTACCGCGACCAGTTTGCTGCACTGATCGGACAGTGGCGGCACGACTTCCGGCAACCGGAGCTGCCGTTCCTGTGGGTGCAGCTGGCCAACTTCAGACAGGGCACCGATACCGCCACGAGCAGTCCCTGGGCGATGCTGCGCGAATCGCAGTCCAGCGCGCTGGCGCTGTCGCACACCGCACAGGCGGTGACGATCGACGTGGGCGATCCGGACAACATCCATCCCACCGACAAGCAGACCGTAGGCCATCGACTGGCACTGGCCGCGCGCCACGTCGTCTACGGCGAGTCGCTGTGGTACAGCGGCCCGACGTATCGCTCGATGACGATCGAAGGCCCGGCGATCCGGCTGCACTTCGCCAGCGCCGGCAGTGCGCTGAAGGCGCGCGGCGCGGTGCTGGCCGGCTTCACCATCGCCGCCGCCGACCGGCATTTCCACGCGGCGCAGGCGCGGATCGACGGCGACGACGTGGTGGTGCAGGCTGCCGATGTGGGCGCGCCGGTCGCGGTGCGCTACGGCTGGAGCGAGAACCCCGCCGCCGCCAACCTCGTCAACGCCGCCGGCCTGCCGGCCTCGCCGTTCCGTACCGATCACTGGTGACCTGCCCATGACTGCACTGCTTCCGCGACGATTGCTGTCCGCCTTGTTCGCCGCCGCGCTGGCCGGCAGCGGGCTCGTCCATGCCGCCACGCCGCTGCCGCAGATCGTCAGCGCACACGGCCGCCACGAACTGCTGGTCGACGGCCAGCCCTATCTGATCCTCGGCGCGCAGGTGAACAATTCCAGCGCGTGGCCGGCGATGCTGCCGCAGGTATGGCCGGCGATCGCCGCGCTGCACGCGAACACCGTGCAGGTGCCGATCGCCTGGGGGCAGATCGAGCCCAAGCAGGGCCGGTTCGATTTCAGCTTCCTCGACACCCTGGTAAAGCAGGCGCGCGAGCACGACGTGCGGCTGGTGCTGCTGTGGTTCGCCAGCTGGAAGAACAACGGACCGGGCTATGCGCCGGCGTGGGTGAAGCTGGACAACGCGCGCTATCCGCGGGTGGTGAACAAGGACGGCGCCACGCTCAATTCGCTGTCGCCGTTCGGCACGGCCACGCTGGCCGCCGACCGCGCGGCCTTCGTGGCATTGATGACCCATCTGCGCCAGATCGACGGCGACCGCCACACCGTGATCATGGTGCAGGTGGAGAACGAGTCGGGCACCTACGGCAGCGACCGCGATTACTCCGCGGCCGGCGACCAGTTGCTGCAGTCGCCGGTGCCGGCGGCCGTGCTGCAGAAGACCGGCAAGTCGGCCGGTACGTGGACGCAGGTGTTCGGCAAGGACGCGGCGGAGTATTCCTACGCCTGGGCGATCGCGCATTACATCGAACAGGTGGCGGCGGCCGGCAAGGCGGTCTACGACCTGCCGATGTACGCCAACGCAGCCTTGCGCGATCCGTTCAAGCCAGGCTCGCCCGGCGGCTATTCCAGCGGCGGGCCGACCGACAACGTGATCGGCATCTGGCGTGCGGCGGCACCCTCGCTGGACTTCGTCGCGCCCGACATCTACATGCGCGAATACGAGAAATACAGCACCGTGCTGCAGCGCTACAGCCGCCCCGACAACGCGCTGTTCGTGGCCGAGACCGGCAACGACGTGGCGTATGCGCGCTACGTGTTTGCCACGCTGGGCCAGCAAGGTATCGGTTTCTCGCCGTTCGGCATGGACTTCACCAGGTACTCGAACTGGCCGCTGGGTGCGAAGGCGATCGACGAAGACACGATCAAGCCGTTCGCCGCGAACTACCGGCTGCTGGCGCCGCTGGGCAGCCTGATCGCGCGGCTGAGTTTCGAGGGCAAGGTCTGGGGCGCGGCCGAACCGGATCAGACCCACGAGCAGACGGTGGACATGGGCGACTGGCGCGCGCAAGTCAGTTACGGCCGCCCGCAGTTCGGCATGGATCCGCCCCAGGGCAATCCGGGCCGGCTGGGTGGCGTGCTGATCGCGCAGCTGGGCAAGAACGAATACCTGGTGACCGGCTACCACGCGCGGGTCAACTTCCTGCCGCCGAAGGGCAGCCACGTGCGCTTCCTGTTCGAGAAAGTCGAGGAAGGTCGCTACGAGAACGGCCAATGGCATTTCGTGCGCGAATGGAACGGCGACCAGACCGACTACGGGCTCAATTTCACCAGTCAGCCGCAGGTATTGCGGGTCACTCTGGCCACGTACTGAAGGATGTAGCGCATGCGTATCAAAACCCTTTCCCTGGCTTTGCTGGCGTGCATCGGCGTCAGCGGCACCGTACATGCCGATACGCCTGTTTCCAGCGGCCCGGTCGCGGATTCGCCCGCCGTCGAGCAACGCGTCGATGCCATGCTCGGCAAGTTGACGCTGGCGCAGAAGGTCGACCTGATCGGCGGCGAGGACAATATGTTCATTCGCGCCGAGCCGACGATCGGTTTGCCGCGCCTGCGAATGTCCGACGGCCCGTTCGGCGTGCGCTCGGTTGGCCCGTCCACCGCCTACATGGCCGGCGTCGGTCTGGCCGCCTCGTGGGACCCGGCGCTGGCGCAGCGGGTAGGTGAGGCGATGGGGCGCGATGCGCGTGCGCGGGGTGTGCACTTTTTCCTCGGCCCGGGCGCGAACATCCATCGCGCGCCGCAGAACGGCCGCAACATGGAGTACTACAGCGAGGATCCGTTTCTCGCCGGCAGCATGGCGGTCGGCTTCATCGACGGCATCCAGAGCCAGGGCGTGGTGGCCACGATCAAGCATTTCGTGGCGAACAACTCCGAATACGACCGCCGCCACCTCGACACCCTCATCGACGAGCGCACCCTGCGCGAGATCTATCTGCCGGCCTTCGAGATGGCGGTGAAGGACGCGCACGTCGGTGCGGTGATGAGCAGCTACAACCTGGTCAACGGCGACTATCTCAGCGAGAACCACGTGATCAGCCATGACATCCTGAAGAAGGATTGGGGCTTCAACGGCATCTTCATGTCCGACTGGGGCGCCACCCACGACGGCATCAAGGCGTTCAACGCCGGACTCGATCTGGAGATGCCCGCCGCCGAAGCGATGACGCCACAGCGGCTGTTGCCCGAACTGAAGGACGGCAAGCTGTCGCAGGACGTATTGAACGACAAGGTGCGCCGGATCCTGCGTACCGCGGTGCGTTTCGGTTTTCTCGATCGACCGCAGAAGGACATGTCGATCCCGTTGTTCAATCTCGACAACGATGCGGTGGCGCTGCAGTCCGCGCGCGAGGGACTGGTGCTGCTGAAGAACGAGCACCACGTGCTGCCGCTGGATGCCTCGAAGATCAGGACGATTGCGGTGATCGGCCCGAATGCCTTCCCGGCCATCAGCAGTGCCGGTGGCAGTTCGCACGTCGATACGTTCGAGGCGCAAAGCGTGCTCACCGGTATCGCTCATCAGCTCGGCGACAAGGTGCGGGTGCTGTACAGCCGCGGCTTGCCTTCGCCGGATGAGGTATTCAAGCAGTCCAGCTTCGTCGGCCCGAACGGCGGCAAGGGTCTGCAGCGGCAGACCTTCGCCAATGCCGATTTCCACGGCAAGCCCGGCGCAACCGCCATGGACGAGCACGTCGACCAGTGGAAGCCGGAGCTGTGGACTACCTCGGCGACCGAGCGCCAGAGCATCCGCTGGAGCGGCAGCTTCGTGCCCGCACACAGCGGCAAGTACCTGTTCCTCGCCGCCGCCGCCAGCCTCGATACCTACCGGTTGTTCGTGGATGGCAAGAACGTGATCACCCAGCCGCAGCGCGAAGGCCAGGCGCCGCTGTACGCCACGCTCGACCTGGTCGCCGGCAAGCCGGTGACGATCCGCCTCGATTACAAACCGGACGTGAGCTACAGCCGCATGGGCCTGGGCGTGATCGCGCTGGACGATCTGATCTCCCCGGATGCAAAGAAAATGGCGGCGATGGCGGACGCCGCGGTGGTGGCGGTGGGCTTCGATCCCACCTCCGAGAGCGAGGCGTTCGATCGCACGTTCCAGTTGCCATGGGGCCAGGAAGCGCTGATCGAGGCGGTGGCCGCGGTCAACAAGAAGACCATCGTGACCGTGAACTCTGGCGATGCCTATGCCACCGACGGCTGGTTGGACAAGGTGCCGGCCTTGCTGCAGAGCTGGTATCCCGGCCAGGAAGGCGGTCGTGCGATCGCCGAGGTACTGTTCGGTGCGCACACGCCGGAAGGCAAGTTGCCGGTCAGTTTCGATCGTGAGTGGAGGGACAATCCCACCCATGATTTCTACGACGCACCACCGCATCCCGCAGGCACCAACCCCACCGTGAAATACGGCGAAGGCGTGTTCCTCGGCTATCGCTGGTACACCTCGTACCCGAACAAGCCGCAGCCGTTGTTCGCGTTCGGCTACGGCCTTTCCTACACCACCTTCGCGTTCGCCAACCTGAAACTTTCGCCGACGACGGCGCAGGCCGGCGGCAGCGTGAACGTATCGTTCGACGTGACCAACACCGGCCGACGCGCCGGTGCCGAGGTGGCCCAGGTCTACGTGGGCGACCCGTCGGCGCGGGTGGCGCGGCCGGCGCGCGAGCTGAAGGCGTTCCGCAAGATCCGGTTGCAGCCGGGCCAGACCGGGCACGTCACGCTGACCCTGGATCGCCGCTCGTTCGCCTACTACGACGTGAAGCGGCACGCATGGCGGGTCGACCCAGGCCGTTTCAAGGTTTACGTGGGCGACGCCTCGAACCACACGCCGCTGTCGGCCGACCTCACGATGGGAGACTGAACCATGTATCGATTCCCCGCCACGATGCTCGCCGTGTTGCTCGTTGCCGCATCGATATCCGGCTGCGGCGGCAACGCCGGTGCGACGCCGACCGCAGCACCCGATGGCGCCGGTGCGGCGCCGGCGAAGTTCCAGCGGATCGCCGATGGCGTGATCGTCGACGTCGGCGGCACGGCGAAGCAGATTCGCCTGAAAGTGGTCGACGACCGGATCATTCACGTCACCGCGATTCCCGCCGGCAATTTCGATCTCCCCAAGAGCCTGATGGCCGTGAAGACGGGAGGCGACACGCACTTCAGCGTCAGCAGTGATGCCGGCCACGTGCGCCTGAAAACCACGGCGATCACTGCCGACGTGGCGACCGCCAGCGGCGTCGTGCAGTTTCTCGACAGGAACGGCAAGGTCATCCTGGCCGAGCAACCGAACGGCCGCACGTTCACGCCGGTGACGGTGGACGGCAAGCCGTTCTACGCCGTGCGACAGCAGTTCGCCTCGCCCGCCGACGAGGCGTTCTACGGCCTGGGCCAGCACCAGGAAGGCACGATGAACTACAAGGGCAGGGACGTCGAGCTGGCCCAGCACAACATGGACATCGGCATCCCGTTCGTGGTCTCCAGCCGCCGTTACGGCCTGCTATGGGACAACAACTCGATCACCCGTTTCGGCGATCCGCGTCCGTACCGGATGATCGACAAGCAGCTCAAGCTGTTCGACGCCGACGGCAAGCCGGGCGGCTTCACCGCGAACTACTACGTCGACGGCAAGCTCAAGCTCAGCCGCGTCGAGGCCGAGGTCGACTACCAGTACCTCAAGGATCTGAAACGCTGGCCGGCGCAACTCACCGACGCCAAGGGCATCACCGGCGGGCCCGGCCAGACGGTGGAGTGGAAGGGTTCGGTATCCTCCGATGTGGCTGGCCTGCACAAGTTCCGGCTGTACGCCAGCGGCTATTTCAAGCTGTACGTCGACGGCAAGCTGGTGCTCGACGACTGGCGGCAGAACTGGAACCCGTGGTACCGCGACTTCTTCGTGCCGATGAAGCCCGGCGAGCAGCATGCGATCCGCATCGAGTGGACGCCGCAGTCCGGTTACATCGCGCTCGAGCACCAGGACCCGCTGCCCGCGGCCGAGCAGAGCGAGCTGTCGCTGTTCTCCGAACTGGGCCATGCGGTCGACTACTACTTCATCGGCGGCGACAACCTCGACGACGTCATCGCCGGCTACCGCGAAGTCACCGGCAAGGCGGTGCTGCTGCCGCGCTGGGCCTACGGCTTCTGGCAGAGCCGCGACCACTACGAAACCCAGGCCCAGCTGCTCGGCGTGCTCAAGCGCTATCGCGAGTTGAAGCTGCCGCTGGACAACATCGTGCAGGACTGGCGCTACTGGAAGGACGATGCCTGGGGTTCGCACCAGTTCGACCAGTCGCGCTTCCCCGACCCGAAGGCGATGGTCGACCAGGTGCATGACGAACACGCGAACCTGATGATCTCGGTGTGGCCGAAGTTCTACCCGACCACGAAGAACTACCAGGAGCTCGACGCCAAGGGCGCGATGTACCGGCGCAACGTCGAGCTCGGCACGAAGGACTGGGTCGGGCCGGGCTACCTCAACTCGTTCTACGACCCGTACTCGGCCGAGGGCCGAAAGATCTACTGGCGGCAGATCCGCGAGAACCTCGGCGACCTCGGCATCGATGCCTGGTGGATGGACGCCACCGAGCCGGACATCACCTCCAACACCAGCATCGCCGAGCGCAAGCGGCTGATGGGGCCGACCGCGCTGGGCCCGGGCGCTGCGTTCTTCAACTCCTATTCGCTGATGACGACCAGCGCGGTGTACCAGGGCAGCCGCCGGAGCTATCCGGACAAGCGCGTGTTCATCCTCACCCGCTCGATGTTCGCCGGCGAACAGCGCAACGCGGCGGCGGGCTGGAGCGGCGACGTGGTGGCGCGCTGGAGCAACCTGCGCGACCAGATCTCCGCCGGCATCAACTTCTCGCTGTCGGGCATCCCGAACTGGACCACCGACATCGGCGGCTACGCGCTGGAAGCCCGCTACGAGAAGCCGGACGCGAAAGACCTGAAGGAGTGGCGTGAGCTTAACCTGCGCTGGTTCCAGTTCGGCAGCTTCATGCCGCTGTTCCGCTCGCACGGCCAGGGCGTCTATCGCGAAATCTACAACCTCGCCCCGATCGGTTCGGAGGTCTACAACGCGCTGGCCTGGTACGACCGCCTGCGCTACCGGCTGCTGCCGTATATCTACACGCTGGCGGCGAACACGTACTTCCACGACGGCACCATCATGCGCGGCCTGGTGATGGATTTTCCGGACGACGCGAAGGTGCGCGACATCGACGACGAGTACATGTTCGGCCCGGCCTTCCTGGTCGCGCCGGTGACCGAGTACGAAGCGCGCAGCCGCGACGTCTACCTGCCCGCCGGCAGCGATTGGTACGACTTCTACAGCGGCAAGCGCTACGTGGGCGGCCGCACGATCCGGGCCGATGCGCCGCTGGCGCGGATGCCGCTGTTTGTGCGTGCCGGTGCGATCGTGCCGGTCGGCCCGGCGATCCAGTACAGCAACGAGAAGCCGGACGCGCCGATCACGCTCTACGTGTACACCGGCGCGAACGGCCACTTCTCGCTGTATCACGATCAGGGCACCACCTACGACTACGAGCACGGCGCGTACGCGCGCATTCCGCTCAGCTACGACGAGGCCAGCGGCACGCTGACCATCGGCCGGCGCGAAGGCAGCTATCCGGGCATGCCGGCGCAGCGTCGGTTCGACGTCCGCTGGATTTCCGGCCCCACGCCGGGCGCCACGGACTTCGACGCCGCGCCCGCGCAGGGCGTCGACTACACCGGTACGGCGATCACCGTGCACAAGGACAAGCAGGTTCAATGAACGACAGCGCAGCACGAGCGGAATTGATCGGCCTGGACTGGGGCACTACCAGCCTGCGCGCCTACCTGCTGGACGAGCAGGGCGGCATCCTGGAAACGCGTGCGCGCGGCTGGGGCATCCGCCGCTTGCCGCCGGGCGGTTTCGATGCGGCATTGAATGACGTGCTGGCCGGCTGGCCAGCATGCCCGCTGCTGGCGTCGGGCATGGTCGGCAGCCGCGACGGCTGGCGCGAGGTATCGTACGTCGAACTGCCGGCCGGCCTCGACGCGGTGGCACGGGCGCTGAGCCATGTCGACAGCGCCGGCGGCCGGCGCGTGCAGCTGATCCCTGGATTGCGCCACGGCGCCAGTGCCGACGTGATGCGCGGCGAGGAGACCGAGATTTTCGGCGCGCTCGCGCTGCAGCCGGTGCTGGCAGCTCGCTCGGCGCTGCTGCTGCCGGGCACCCACAGCAAGTGGGTCAGCGTGCGCAACGGCCGCGTGGTGGACTTCGCCACCAGCATGACCGGCGAGCTGTACGCAGCGGTGCGCCATCACACGATCCTCGGCGCCGGCCTCGGCGCGGAAGATCCGCCGGTCGACCACGAGGCGTTCCTGCGCGGCGTGGTGGCCGCGCGCGACAGCGGCGCGGCCGGCGCGCTGAGCCGGCTGTTCTCCGCGCGTGCGCTGGTGCTGGCCGGGCGGCTCGGGCAGCTGGCGGTG
>Ga0070659_100001126_pt1 | contig 19497 bp, 20 predicted proteins | sample KBSC23metaG_FD_64666 | JGI IMG/M metagenome (GOLD analysis project Ga0070659, IMG submission 64666) | Corn rhizosphere microbial communities from Kellogg Biological Station, Michigan, USA - KBS C2-3 metaG | ecosystem: Host-associated > Plants > Roots > Rhizosphere > Soil ... | reverse complement strand
GGGAGCATCGGCAGGGATAGTATTAATCACCGACTGCAGTGACTTGTATTCTGTTTCGGCATCGGCCGCCTGCTTCATTCCCGCGAAAGCCATACCCCGACCGAAGTGCCAGTATGCGGTTGTAATTTTCAAGGCCGCATCAGGTTTTGCAACCTTCAGCATCTCGTCCCAGCGCCCAAAGCGAACCAGCGACACGGTTGAGTAGGGCAAGAACATTTCAAGCATGGGCATCGCCTTCACATGAGGAAGCACACTTGCTTCTAGTTCACGCGCGGCCTTAATTGAATCTTCGTAGCGCCCCTTCATCGCATTTGCTGCGGCGAGAAAATGGATGTTGTGGTTGTAATACATCATGGTGTAAACACCCTGGTTTCCACCGTTTGCTATGTATTCCCGATCCGCAACAATCGCATCAGTGTTCGACTGCGCCGCTTCAATGTAATCTCCGGTCCGGATGTAGATATGCGATGGCATATGGACCAGGTGCCCGGCTTTCGGCGCCAACTTTCCGAGCCGAGCTGCACTCGGCAACGCACGCTCGGCATTTTGCGAAGCTTCGACAGCGTGTATGTAATAGTGGTTTGCGCCGGTATGATTCGGGTTGCGTTTTAAAACCCCTTCAAGCACCGAGACGATTTCGAGAGTTCCTTCGGCCGGCTTGCCATCAAGTGTCCAAAGTTTCCAGGGACGCAGATTCATCATGCTTTCAGCATATAGAGTTGTCGCATCAAGATCGTCAGGATATTTCTGGACCAACTCGCCCATCGCATTTTTATAGTCGGTCGCAAGTTTCTGCCGATCGACTTGCAAATCAGCGGAGTATCGCCTGGCCAGCGCATTTATGTAGGCTTGTTCGTTCTCCGAAGCTTTTGGCGCAAGAGCAATTGCCTTCTGGAGATTCGCGTATGCTTCCAGGAGTTGAGGACCTTCAACTTGAAGGTTGTAATTAGAGCCTTGTGCCAGCGCAGCACCCCAGTAGGCCATGGCGAGCTGAGGATCCAGCTCGGCGGAACGCTTGAACGACCGCACTGCCTCGTCATGGTTGAAGGCGAAAACATATGCTAAGCCCTGATTGAAAAACCTCTGGGCCTCAGGATTGTTAGTGGATACCGGGTGGTTCACATCACCCAACCCTGCCGCTAGCAATACTGGCGGCTGAGTCTCTGCGTTCGGCGCGTGACTGTGTTGACCAAAAGCGGACGCATGTAAAACCAGCACCAGGGTTACAACGATGTACTTCATATTCGCTCTCCTAACTGACGTCAAAAACAGAGTCCGGCACAATGTGTCACAAGAGCTAACGCGTAAATTGACTGAAAAAAGGGCCGGTCCCCGCAATACCTGACAAGAACAATCATCCACAGATTTTCGCTGATTCTGCAGATTTCTTCTGAGAAAGCACGCCACTCGAGTTTTCTAAGAAAAACTCTGTGTAATCGTCGTCATCGGTGGATTACTCCGCGGCACCGTACTTTAGATGGGCCACCTTCGCCTGTCCCTTCGCATAGACTGTGACAATAAACAAATCGTCGTACGTCTTCTCATCGATCGTTTTGATTGTTCCACCGCCCAGCGCCTTGATCAAATCCGGAATCGAGTTAGTGTGCCCAACAAGGAGCACACTTTGACCCGTATGCTGTAGAAGCTTTGCAGCACTTTCGTTAGTTGATTCATCGGAGATCCGCCTCGGATTAGCAGGATCAGATTTAAGAACGAACGGTGTGGTGGTAGCACCTGACTGTTTTGCCACCAGCTCGCCAGTCAGTTTTGTGCGTTGAAATTGAGAAGTATAGACAGCCTTAATATCGGAAGCCGACAAGAGTCGGGTAAGTTCTGCAGCTCGGCGGATTCCCTTTTCACTCAAAGGTGGATCCTGTCGAGGCTCATCAGCCTTCTCGGCGTGACGAATAATAAATATCGTTATCGGTGAAAACTGCTCCTGCGCCACGACTCGGTCGGCACCGGCCACGGAGGCGCTAAGAAAACCAAGCATCAGCAAAACCAGGCGAAACGAAAACTTATCCATCAGTTATTCCTCTCGTCTAACGTTTTAAGGCTAGCGCTGCCCCTAACACAGTCAGGGACATCACAAGTATCAAACCAACAAAACCAATGGCTTTGTCTACGCTCTTAAATCCTGTCCATTGCAAGTAATGGATCTTATAGAGTAGATCGATCCATGCGGTGTCGGTGCCTTGTTGCTGCAGCGTTAAGGTGGTCCAATCAAGACTTACTTGTACGCCTGTGCTGGTTCGAGCAGTCGAGTCCGAGATACTAACAATCTCGCCATAACGGCTAGGATTCGCACTAAAGGCGTCTTTAAGAAGCAATCTTATTTCGGCTTCAGACGGTTTTGCTCTGGGCTGCTTTGTAACTGGATCGAGTTGCTGCCAATCTGCTTGCGTTCGGACCAACAAGTGATCTCCCAGGACAGTTCTTAAATATCTGAACTCGCTCCACGCCGGATCGACAGTCAAAGTTGGCGAGTTGGCCAGATTATAGGTCTTTACTTTTAGAATCTCATAAGCACCCACGTAGCCAGGTTTTATGAAGAAGACGAAGCCAGTCAGAGCCCAACCGAAAAAAGGCAGGATAAGGATCACCCCAATGACTCTGTGAATCTTTCGTGTCTTCACTAATTATTTCGGAGAGTAATTAGCAGGCCAGTTCGGTGGTGCTTCGGGCCATTGTTCGTCGGGACTCGCGGGCTCCGCTTGATCTGATCCAAGCCGCTCAGGATTCACCTCGGCAACCACAAAGTTCTCCGGCGGCACTGGCGTTCCAGCCATTCGGCGAAGCATTGCGAGTTGACCGGCGTGTGTCATAGCGTCTGAAAATGGACCTTGCAACAAACGCTCTTCGGTGATCTCTCCTTGAAGTTGATCTCCATTTTTGATGTGACTGGCTAGAAGTTCCAACATTTCATGAAAACGTTGAATCTCATCGTCAAACGTTGGTAGGGGTTCTGGCCAGTAGTTTCCGCCGATGAAGAAAGTGCGCGAATACCCAAGCACACTCGTCATATGTCTCACCAGTTCAGCTGGAGTACGCACATCTCTCATCACGCGAAAATCGCCAAACCCGGGTGGAGCACCGCGTAATGCTTTCTGAGTGCGATAGGCAAGAGCCGCCAAAAAGTGGACCAACAAACTTCGCTTTTCCGTCATGGTTACACGATAGCGCTAGATAGTCAGGGTTTTGTACATCCTCACCAGCGGTAGTTTAATCGCCTGCCCGAGTTCGAGCTCGAAAGTCTCGGCCTGGCGGTAGCCACACGCCTCGTATAACGCAATGCCAGGTAAAGTCGACATCAGTTCAAGAGAGCTGAAGCCGTGGGCCGCAGCATCCGATTCACAGTGCGCGAGCATTGCTCGTCCAATTCCATGACGAGCGAAGTCGGGATGAACAAAGAAGGCTCGAATCCGTGCTGGCTCCACGCGGGGATCTAACATTTCGGAATTACGATTCTCAAACTGATCACCGCCGTACAAATTCCTTCTCCGGCTCCAACCGCCACAGCCAGCCAATTGGCCGGAGTCTGTTTCGGCTACAAAGTAACTTTCATCGTCGATCAGATCCGTATCCACTCCGAACACCTCAGCGACCGCAGCTTCAATCTGCGAGTCGTCATAGTGAGCCCGGCTTAGACCTCGCGCGGACGCTGCGATCAAATTCTGTATCGCAGAACGATCCGACAATGCTGCTTTTCGAATCGAATAGTTCATGACCAATGTACGAACATTTAGTTGCTTCTTAACAGTACGAAACCACGAGCGAAGGGATAGGATGAATCATCTCTTGCTTAAATTCTGCTGAGCGTGGGGCGTTGAGTATCCATCCGGTCGCTTCGTTCCCGGTACGAGACTCATTTATCGACACTGATCAGGATAGACTTTTTGTGCACAACCCTCACTCTTGCACTCGCTTTGACGCGAACGCGAAATTAAGCAGAATCCACTGCGCTATTGTCAATACAACACCTTGCTGGTCCTTTAAATCACCAGGTCCGCCTGATCGCAAAAGATAAAACTGAACAGGCATGACGGCGAAGACGAGGACCATCAGAATGGTGTTTCGTCGCGTCCACGGCGGCATGACTTGCGTGGTGCGTTCGCGAAGATCCCTGACTATCCAAACAATGGCTAATAGAGTCAATACGAACCAAAACAACGGCGCGATCCAGGTGAGTGACACGTCTAATCCCATGGTGTCGCCTTTAAATCGGTAGTCATCCGGAAACTTGACGGCGTTGTAGATTGCATTAACCAGGGAAGAGCCAAGCCAAAGCAGCAACAACCAATGAAACGGTTGTCGGGCACCCCGCCAGCCGAAATAAATGATCGCAAGCGCGATGAGCGCCTGGGCTACTACGAACCAGTAATCACCGGCAACACCGTGTCCGCCAAAGTCCTTACCGAGAAAAGAACTGCCCCATTCGTAACTTGGACCATCCATCACCCCTCGAATCAACGGTAACCAAACGGCAAGCATTGTGACTGCGGTGAAAATCAGGATGACCTTTAGGAGTTGATCCGGGCGTGTTTTCATGCCAACCCCTCCAACGTCTCGACTATTTCTCGCGCCGCGTTGGGCCGTCCCATTGCCCGGGCGTTCCTGCGCATAGCTGAAAATCGCTTTGGATCGGAGAGCAACTTATCTAACTTATAAGCAAGCGTTGGTAAATTATTACAGCGGATACCGACAGCGGCCTCGAGCAGGTGGTCCGAATTCCGTTCCTCCTGACCGGGTATGGGATTCACGATCACAAACGCGAGTCCCTTAGCGAGCGCTTCTGAAGTAGTAAGCCCACCCGGCTTGCCGATCACAATGTCAGACGCAGACATAAATTCATCCATCTCGGTAGTGTAGCCGACAGGCTTCAACACTACGGTTGAATCGCGTTTTGACTTCGCCGATCTTTCCAAACGCAGCTTAAGCTCCTCGTTGCGACCACAGATCGCTACCACCTGGACCGGATGGCTCAACGGCGACAAAGAATCAATTACCGCTTCGACTGATCCAACTCCGAATCCTCCGGCGGATAGAAGAATCGTAGTTCGGCCGGGGTCCAACCCGTGCTTTAGACGCATCTCCTTCTGATCCTTTTTCTGAGCGAAGACCGGGTCGATAGGAATGCCGGTGACGGTGATCTTGTTTGCGGGAATTCCCAGCGCCTCGAGATATACGCGAGCTTCGTCGACTGCCACAAAGTACCGCTCGTAATGGTGGACCAACCACATTGCGTGGACATCAAAATCCGTAACCACGATTGCCTGGCGACTGTTCAATCGCTCTTTCGCTTTCAACCAGGAAACGATTTCCGCCGGTAAGAAATGCGTGCAGACAATTATGTCTGGATGATACTCGCGCAGGAGTTTTACAAAAGGACGCGTATTCAACTTGTCGAGCGCTAGTCTTCTCCGCTCGTTTTTCCAGGGTCTATCGAGTTTGTCATAGATCCAGCCAGGGACTTCGGGGAGTTTGTTTACCAGATCAATATAGGCTTTGGAATACAGATGCCGGAACACCTTATTCGTGTAATCGAGAGTATCGATATGTCTAATTTCGCTTTCGACACCCAGGTCTGAACTGAATTGTTTGAATGCTTTTTCGAGTGCCTGTGCCGCCCTCACATGGCCAGCTCCAGCCGAAACAGACAGCAGTAGAATTCTTTTCAGCATATATAAAGAGTTAAAAGAGAGACCTTATCCAGCCGCCATCCACCTGAATTGACGTGCCGGTGATGTAACTGGCGCGTTCTGAAACAAGGAAAGCGGCTAAAGCAGCAAATTCTCGCGGCTCACCCAGTCTCTTCATCGGAATTTGGTTTTCCCAACTCGCCTTGAAAGCTCCGGGACTTGTCTGGTCCTTTTCTGCCATCATCTGGGCCAACTCTTCAACTCTCTCTGTTCGCGTGTAACCGGGCAAGATGTTATTAACCGTAATGCCTTCAGCCGCGACCTCGTTAGCAAGTGTACGGGCGAAACCGGTTACGGCCGACCGCAAACTGTTCGAGAGCATTAGATTATCTACCGGCTGCTTTACTGCAATCGACGTAATGTTGAGAATCCGGCCCCAGTGCCTCGCTTTCATCGAAGGCAACACACCACGAACGAGTTCAACGACGCTGAAAAGAGTCAAACGAACCGCAGATTCCCACTCCGCAGGACTTAAGTATTCGAAACGCCCTGCAGGTGGTCCACCCGCATTTGTCACAAGAATATCGATACTTCCAAACTCACTAATTCCGGAATCTACGACCCGCCTTACATCTCCGGGTAATGACACATCAGCGGCAACTGAAATGACTCTTGCTCCAGTCGTTTCACGAATGAAAGAAGCTGTTTGGTCCAGGTGAGTCGCGTCTCGCGCGCACATGATGAGTGAGGCGCCTTCGGCCCCGAGTTCTTCGGCCACGGCACGACCAAGTCCGCGACTCGATGCGGTAACTAAGGCAATTTTGTTTTTGAGTCCGAGATCCATCGGCCCAGGTTATTTCTGCCGCAGGTAATCGTCCGTCTTGTCGAGCCAGTCCTGTCGTGGCGGACTGAAAATGTCAACGTCAAGGGTGTCTTCAAGCGCGAGCGCTTTGTGATGAACAAAAGAAGGGATGTGCAGAACGTCTCCCTTCATAACATCTATCACTTCCGATTCGTCCTCTCCTATCCAGAATCGCAGACCACCTTCAAGGATATAGGTTACCTGTTCATTCTCGTGATTGTGATGCGGAACTATAGAACCCTTTTTCAAATAGACGTGTGTAAGCATGATGCGATCGCCAGTTATCAGGCGTCGTTCCAGGGTGTCTGAGACTTGCTCTTTTGGCATGTCTGCCCAGCGATAGAACGTAACTGTTCGTTGGTCCATTATTTCTCCTGCGATGTTTGAGTGCTTATTTGAACGCCCGTCGATTATGACGCGGTCGGCCGCGGAGAGGTAAATTAACAAGACAACGTGAAGATTACCAGACTTTTGGAGTGCGGCGGCCTGGCGCCGCTTTGTTACCCTGAACGCCGCTATTGGAAACTGAAACTGCAGAAGAAGGCCCGCCGCAAATTTGTGCTCGGCGACGGGCCTGTTTTTAACGAGACTCGACTTCGTAGAGTTGAGTAAAAGCGCCGCCGGACCGGCGCACTCCAAGGTTTACATCTTTGCGGGGAGGGCTCGGCCGGTTTCGAGTAGAGTCTTCAGACCGGAGATCACCGCGGGCCACCCGAACGAAACACTTTGCAACATCTCCTGATCATCACCGAACTCTTCGTGCGTAACAGTTAACCGCACCGATTTCTCGAGCGCTTCCAATAGGTAGGTTACGCGCGAGTGTTTCGCCTCGTTGGCTTCATCGACGGGACGCGCCCAGCTTACGACTAGTTTGTGTGGCGGGTCAGATTCCAACACCTTGCCGACAATGTGCACCTTATCCTGGTCGCCTTTTAAGATATGTTGCCACTTTGATCCAACCGACCAATCCGAGACGTTTTCATGGTTGAACCAGTAGCGTCTGGTCAATTCCGGATCACTTAACGCATTCCACACCTTTTCGGGAGTCGATTCGATATAACTAACATAAACGAATTTTGGTTTGTCCATCTCAATTCTCCTCAAGAGCTTTCTTCAGATCGGCAAGCGCGCGAACCTGTTGGCGCTCGTACTTGCCTACCCACCGATCAAAGATCTCGGTAATGGGCATTGGGTTTAAATAGTGGAGCTTTTCGCGTCCACGCCATACGGTCACAACCAGATTCGCATCCTCAAGCAGCACCAGATGTTTGGTTACGGCTTGTCGGGTCATGTCGAGGTGCGCGCAGAGTTCTCCCAGAGTTTGACCGTTCTCTGCGTGCAGCAGATCGAGCAAACGCCGGCGACTTGGATCAGCAAGCGCCTTGAACACTTTGTCCGTATCAGTGACCATTTCTTATTATGCAACCAAATGGTTGCATAATGCAAGGGATATTTTTGAGACTACAAACCAAGCCCGATCACCATAAAAAAGGCCTGCCGGTTAAGGCAGGCCAAACTGATTATTTCAAGTTTAAATTAATTTCGTCGCCCGGCGCGTTGCGACTTCAAGATTTTGCGCAACTTCATCCGCGCTTTATGTAACTGCGATTTCGAAGTGCCAACCGCCACATTCAGCATCCTGGCAATCTCTTCGTGTTCGTGTCCTTCGACGTCGTGCAATACGAACACTGTTCGATAACCCGCCGGCAATTGCTTCAGCGCATTGTCCAGAGCAATTCGATCCAACACCGGCATCGCATTGGGATTCTCGGTCCCGCGAACTACCTGAACGGGCGTATCACCTTCTTCAGTTGTCCGCTCGAGTTTGACGCTCTTCTTTCGAAAGTGCATCAAACACTGGTTCACCGTCAGCCGGTGTAACCAGGTTGTGAACGCTGACTCGCCTCTGAAACTTCCAATCTTGCGGAAGAGTTGTATGAAAGCTTCCTGCGCAAGATCTTCGGCCTCGGCGGCGTTTTGAGTCATGCGAAGACATAATGAATACACGCGGCGATTGTGTCGCTCATACAGCTGTTCGAAGGCTGCCATGTCGCCCTGGCCGGCCGCGATCGCTAACGCATGATCTGAAAGTGGCGCCGGTTTCGCAGTCGACTTCGCCGCAACATTTGTCGGCCATACTGGGAAGACTTCGGTATTTGTCATGGCCACTCTTAGTGCAAGCTAGGGGCCACGCCAAAACCCCTAAAAATGGACGATTTCAGTGGTGATCAACAGAATTTATCCACGAAAGAGGGTGTAAGGAAGACGAAAGCGTGTAGCGTTTTGTTCCAAACGACATTTGACGCCCGTCGCCGCATATTTGGCGAATACGACGACAGGCGCCAGGTCGGCTTTGGACTATGGTTTTGCTGAGGATGTCGCTGCTGGACGCGCAGACATTCCCCGGTTCATCAGCATGCGAACTTCAACCCGACGGTTCTGTGCCCGTCCAGATGCCGTCGTATTGTCCGCCACAGATTCTGTCTTCCCGTAACCCATGGGTGTCACAAATCTGCGAAGCGGAATCTTGTGAGTGACTGCCAGGTATTGAACTACAGCATCCGCACGATCACGACTCAGCCTGAAGTTCTTGGCATCACCACCGGTCGAGTCGGTAAACCCGGCTACCTCGATCATAAACGCTCGCTGTCCGGTGATTCTTCCGGCGAGCCCATCGAGCGTTTGCTTAGCTTCGGGAGACAGCACCGCGCTGTTGGTCCTAAAAGTGACAGAAACGCTTTCCTGCATGTCATAGTCGTCTAAAGACGATATGCGCTCATTGGCATTGGCTGCTTCTGTGCGAGCTTCGGCTGCAACTGCGTATAACTCGTCAATCTGGCCCGCGATTCTCTGCTGATTCGCCTCCACCGGATTTACCCGTGTATCCGTAGTGATTGCCGCTCGCATATCGGACTCGTTAAATCTGATCTTCTCTGCGACTAACTGGCCTTGCGGGTCACCTTTTCCTTCAACCTCAACGATCAAGCCGCGAAGGATGTCGGTAACAGCGTAATCCTTACCACGTTTAAAGAAACCGCCATAGGTCTTGATGCTGGTGCGATCTGTAAGTAAAACCTGGTAATCGGTTCTTGTTCGATCTCTAATCGTAAAAGTATCAGCGTCGCGAGATATTACGACCCCTTTGAATTTCATTTTTGCGCCGCTTGGCACCGAACGAGCTGTCGTACTGGTCGCCTGTGGAGCAGTTGTTTGGGGCGAGGTCACTTGCCCGAAAACCAGGGAACTCATGGATAGAACTACAAAGACACAACAAGCTGTAGCCAGAGAACGGAATTTGCCGGTGATCATAGATTAGCTCCTTCAAACAGTATTCAGGCGACTTCCAAGAGTCGGTCTCTGAAGTTTGGCGTCGGGTGATTTATTGAGTGGGGGCTTCAAAATCCTACTGAAACAGATGCCAAAAATAAAGGAGATTCGTTGCGCTAAGATTGTGATTTAACTTCATTTGTTGTGAAGAAATTCAGACACAACCACGAGCTGGATGGAAGTTGTTCTCAGAACAGTCTTTGCTGGCGAGGAACGATTTTTTTCTTACGGTCGCTCAAGTCGTCGAAGACCGAACGTCCATTCAAAGATGGTGAGATTCTTCGCTCATATTCCAGGATCTTTTCAAAGTCGGCCGAAGGTTTCAGCCGATCCTCGACAGCATTGACGAAGCGATCGAGCCGCCGGAATCCATCCAGTTTTTCCCGACCCTCAACGTTTGACGAGTCGAGCGCTGTTTTCAAGAACCTGATCGACTCGTCGTATGTCTTCAAAGGCACGGGAAACGGATGTCGATCTTTTCCGCCGTGAGCGAATGAGAATCGCGCCGGATCCGAAAATCGATTAGGTGTTCCATGAACAACTTCTGCGACGAGCGCAAGTGATTGGAGCGTTCGTGGTCCAAGACTCTCAGTTAAGAGCAGCTCGGCAAAATCACGCAGGTCTCGTTCGTACGCGACAGCCAGGACAGCTCCCAATCGTTTCAGATCTATATTCGCCGACCGCACCTCGTGATGTGATGGCATCACGAGGTGACGGGCAACATCAAGCGCCTCCTCGGGACCCTCTCTTACAAGACTGAGCATCGCATCCTGGGCCGGTGCGGCATGTCGATCCACCAGGTTCATAATCTGGCCCTGGTTCTCGCCGACAATTCCAGTGTGAGGATCAGATACAAAATCTTTCACCGAAGCGGAATGCCAATGATATCGACGCGCCATTCCGGTCTCGTCGTTCAGGCCCTGTTGGACCACCGACCACTCGCCATCTCTCGTCAGGATGAAGTTATGTAGATAAATCTGAAAACCATCAGCGACAGCATTATTGTCTACCCGCGCGGTCAAGCGGCTGGTGCGGACCAGGTTGTTACCGTCAAAGCCTTTTCGCTCAGCGATTGCCATCAGCTCCGCTGGAGTGTTGCGCGAATATTTCCCCCTGCCACCACAGATATAGATTCCAAGCTCCTCAGAACGAGGCGTTAGACCACGTTTCAATGCTCCCATGACTGACGTTGTAATTCCTGACGAATGCCAATCCATACCCATTACAGCTCCAAAAGCCTGGAACCAGAATGGATCGCTCAAGCGCGAGAGAAAAGCGGATGTCCCGTAGTCGCGAACGATGGTCTCAGTAATTGCCATGCCGAGCGCAGTCATCCTTTGGGCCAACCACTGCGGCACGCGTCCGCCGTGTAGAGGTAGATCGGCAACTCCTGATCGCTTCATGGCAGCTCGAATCAAATGCTCGGTTGGTTAAAGCGTTCAGCGGACCTCGCTCGCGCTTTTTCGGCTTCCACTGCTCGATCGCGTGGAGGAGCGGTGGTCACAAGACTTTCCAGTAATTGAGTGGCAGCCTTTGCAACCTGATCAACTGCGAGATTGAACGCCTCTTCGTTGGCTTTGGATGGCCTGGTGAAGCCACTAAGTTTTCGGACAAACTGGATCGAAGAGGCGCGAATCTCTTCTTCGGTGGCCGGCGGTTTGAAGTTATGCAGGGTTTTGATATTTCTACACATCAGTAATATTTCTTCTTTCGTAAACTCTGTCTTTACGTGGATGAACGGACTTCATCAGGTAGTTGCCTTTTGCGCAGGGTCAGTACCGATTCGCGGCAGCATCGGGTGTCTCGAGCTGATATGACTTGCCGATAACTGGCTACTCACCCGACGCTGACGCGAATTTTTACAGCCCGGCGAAGTCTCACTGGTTTCCGATCTTCTGCGAGTAGTGCCCAACGTTCATGATCTCGCCAACGACCGCTGATCTTCAAGTATCGTCGTGAATAACCTTCCTGAGTAAAACCAGCTCTCCTCACCAGGGCTATCGACGCCACATTTCCGGGTTGAATGTTTGCTTCGACTCGATGTAATTCTAACCTCACAAAAGCATAGTTCAGTATCAATTGCAGAGCCTCCGTCATGTATCCGCGACTCGCATGTTGTTCTCCAATGTAATAGCCGAGGTACGCACTGCGAAATCCCTTCATAAAGATCTGGCTGAGGGTGATCGCGCCGACAATTGAGCCATCCGCCGCCAAACAGATTAGAAAACTTCGGCAGTCATCTCGCCGCGAGAATTCCATGTACGCCTGGAATTCATCCTCTGTTTTGGGTGGCGAGACCAGACCCCGATGCAGTCGACTGCTGGCCCGATTGAGCCTGAGCAGTTCGGCACTGTCCGACTCACGAGGTTGCCGTAGACGTAATCGAGTGCCATTGAGGACATTCTCATGTTTTGAAGTCATCTGTGGTCAGCTCTGACAAACCACGCTGGCATGCCTGGCAATTAGACGCCACTGTCCGCTGCGCTTCATCCAGATGTTTGTGTAACGACGGTGAATTGTCTTACCGGCGTCTGGTGAATCGCCCTTGGGCACTACAGTCTCCCTACCCATCACAATCACTGTGTTGCCATGGACAAGAATTTCTTCAGGTTCACGAACAAAAGACGAAAAAGTAAGGCGCTTGCTCCTAATCCGCGCAGCGTTGTCAATCTCGTTGAATGGATTATTGACTCTGAAGTCTTCTGTCCACAACCGGTCTACCGCAGCCAGGTCACCGCGTAACACAGCGTCGGCATGGGCCAGATCGAGTTTTCGTACGGCTTCCTGAATCGCAAGTTTTTGTTTGGGTGTCTGGCAAACCGCTGGAACAGCGCATCCCATTATCAATATGACAATGGCTCCAAGATGATGCCTCATAACTTAGACATTCCCTTCTGCCTAAAATCGGAACTGGCCGGCAATTGAATTTCACTAATAAACTTCGCAATCGAAGTTACCATAACAAATAGTTCCCGATTGTTAACTGATAACGGACAACTGGCCAACTTTACGCTAGAATACGGCCGTTGCACCAAGTTTTGCCCGTCAGCGCAGTCGAGACCCGGACTGCGTTTTTAGCATGAGCACCAGATAACGAAGCTGAACCCCTGAATTCAAAACTCGTATTGAGACTACATGACCGATTCTGAAGACTCGACAAGCAAGTTAAAAGACGAGGCAGCGAAAAGACGCCGGGAGGAAGCCCTACCCGAGCGCCTCTTGCGACGCGTACTGGAAGGAATGGGCGACATTGTCGATCGCAAATTCGGTCGCACGGTCGAGCCAAAGACGGGGCTAACAACCTCGAAACTAATCGAGCGCATGAAGAAGTTAATAGACGAGCGTGCTCGAGACGAAGGGTCGAAGGGTCGTATAGCGCCCCATCACCTGGTTCTGAAAGTCGAATGGGGTACTCACTCAGAAGCGCCACCTGAAATCTTGAACGATCTAAAGAATGAGGTTCTTGCTGCGGCAATTGACCACATCAACGACCATCGATACCGGACGCTTGCACCGATAAGTGTGGAGGCTGAGGTTGACATCTTTACGACCGGTATTTCGGTAGATCCTAACTTTGGCGAGTTTGAAGAGGACCTGCGACGACAAGACGAAGAAAAGCGGGCGGCCAAAGCAGGCATCGTAATACCATCGGCAGCACCACCAATGCCCGATATCCAGGTGATAGCCCGGATTAACCAGGCGAATAGCTCGCGCGAAGTGGCTTTAAGCTTTAAGCCGGGCGGAAGACGACTTAATGTCGGTCGAGCCTCCGACAATGAATTGCGTATCATTGACGCGAGCGTTTCCAAGATTCATGCGGCACTTCTGATGACCTCAGAGGGAACTCTGTTGGTGGCTGATACCGGCTCAACGAATGGAACTTTTATCAACGGTCGCCGGATAGCTTATGGCGAGTCTCGGCTTATCGAAGATGGGGACGTTGTAGGATTCGGTGACGTTGAAGTAAGACTCAGAAAGTCTGAGTAATCAGTTCTTACAGGCTTGACTAAGGAGATCCGCTCGAACAGAAACTAAATGAACCCTGTTCTTACAGCCCTGTTATTGTTTCAATCTCCCTCCCCTTCTCCCACGCCTGTCGTCGACGCGCTCGAAAGGATGCCGGCGCTCTTCACCATCATTTACGTCGCCGGATTTGGTTTCATAATCCTACTGCTGTTCCTCAGTTTACTTCGCAGCAGAAAGCGACCACCGGCAACGGCCGCAATACCAGCTGACTTACCAAAAGAAGTTAGAAAGCGACTTGGCTCTGCTTCAACTAATCGAGGACTTCGCGCCCTGCGTTGGCTGTTCATCCTTCTTGCATTTGGACTTTTTGGATTTCACATCTACTGGGCTCGCTACGCAGCCGAAGATAACGAGACGTTTCAACAGCTGAGTTACAAAGACCTGCGGATGCGCCGGCTGTCCGAATCGACGCTGCGCGGATGGATCCTTGATAGAAGCGGCCGGTTGGACCAACCTCTCGCTTATTACAAACGCGACTCGACGGGTGAAATTCAGCGTGAGTACCCGATGGATAAAGCGATGGCCCACTTGTTTGGCTCTGACCGCGGAGATCCGGGCCTGGAGCGCGCGTTGTTCGGAACCCAAAGTGGAGCGCTTCCGGAAGCATGGGACGTGGTCCGGCGGCGTACTCAGGAGTTTAAAGGAAATCAGGATGTTCGACTCACGATCGATCGCAACCTGCAACAGGCGGCGGTGGACCAGCTAAAAGGAAAACACGGTGCAGTTGTAGTGTTGAATCCTCAAACGGGTGAAGTACTCGCACTCTACAGCGAACCTTCATACAGCCTGAGTGAAGTGTCTGACGAGGCGACATGGATTCGATTGGAGGCGAACGAGAGGGACAAGCCACTTGTGAGTAGAGCGCTTGGAGCTTACTACATTCCTGGTTCGACCTTTAAAACAGTAACCATGACGGCTGCCTTCCTTGCGGGCGAACAGGACACGGAGTTCACCTGCAGCGGAGGTGGTTATTACGCAGCACCGGGCGCCAACGTTATCTACGACGATGGCGGTGCGGGTGAAGTACACGGCCGGATCGGCATAGACCAAGCGTACGAGGTTTCGTGCAACCAGTACTTCGCACAAATGGGCGTCAAACTTGGACCAGAACGGCTTAAGCGTGCCGCACAATTACTGGGAATCGGTACCTATGACACGCCGGTTGAAGCCCTACGAGGACGCAAACAACCGGAGATCTGGAATGGGAGCACCGACGCCGTCAAGCGAGCTCTGGCTCCTCGTGAAGCCACGATAGTAACTGGTAAACAAGTGACTCGCTACGACCTTGCTCTCATGGGTTATGGCCAGGGCTACGCCGGTCAGATGACGCCGCTGCAGATGTCGTTAGCCGCTGCCGCGATCGGAAATACTGAGGGCAAGCTGATGAAACCAAAGATTGAATACAAACTTCCTCCGCAAGTATTCAATCAGGTTATGCCTGCGGCGACAGCCGAAAAGCTACGTTCCATCATGGGACTGGTAACCGGTGGTCCAAGCGGAACAGCCCGCGGAGTCTTTGCACCGGTTAAAGCGGCAGGAATAAATACGGGAGGTAAAACAGGAACCGCTCAAAAAGTTGTCCCGGTTTATGATCCAAAGACCGGCGAACCGAAGCGGCAACATAAAGTTGAACGTGATAATCGGGGCAACATCATCCGTGAATACGACGAGGTCGTGATGGACGAGGAGCATCCGCGCATTGATGGTTGGTTTTTGTGCATCGCACCATTGGAAAAACCTCAGTTGGCCATTGCGGTGATTGTTGAGGGAGGCGGATATGGCTCCAGATCGGCAGCGCCAATTGCTGCCGCACTCGTCCTAAAGGCCCGGGACCTCGGTTATTTCAGCGGCGTAAAACCGGCAACACCGGCAAAGAAAACAGTTAAATGAAGAATCGCGCGTCATCGCACCTACTCATAATCTTCATCATTATCGGCCTTGAAATAGTCGGCTATCTAGGCGTTCACCGCGCCGCCGCTTTAAGAGGATATGAGACCTCTGTGATTGGCGGAGTTCGCGACCTGTTGATGTTTATTCCGCTGATCATTCTTGTCCTCTGGCTTTCACGGAGCAAACACTTCATTGGAAACTGGGTATTGTTTACGACGGCGATTCTGCTCTTCTCGTTCGGGATGCTGGTCCAATATCGCCTGTACAGTGATCCGGAATACAACGCGCGAAACAAGGCTGCCGCTCGCGAGGAAAAAATGCAGGCGCTCCGGACTCGCTACATCATGGAAAACTATGATCCCGTCAAGAAGCAGATGATGGGATTACCCCCAACTCCGGCGCAACCAATCCAGGTAAGTCAGATTCCACAGAAGCCCTCGAATTACTCGCTGTGGAATGCATTGACATCAAGCTACACATGGATTCCGATCTTTTCATTCCTGGCGCTGGCAATAGCTTATTCGTTGTGTTCACGCGATGGATTCTTGCTTTGGCTCCAACGTAACAGCTTTATCATCGTGCTCTTCACGCTCGTCCCACTTGCAGTGGCGGTCGTGACTTCGAGCGCAGGTAAAGCACTCGGAAACATGACGCCCTGGGAGCCGTCGAAAATTCCCTTTCTCATTGGCTTCGCGGGAATACTTACTGCTCGTTATAAAGATTTAGCTGAGACGTACTGGGGAATCCCAAGGGCAAAGGACATCATTCCGTTACTAGTGATGGCTGCCATGCCATTCGTCCCGTTCTTCGCGCTGAAAGACTTTGGACAGATGCTCATCTTCAGCGGTGCTTACACAACACTTTATCTCGTAGCCGTCCGCCGTTGGCCACAGCTTCTGTTATTCGTGGGATCGATCGTGGTGGTCATTTCAATCCTTGTAGTTGGCGCCTTACCTCGCGATATCCAGGAGAAAGTGCCGCTGCTGCCAACTCTCGCTCGTCCGATAAGTGCGGCTCTGCCCTCTCGTATTCAACAACGATTTCACCTCTGGCTCGATGGATTCGATCCACCTTCACCTGAAGTCTCATGGTGGAAGAAAGACTATGAGGAAGCACTACAGAGCGATCCACGTCTGAAAGAGCTGGCGGAACAGAGTCCGGCGATGCAGAAAGCAGTCAACATCGACATTTGGTTTGATAAGCTGGCCTTTCAACCGGCCCAGGCCGTGTTTGGTATTGCCGCGGGTCGCACCAGTGGACGCGGATTTGGGTTAGGTTTCCCGGAAGTGATTCCGATCGCCGACTCTGACTACGTTTATGCCGCGATCGCCGAAGAGACGGGACTATTGGGTGGAGCCATGGTGATACTAGCTGTGATCATTTTCGTGTTCGCTGGAGTTCGCACTTCGCTCGAGTCGCGTGATATGTTTACCAAACTTTGCGCGGCTGGTCTCACAGCATTCGTAGGTTTTCAGGCCTTAGTCAACATTGGTGGCATTCTTCGCGCACTGCCGATGACAGGAATCACACTTCCCTTTGTCAGTCACGGCGGATTTAGTTTGATTACTAGTTTCGCAATGTTAGGTATGTTGTTGGCATTCTCGAACCGAAATGCTCGTGACCGCGTGATCGCCGAAATACCGGCGGTTAAAAGCTCTTCTTCTCCCCTTAAGCTGGAGGCAGTGCAATGACCGAAAACACAAAGGCCTTCACCATCCAGTCCTCGTCGCTTTCAGACCGAGGGTTGAATGAGCGTCGACCTTTAAATGAAGACGCTTACCTGGCGGATGCCCAGCGATCGATTTTTGCAGTGGCTGACGGTGTAGGTGGTGCCGAAGCCGGCGAAGTTGCTTCGCAAACAGCTATCGAAGTGCTCGATGAGGCTTTCAGGCACCAAACTGAAGGTGCAGATATCGAAGATTTAATGGAGCTCGCGATCCAAAGAGCCAACGCGTCTATTCATCAATTGGCCCAGGAGCACCAGCGGTTCTCAATGATGGCGACGACAGTCGTCGCACTACATCTAAAGGATAACATCGCCACGTTTGGACATGTTGGCGACTCACGTCTTTACCGGCTAACTCCTGATGGAGAGCTTCACCGCGAAACACAAGATCACTCAATCGTCGAAGAAGAAGTACGCGCCGGGAGAATGACGCCCGAACAAGCCGCAAACCACCCTAGTAAAAACGTGATCAGCAGGGCTCTCGGAGCAGAACCGGTGGTCGAAGTTGATATGAAGACGATGGAGGTGGAAGAAGGTACTCAGTTTCTATTGTGCACCGACGGGATCACTCGGCACGTGTCTGACGGTGAGATTCGCCGCTTGCTAGTTATTCACGAAGACCTTGAAGCAGTTTGTAATGAACTAAAGGAGCGTTGTTATGAACGAGGCGCTGAGGACAATCTGACGGTAGTCGTCGTCAGGGTTGGACCATACATTTCTGCCGACCAACGCTCTGAAGATCTTGAGCCGACTATCTCTCCGGAAAGCGAAGCAATGTATGCACAGAAGGATGGCCATCAGACGATGATGGCTACTGCAAATCCTCCCGGATTAGTGCCGGCGTCGCGCATTGCCTTTCCAGGTCCACCTGCTGACGGCGCCGCCGTTCCGGTCGAAAGATTAAACGTCGCGCCGGAACAAGCCCACCAGAAAAGTAATGGTACGGCCAAGCTCTTTGGTGTAGTGGTTGTTCTCGCTCTCCTGGCTGCCGCTTTCGTAGCAGGAGCACGTTTGAAGGACCGCATCCCTCTTTTTGCTGAAGCAGCGAAACCTACTCCTACTCCGACTCCCGTGCCGCAGGTAGAAGAGCCATTTGTCCAATTCGAACGGGCAAGAAGACAAGTGGACTTGGATCCGCGAGCCTGGCTGGCAAACGACGTCGGCAAGGAACTCTTGAAGTCATCCGTTCAAGGTCCCCTCGACTCCCCCAACCCTGAATTTCTCTATTTGTACGGTCGGGCAAACTTACTGACTGGAAACCCTGACGAAGCGTCAAAGGCTTTTGAAGCCGCGATCGCAAAGTCTGATCAAAATCCATCGCCGGCAAATGCCACAGTGAAGAAGGATGCAACACTCGCGATTGCCGCAGTCAGTTTGAAGACCTTCCGAGAGCGACAAAAGGCACTCGCCCACTACGACGAATTAACAAAGCCACCAGCTAACGCCAACGCCCCCTAAAGATCGTTCGCTGATCTGTTTTTTTTGCATCTAAGCGATGCAAAATCGGGGCGGACTATGTCAGAACTTAAACTTCAACACAGCAGACTCGACGGCCGGTACGACATCCTTGAATGTCTTGGCCGTGGCAGTTACGCCGAGATCTACGTCGCGACGGACAACGCTGCTGTTGAAGGAGCGCCGCGAACGGTCGTTATCAAGGCACTGAATCTAAACCTGCAAGAAGAGACGGATGCTGAACTCGAACGGACCCTTGTCGCCAACTTCCAGAACGAGGCCGTTGCACTTGATCGAGTTCGCCACCCGAATGTCATCAACCGGTTAGGTCATGGCACCGCAATCGATCTGGGCGGCACAACTTTCCACTACATCGTCCTTGAATATCTGCCGGGTGGTGATCTTGCCGCCCTCACTCGCGGACGACCTTTGAATATTCAGAAAGCTGTTTCATATCTTGAGCAGGTCTGTTCGGGTCTGGCACACGCCCACAAGTGCGGCGTAATTCATCGCGACATCAAACCGCAGAACCTGTTACTTACGGAAGATAAGCAGACTGTCAAGATTGCGGA
>Ga0070659_100001123_pt1 | contig 19527 bp, 18 predicted proteins | sample KBSC23metaG_FD_64666 | JGI IMG/M metagenome (GOLD analysis project Ga0070659, IMG submission 64666) | Corn rhizosphere microbial communities from Kellogg Biological Station, Michigan, USA - KBS C2-3 metaG | ecosystem: Host-associated > Plants > Roots > Rhizosphere > Soil ... | reverse complement strand
GGTGCTGCTGCAGATCATCTCCGAGCACGAGGACAAGGGGCAGCCGATGCTGTCGCCGCAGTTGCTCAGCCAGATCATCCGCTTCTACGGCGACTCGCTGCAGGGCTTCATGGGCCCCTACCTGGAGCGCAGCCTGCAGGTGTTCCTCGATCAGCAGACCCAGTTCCGCAGCCAGCTCAACAACCTCATGGGGCAGACCCCGTGGAACACGCTGAACGACCTGACCGAGCGCAACATGGCCGCGTTCCAGGCGATGCAGCGCGGGCTGATGGACACCGCCGCCAAGGCGATGCCGATACCGCCTGCCAGCCAGCGCGGCGGCAAGAAATCCGGCTGACTCCCGCCCGGGCCGCGGCAAACGGGTAACCGTCGGCGGCCACTCCCCCACTCCCGACCGCTGCAGCACAACACGTGCTGCCATGCAGCGTGATCGAATCAGCGAACCGATCCCGATGAATCAGACCAACACTGCACAACGCGTCGCCATCGTCACCGGCGGCATCGGCGGACTGGGTACGGAAATCTGCCGCCATCTGGCGCGCGCCGGCCGCCAGGTCATCGCGCTGGATCTCGCCTCGCGCGCCGAGCGCGTGGCGGCATTCAGCGAAGAAGTGGCCGAATTCGCCGGTGCCATCGCTTTCGAACCCGTCGATGTCGGCGATTTCGACGGTTGCCGTCAACTGGTCGAAAAGATCGAGCGAGAGCGCGGCAGCGTCGACATCGTGGTCAACGCCGCCGGCATCACCCGCGACGCCAGCCTGCGCAAGATGACGCCGCAGCAATGGCACGAGCTGATGCAGGTGAACCTGGACGGCGTGTTCAACATCTGCCGCAACGTGATCGATGGCATGTGTGCGCGCGGCTTCGGCCGCATCGTCAACATCAGCTCGGTGAACGGCCAGACCGGCCAGTTCGGCCAGACCAACTACTCCGCCGCCAAGGCCGGCGTGCACGGTTTCACGATGGCGCTGGCGCGCGAGTGCGCGCGCAAGGGCGTCACCGTCAACACGGTCTCGCCCGGCTACTGCGACACCCCGATGGTCGCCGCCGTCGCCGCCGAGATCCGCGCGCAGATCATCGCCGGCATCCCGGTCGGCCGGCTCGGCGCACCTGCCGACATCGCCCGCGCGGTGGCTTTCCTCGCCGCCGACGACGCCGGCTACATCACCGGGGCGAACCTGCCGGTCAACGGCGGCTATTTCATGAGCTTCTGAACCGGCTGTCTGCCCAACCGGGCAGACAGCTCAAGCGGCGTGTCTCGCCGCAGCCATCGCCTGGCGCCGCGCCATCCACACGCCGCCGGCGGTCAGCAGCAAGGCCAGTCCCTGCGCCAGCAGGCCCTGCAGGGTCGGATGGATGCCCAGCAGCGGGATCGAGACAAACCTCACCACGTCGGCGTTGACGACGCCCGCCTCCTGCAACGCGGCCACGCCATTGCCGGCGAACACCACGGCGAGCAGGGCCAGCAAGGCCGAAGTCGCCGTGAAGAACGGCCCGATCGGCAGGCGCACGCTGTACTTGAGGATCGCCCACGCCACCAGCGCCAGCAGCAGCGCCGCGGCCAACATGCCGGCGATCACGTAGTGCTGTCCCTCGCTGCCCACCTGCACCCACAGTGTCTGGTAGAACAGCACGATCTCGAACAGCTCGCGATACACCGCCAGAAAAGCCACGCCGGCCATCGCCCACAAGGTTCCCTTGCCCAGCGCCGTATTGACCTTGGCGCGAATGAACGCGTTCCAGGCCTGCGCGTAGGACTTGCTGTGCAGCCAGTAGCCGACGTACAGCAGCATCGCCGCGGCGATCAGCGCGGTGACACCTTCGGTCAGTTCGCGATTGGCACCGGAGATGGCCAGCAGGTAGCTGGACACCGCCCAGGTCAGCGCACCGAGCACCAGTGCCGCCATCCAGCCCAGATGGATATACGGCATCGCGTCGCGGCGCCCGGTCTTGTGCACGAAGGCGATGATGGCTGCCAGCACCAGGATCGCCTCCAGCCCCTCGCGCAGCAAAATCAGCAGCGCGCTGACGAAGGCGGTGAGCGGCGACAGGACGCCCGCCGAAAGTTCCTGGTCGGCCTGATCGAGCAAGCCTTCGATGTGCTCGATCTGCGCACTGACCTCGCTCGCCGGCCGCCCCTGGCCGATGGTCGTGCGCAGCGCCATCATCTGCGCCTCGATCTCGCGCCGCAGCGGCGCATCGACGTTGTCGAGACTGGCCTCGATCAGCTCGAAGCCTTCCAGATACGCGCCGATCGCCAGTTGCCGCGCCGTATCGCGATCGCCGCTCCGGTACGCCTGGAGGCTGTCGCCGAGCTTGCCGCGGGTGATCGCCAGCGGTGTCGGGGCGGCTGCCCGGATCGACTCCGGATGGGCGGCCAGGTAAGCCTGCACCTTGACCAGTTGCGCCCCATCGCGCTGCGCCACTTCATGCGGCGCCAGCGTGACCAGGTCGCCGAAGCCCTTGAACTCGGCCTTGCCGACGCCCTGCTCCCACGCCGCCCGGCCCGCCTGCAACTGCGCCGGCGTGGCGCGCATGCCGGCGACGAAAAACGCCAGCGCCCAGCGCTGCGGTTCGGACAACTCGCCGAACGCGCGCATCGGCGTACCGGCCACGCCCAATGTGATGGTGTTGTACAGGCCGTAGATACTGCGCGCATCCATCCGCGCGGCGTCGTGGAAGTTGCTGGGCACGGGATCCAGGTTGGCGGCCAGCACACCGTCGCCGCGGCCGCTGACGCCATGGCAGGCCGCACAGTTGGCCGCATACAGCTGCGCCCCCGTGGCCAGATCCGGCGCCTGCCGCGGCGCCACGGTCAGCTGATAGGCGCGGATGACGCCCCAGCGCAGCGCATTCGCGGCGGCGGACACCGCGGCGCCGTCGGTTTTCGCCTCGATGGCCGAGCGCAGCGCGTTCGCCTGATCCAGCAGCGCAGCCTGCTCGGGCCGGGCCGGCAGTTGCCGCAACAGGACAGCCGCCTGGGTGGAGAACTCGAGCTGCTCGTCGAACTCGCCCTGGTCGATCGCCTTGCCGTCGCGCACGAACTGCGGGTAATCGACACTGATGTAATCCAGCATGTGCACGATCGTCTGCGCCTTGTCGGCGGCAGGCGTCTCGGCCCGGGCCGGCGCTGCCGCGACGGCGCACAGCAGGCACAGGCTCAGCAGCCAGGCGGCGGAGAACGAAGACGGGCGGACACGATGCATGCGCATGACGAAGCGGATTCCGGGCGACGCCCTGCCACGGGCGGAATGGAAGCGAGGTGCGCATTGTCGCGAATGAGGGCGCTCGCTGCAAATGAGAACGATTTGCATGCGTTGACGCTCTCTTGGCGGGTCTCCGGCCAGCAAGCCGCCGACGGCCAGGCAACCGGGCGCACGCCACCTCGCCGCCTTCGAACGACAGGCAGGTCAATGCACCAGCTGGTTGATCTCCATGATCGGCAGCAGGATGGCCATCACGATCACCAGCACGACACCGCCCATGACCAGGATCATGACCGGCTCCAGCAGTGTCAGCAGCACCGCCAGGCGGCGTTCGAGGGCTTGCGTTTCCAGCTGGGCGGCGCGTTCGAGCATGGGCTCCAGCTTGCCGCTCGCCTCGCCGCTGCCCACCAGGTGCAGCATCAGCGGCGGAAAGATCCGCGTCGCCGTCAACGCACGTGCCAGCGTGTCGCCCTCGCGCACGCGTTCGATGGCGGTCTTGATGCCCGCCTGCATGACCAGGCTGGACATCGCGTTGGCGCCGTAGTCGAGTGCAGCCAGCAGCGGCACGCCGCCGCCGACCAGGATGGCCAGCGTACTGGCGAAACGTGAGGTATTCAGACCGCGGATGACCGGCCCGAGCCACGGCAGGCGTAGCACGCAAGCGTGCCAGCGGCGCCGGACGGGATCGCGCCGTAGCGCGATGCGCGTACCGATCCCGGCGCAGATGCCGACGGCGACGAGGTAAAGCCCGGCCCCACGCAGGAAGTCGGACACCGCGATCAGTGCGCGGGTGAGCAGCGGCAGGCTCTGCCGCGATTGCTGGAAAACCTGCACGATCTGCGGCACGACGTAGACCAGCAAGCCGGTCACCACGCAGATGGCCACGAACGTGACCAGCACCGGGTACAGCAGCGCAAGACTGGTTTTCTGGTGCAGCACCTGGCGCGCGTCCAGATAATCGGCCAGGTGCTGCAGCACCTTGGGCAGCGCCCCCGACTCCTCGCCACCGCGCACCAGTGCCCGGTAGTAATCCGGAAAGTGGCGGCCGTAGATGCCCAGCGCGGCGGCGAGCGACAATCCGGCAGTGACCTCCGACTTGACGCCGCCCAGCACTTCGCGCGTCCTTGGCGTCGAGACTTCCTCCATCAACGCGCTCAACGCGCGCTCCATGGTCAGGCCGGAGGCCAGCAGGGTCGCCAGTTGGCGGGTCAGCAGGCTCAGCTCGGCCGCCGGGATGCCACGCGACCAGAGCTGCCCTGCACGCTCGCGGCTGCGCACCCGCTCGATGCGCTCCGGATACAGGCCCTGGCTGCGCAACTGGGCGCGGGCCTGGCGTGGCGAGTCGGCTTGCAGCAGGCCGGATCTGGCGCGTCCGCTGTTGTCGAGTGCCTCGTAGCGGAACGCTTCCATCGCATCAGCGCGCGCGCGTGACGCGCAGCACTTCCTCGAGGCTTACCGTACCTGCGGCCGCCAGCCGCATGCCGTCGTCGCGCAACGAACCCATGCCACGCGCACCGGCATGTTCGCGCAGCGTCTGTTCGTCGACGCGGTCGTGGATCAGCCGGCGCAGTTCGTCGTCGACCGTGAGCAATTCGTAGATGCCGGTGCGCCCCTTGTAGCCGGAGCGATTGCAGGCCGCGCAGCCATGCGGCGCGTAAAAGTGGCCCGCCGCAGACGCCAGGCCGAGGCTGCGCAGCTGCATGGCATCGGCGGCGAGTGGCGCGCGGCATGCCAGACACAACTTGCGCACCAGCCGCTGCGCGCCGATGCCGATCAGGCTGGACGCCAGCAGGAAGGGTTCCACGCCCATGTCGACCAGGCGGGTGACGGCGCTCACCGCATCGTTGGTATGCAGCGTGGTGAGCACCAGATGACCGGTAAGGCTGGCCTGGATGGCAATCTGCGCGCTCTCCAGGTCGCGTATCTCGCCGATCATGATCACGTCCGGGTCCTGCCGCAGGATGGTGCGCAAGGCCCGCGCGAACGTCATGTCGATGCGGCTGTTGGTCTGCGTCTGGTTGATGCTGTCGAGGTCGTATTCGATCGGATCTTCGACCGTCATGATGTTGAGCGCCTTGGGATCGAGCTGCGACAGCGCGGCGTACAAGGTGGTGGTCTTGCCCGAGCCGGTAGGGCCGGTCACCAGGATGATGCCGTGCGGTTCGCGGATCAGCGCGTCCATCTGCGCGAGGGTGGCCTGGCCCATGCCCAGCCGCGACAGATCCAGCCGCCCGGCCTGCTTGTCCAGCAGGCGCAGCACGACGCGCTCGCCGTGGCCGGTGGGAATCGTCGACACGCGCACGTCGATCGGCCTGCCGGCCGCGCGCAGCGCGATGCGGCCGTCCTGCGGCAGGCGCTTCTCGGCGATGTCGAGCTGCGCCATGATCTTCACGCGCGACACGATGGCCGTGTGCAGCGCGCGCGCCGGCTCGATCAGGTCGTGCAGCGTACCGTCGATGCGCAGGCGCACCACCGAGCGTGCCTCGAACGGCTCGATATGGATGTCCGAGGCCCCCTCGCGCAGCGCCTGGGTCAGCAGCGCGTTGATCAGCCGGATCAACGGCGCGTCGTTCTGGCTGTCCAGCAGATCCTCGACCCGCGGAATCTCCTGCAGCAGGCGGGACAGATCCAGGTCTTGCGCGAGGTCGTCTGCCAGCGCGGCGGCGCCTTCGCCGGCGCCGCCGTACAGCGCGGCAATGCGCTCGTCGAACTCGGCGGCACTGACACGCCGCACGCGGACGGGCACGCCCAGCGTGCGGCGCAGCTCGGCCAGTGCGCCCGCCGACGCGTCGTGGCGCAGGACGGCCTCGGCGACGCCGTCACTCAGTCCGGCAACCGCCACGCCGCTGGCTTTGGCGAACGCGTACGGTACGGGTGGTTTGCTCAGCACGGCGCCATCACGGCCGGTTGCCCGACGCTGCCGGAGCGATCGACGGGGTCGGCAGGCTCGGCAACAGTGGCAGCGGATCGTTGCCGCGAACCGCGCCGCGCACCGGTTCGGCGTGAATCTGCCGGCCGCGGATGTAGTCGTAGCGTTCGCTGCTCAGCGCGCCGGCACTCTGCGCGTCACGCAGGATGGTCGGGCGCAGGAACACCATCAGGTTGGTCTTGGTGCGCGAGTGGTTGTTGTAGCGGAACAGACCGCCCAGCAACGGCAGACTCCCCAGCACAGGCACCTTGGAAACGCCGCCGTTGACGGCATCCTGGATCAACCCGCCCAGCACGACGATCTGCCCGTCGTTGACGAGGACGGTGGATTCGATCGAGCGCGTGTTGGTAATCACCCCGGCGGGATTGGCGGTGTCGGCCACGCTCGACACCTCCTGGTAGATCTGCAGCCGCACCACGCCGCCTTCGGAAATCTGCGGACGGATTTTCAGGGTCAGCCCGACGTCCTTGCGTTCGATGGTCTGGAACGGCGACGGCGTGGTCGCGGTGCCTGATACCGCGTACTGGCCGGTGATGAAGGGAACGTTCTGGCCGACCACGATCTTCGCCTCCTCGTTGTCGAGGGTGAGCAGCGTGGGAGTCGACAGGATGTTGGCGTTGCTGTCCGTTTCCAGCGCCCGTGCGAGCAGACCCAGGTTCAGGATCGGTACCCCGCCCACCGTCACGGTGCCGCGCATCGTGCCGATGTTCAGCCCGGGGCCGGCGCTGGCGGGATTCTGCGCGATGCCGAGAATGTTCTGTCCGACGCCGCCGAAGTTGGTGCCGCCAAACACCTGCGTGCCCGACTTCCCGATGCCGCCGAGATCCTGCCACTGGACGCCGAACTCGCCCGTCTTGCTCGCGGTGAGTTCGACGATCAGCGCCTCTACATAAACCTGCAAGCGCCGCGCATCGAGTTTCTCCACCACCGCCCGCAGGTTGTTGTAGACCGCATCCGGTGCCGTGATGATGATGGAGTTGGTGGCGGCGTCGGCCTGGATGATGCCCGGTGCGGCGATCCCGGGCTGCGCGCCGGCATCGCCCATCGCGGGCACGTTGCTGCCGATCGCTGCCGTCTGCCCGGCACTGCCGCCGATGGTGCCCGCCGCCGGAGTCAAGCCGGCGGCCTCTGCCGGCGCGCTTGCCCCGGTGGCCAACGCCGGGGGCGACGTGCCCGAATAAATACCGCGCAAGGTGGCAGCGAGCTGCACGGCCTCGGCGTTCTTCAGATACACCACGTGCACATTGCCGGCGGCGCTGGTCGGCGAGTCGAGCATCGCCGCGAACTGGCGGATCTGGGCGAGCCGCGCCGGGTCGGCCGCACGCACCAGCAGGCTGTTGGAGCGCGCATCGGCGATCACCACCACGCGCTGGGTCGGATCGGTGCCCTGCAACGTCTGCACTGCCTGCGGCGCCGCCGCGAACAGGTGGTTGATCGTCCGCGCCGCATCCAGTGCCGAGGCGTAATGCAGCACGATCATCGCCGAACCGGCATCGTCCGGCTGGTCAATTGCCGCGATGATGCCTGCCAGTCGTGCCAGGTTGCTGGCGTAGTCGGTGACGACCAGCGTGTTGCTGTTCTGCAGCGCGGTGATCGTGTTGTTCGGCGCCACCAGCGGGCGCAGCGTCGGCAGCAGTTGCGTCGCCGACTGGTGAGTCAGCGGAAATACCCGCGTCTGCACACCGTCGCTGCCGGCGCGCTGACCGGCCACGGCGTTGCGATGCAGCTTGGCGTCGGCTTCCGGCAGAATCTTGACCAGGTTGTGATCCTCGACCGCCGTGAAACCCTGCAGGCGCAGCGCCGACAGAAACACGTCATACACGTCCTCGCGTGCTATCGGTTGCGCCGAGATGATGTTGATCGTGCCCTTGACGCGCGGGTCGATCACGAAATTCTTACCGGTGACCTGCGCCATCGCCTTCACCACGCCCTCGATATCCGCGTCGACGAAATTGAGCGTCACGGTCTCGTTCGACGTCGAATTTTCTGCCGGCGGCGCGGCAGCCAGCGACAGCGGCGCATTCGCGCCGAGCAGCGCCGCGGCAACCCAGGCGATCTGCAACCAGTGAAGTTTCATGCGTGTCGGCATGGTGGAAAAGATGGCCAGTGATCATTCATCGGACGGGAGCCTTCGGCGCCGCGGCGGAAGTCCGGGCGGAGCGCGGCCAGACCAGCGTTTCGCGCGTGCCATGCCGCTGCAGGATCACCCGTTGTGGAAGCACGCTTTCGACGCGTATGCCCGGCGCGAGATCTCCGCCGGCACGCACCACCCGGGTTTCCCGGGCGTCGAGCCGCAAGACGGCGTAACCGGAGCCCTCCGGCCGACCGGCGATGACACCAAGCAACTCGACCGCCAGCCCGCTCGACGCATCGGTCGGCGCCTCGCCCCGCACGCCGCCGAACAGGCCGCCTGCAGCGACCAGATGACCGGGCGGCGCCGACAGCTCCGTCGCCCGCGGCAGTGGCGATGGCGCAACCCACGTCCAAGTCCAGTACGCCAACACCAGGCCAAGCAAGGACAACGCGATGGCTTTCGAGGTGAAAGCCAACACGGTTTGCACAAGATCCGATCTCCTCGACGACACGTCCCGATCCGTTTTCTCTACATGGGTTGGATGGTCGCGGGAAGCAGCAGGTTCCCGCGCTGCTGGTCTGTCAGGGCTTTTCCTGCCGGGCGCGGGGCAAGCCACTGCTGAGCGGCGAACCGAACTGCAGGTCGAAGTCGCCGTCACCACGTTCGACGGCAATCAGGCGCAGCAGCGGTGCCAGTTGTGGGCGGTGGCGGGCGTCGACCCGCGCCGTGGCGGCAAGCGCCGGCGGGCCGCTGCCGCGCCACGATCCCTTGCCGTCCAGGCGCAGCGGGCCGCTGAGGGTGTGCAGTGTCACGTTCAATGCATCGGCCACGCTGCGGAAGCGCAGCTCGTAGGTGCCCAGCGGTGCCACCGTCGTCACGGCGGAGCCGGCATCCTTCCAGGTCACCACGGCGTCGACCGAGAGGGCTGCATCCACGCGCGAGAATTTCGCGACGCGGAAAACGAGCTCCCCGCGCGGGCCGAGCGGCGCCATTCGTGGCACGGCAACACCGAGGACGCTGGCGGGCAAGCTGAAGTCGGCGTCGGACAACTCGACGCCGTGCAGCGAGAAGCGCAGCGGGAAGCGTTCCTCGGCATGATCGACGGCGACGGCGAAGTCGAGATGCCCGCGCCACAGCGCACGCGGTTGCAACAACCAGGACAGCTCCTTGCCGACCGCATGGCCGCTTCGGTCACGGATTTCCAGCAAGCCGGCGCCGGACCACAGCGTGCCGTGCGCCTGCGCCAGGCGCAGTCGACCCTCAGTGGCGTGCCGCAGGCCGGCGTCGAGCAAGGTGGCCGGCGCCAGCACGACCAGGAATAGCACGCAGGCCACGAGCGCGGTGCCAGCGCCGGCGAAGATGTCGCGCCATGCAAATCGGCGCGTCATCGGTTCGGCCGCTCGAGCGTGGCGGTCACACTCACCTGGCCGCGCACAGGTTGTGCTTCGACGCGGACGGCGGCCAGGCGCAGGTGTTGCGCCCGCATGGTGTCCGCCCATGCCAGCCAGTCGGCGAACGCGACACTGCCGAAAACGAGCTTCACGTGATGCGCGTCCACCCGCTCCAGGCTCACCAGCGAGCGGGCCAGCCCGCCGGCGTCCACCTGTCGCTGCACCAATGGCCGCAGATCCGTCGTCGACGACGGCGGCGTCGGCAGCGCGCGCAGACGGATGATCTCGTCCGCCTGCGCATCCTGCCGGATCGCCTGCGCTCGCAGTTGTTCCACCGCCGGGATCAGCTGCCGGCGCGCGTGTGTGGTCGCCCGCAGCAACCACCCGTATGACACCAGGCCAAGGCCAAGCGCCAGCATGACGATCACCCGACGCTCCTGCGCGGAACGCGACGCCCACCACGGGCCAAGTGCGCGTTTCATGGCGACCTCAGTGTCAGCGTGAGGGTGCCGCGACCGGAACGACGCGCGGTCGGCGTCACCTCGAAGTCGAATCCAGCCTGGCGCAGGCGGCGCTCGATCCGGGACGCGAGCGTGTTGCCCGGATCCGCGAACTCCAGCGTCATGCGCCCGCCCTCGTACGACAGCGCGTGCAGCTCCACGCCCTGCACGCCGGCCAACGCGGCGACGACCTTGCCGAGCATGACCGAAAAATCGCCCTCGTCCGGCTGGTTGGCCGCGTGCCGCGCTTCGGCCAGTTGGCGGCGCGTCTGCAGCACCGGGTCGGCCACCGCGACGGCCGCCGGGAACAGCGTGCGGAAACGCGTCTCCATCTGCGCGCGCAATTGCTGCCGCTCGCTCCCCAGTCGCGCACGATCGGCCAGCAGCGCTACCGAATGCAGCGCCAGCGCCACCAGCAGGATCCAGCCGACCGGACGCCAGCGCGCCAGCGCGGCGGGCGACGGCCGCCAATGCTGCCGGTCGGCCTGGTCGATGCGTGGCCCGGCCATCGTCGGCGCCATGCGCCAGTCGTGCGCCGGTGCAAGCCGCACACGGACGCCCAGACTGCGCTCCCATGCGTCGAGATCCGGCGACGCGGCGGCGGCAGCCGGATGAAGGGCGATCGATCCGGGTACCGCGTCGCGTGTCCGCGCCTCGTCTAGCAGCAACTGCAGCGTCAGCGGCGGCGTCCGCCGATCGCCGCAATCGGTGGCGCCGCCTTCGAACTCGCTGGTACGCACATGACCGTCCTGCCCGTTCCAGAACAGACTCCACTCGCCGTCCTGCAGGGGCAGCATCAGCGTCTCGCAGTACACGCCGTCGAGGCGGATGCCGAGCGCGCCCAGTGCGTCGCGCCAGCCTTGCAGCCGCTGCCGGTCGACCGCCGCCAGCACGTCCTCGCCATCGACCCGGCCCAGCTGACTGACCCGGTTGGCGTCGGGATCGGAGGCAAGCTTTTCCTCGGCGGCATAGGCCAGCAGCGCGGCGGAGCGGCGCTTGCCCGTTGCCGGCAATTGCACCCGCGTGAGCAGCACCGCGCCGGCGGCAAGCACCAGTTGGACTTGTGCAGCTCCCTGCGGCAACTGGGCCAGCGCGCCCTCACCGGACTGGCTGCCGCCCTGATCATCGAACAACACCCACGCACATGTCGCGGGCAGCGCCACCAGCGGACAGAAAATGCGCAGCACGCTCATCGGACTTTCCGCCAGACCACGACGGGCCAGTGCGTGGCGTCGCTCCGCGCCAACAGCAGTTGACCGCGCGCCAGGGTCTTGCCGTAAGTCACCCGCAAGCTGACCAGGAAATAGTCACTGCCGACCCGGATGTCCCGCTCCGGCACCGTCGCGTCCCGGCCAAGCTGGTCCAGAAAATCGGCGTTGTTGCGATAAAACGTCCCGCTGCGGCGCGCGACCAGCACCCGCGCCGCATCGAGATCCAGGCCATCGACCACGGCCGCGAGCACCTCGGCGGGAGCGGTGTTCACGTTGAGCGCGGTGGCTGCCGGCAACGCCGTCACGAACGGGGCCAGACGCGTGCGCGCATCCGCGTCGAAACCGCGCACCAGGGCCAGCTCATCCAGATCGATCAGTGGCCGGTTGGCGGTGAGATACGGATGAGCCAATGCCGCGTAATACGCGTCCTCCGCGCCGCCCGCCGGCTGCGGCACGCCATCGGCGTCGAGCCAGTCGACGAGTGTGTCTGCCAATTCGGCCGGCAACCCGAGGATCGCCAGCAGCCGCCGGAAGCGCGCGTACTGCACCACGTCGAGCCTGCCGTTGCGCACCAGGTTGTCGAGATTGAAGAGTCCTTGCTGGTCGTCGATGTGGCCTGCAAGCTCGCCGTTCTCGAACGGCATCGGCGGCAGCTGCAGCGCCCACGGCTCGCCGGGATGGTCGACGTCGCCGCTGGCACGGCGATCGTCCAGCAGCATCGCACGGGCCCAGTCGCCGCCCGCGGTGACCAGCTCCTGCGCCTGGACGCGATCGGCGGCCAGCGCACTCTGGCGCGACCACGTACTCAACGCCACCAGCATCGCCGCGGCCGCCACCGCCGCGAACGCCATGATCGCCATCGCCATCAGCAGGGCCGCGCCGCGCGCGTGGCGATTCATGCGTTCGGCCTCATGAGTTCACCGCAAAGACGCGCACCACGGTCTCGCCCGAATCGAACAGCACCTCCACCCGCACGGCAAGCGGCAGCGGCGGGCCGCTCGATGCCGTCGGCCAGGCGCCGCGCCAGGCGAGCACTGGGCCCAGGTATTGCAGGCGCAGACGCTGCACGCCATCCAGCACCACGTAGCGGGTCGGCACCATGTCGGCCGTGCGGTCGAGCGCCGGCCAGACCCACAATTCAACCTGATGCGCGCCATTGATGCCGTAGCCGACACGATACGGCGTGTCGGCCGCGCCCGTTCCGGCAAAGCGGGTGAACTCCAGCAACGGCGCGTCCACCGCACCGGGCCGGCCGAGCCACGCCGGCACGTTGCCCGACGGGCCACGCACGGGGCGTGGCATGGCCAGCTGCGCGTCGCGTTCGAAACGCGCGAAAAATGCCACGGCGTGCCGCCATTGGCTGGATTCCGCCTGAATGCGGTCGCGCGACGCCATGACTACGCCGAGCCCGCGATAGGCCATCAAGCTGAGCAGCGAAAGCACCAGCAGTGCCGCCAGCAATTCGATCAAGGTGAACCCATGGACGGCGCGAAGCCGAGCGGCGTTCACGGCGCGCTCCCCGCCGGGTTCACCACGAAGCCCGCGACATGGGCCAGGACATGCGCCGGTTGCGCCGGCGCAAACACGTAGACGTCGATGCGGCGAAAGGCCGGGTTCGGCGTACCGGATACCTGCTCGCGCCAGCCGAGCTCGATATTCCCCTGGCGCTGGCTGCCCGTCAGCACGCCGATCGCCAGCCAGTCGCCGCGGGCGCGGTGCTCGGCCAGACGATCCGCCGCGACCCAGCCGGCAAACAGTCGTGAGCGCAGTTCGTCGACATGGCTGGTGCCTTGCGTCGCCACGCGCAGCGCGGCGAACAGCGACACCGCGACGATCGTCATCGCGACGAGCACCTCGACCAGGGTGAATCCGCTCGACTTATCGCGCCGGCATGTCGCCATAGGTCTTCCCCTGCCCGGGCGCCATGCGCAGATCGCCGACCGGCGACGCCGCGATGCCGTAACCGTCCGCACCCAACGTCAGATCCATCGAGAACGCCGCCATCGCACCGTCGACCGGAAACTCCAGGCGCAGGTTCGGTTGCGCGCTGCCGGCCTCGTTGCGCAACTGCGAAATGACCATGCCACGAGGCAGCTGGCGCGCGCGCAACAGATCGTCGTCGCGGATCTCCGACCAGGCCTGGTCGCCGCTTTGCCGCCAGAACCGGTAGCGATAGCCATCGGACGTCCACGCGATGGCGCTGCCGGTGATCTGCGCCTGCTGCGCCGCCAGTTCCATGAGCTGCGCCAGCCGCGCCGCTTCGACGCGCAGCACGTCGCGGTCGCGCGGCTGCAGTTTGGTGCTGATCGTTCCGAGCAGGATGCCGACGATCAGCACCACCACCAGCAGCTCCAGCAGGGTGAAGCCGTCGATGCCGTGCCGGGCGGTTGCTTCATGCATGTGCGCACGCCTCGCTCACAGCATCCACGACCCGATGTCGGCGTCGTTGCCTTCACCACCGGGCGCGCCGTCGGCGCCGAGACCGTACACATCGATCTCGCCGTGCACGCCCGGGTTCAGATATCGGTAGGGATGGCCCCATGGATCCTTCGGCAGGCGCCCGACGTAGCCCTCGGGTTTCCAGTTCGACGGAATCGGCTCGGACTGCGGCCTGGTCACCAGTGCCTGCAGCCCCTGCTCGGTGGTCGGGTAGCGCAGGTTGTCCAGGCGGTAGAGCTGCAGCGCCTGCATCAAGCTGGCGACGTCCTGGCGCGATGCGGTCACTCGCGCCTCGTCCGGTCGACTCATCACCTTCGGCACGATCAACGCGGCGAGGATGCCGAGGATGACCACGACCACCATCAGTTCGAGCAAGGTGAAGCCGCGTTGAGATGAAACCCGGACTGGCATGGTGGCGTCGCCTGCGGCTTTGCGAAGAGTGGGACTCGGGCGCCGGCTGCGCGGTGCGAGCCGGATGGGCTCCGGCATCGATAGCACCGCAGCAACGATCACCGGTGCGCCTTCGCAGTAGAGATGCAACTCATCGCCCGCAGGTTCCGCCCGACTCGTGCGAGCGCATCGGCGCGACACGCGAACGCTTCGTCGGCCGCAGGCATTCCCGGTCGATCGTTGCGACAGCGGGAACCTTCCGCGAGCTGCTGCGTCAGCTGGGGAACAGGCATCGATGTCTCGCACCAGAGAAAGTTCACTGCGATCGCCATGCATCGAGGCAGTGCGTTCGTCGACGCTCAGGAGGGTTTCAAGTGCGAGTCGGTGCCGGCTGGCAGGGAGGGGCGCAGCCATGAAAACCATACAGGCCGAGTGCTTTTGACCTGCGGCATTAAACAGAGAGGAAAACACATGAGCACGTTCATACGCAGAAAATGGTTGCCGGTCGCCGCTTCTCTCGCGCTCGGCGCAGGTCTCGCTGGTTGCGGCAGTTCCGGCGACAACGCGGCCTCCCCTCCGCCGACGACGCCTTCGGCGCCGAGTCCAAGCGTGGTTTCCGTCACGCCGGCCAATGCAGCCACCGGAGTGCTGAACACCGCGACGGTCAGCGCCACCTTCGACCAGTCGATCGATCCGACCACGCTGACCAGCGCGAATTTCAGCGTGACGTGCCCGGTCGGCGCCGAGCCTTTCGGGTCGGTCACCTATGACGACGCCACGAAGACCGCCACCTTCGTGCGCGTCACGGACAAACCGACCAATCTGCCCCAGTCCGAAGTGGCCGAGCCGATGCCTGCGGACGTGAAATGCACGGCAATCGTCAAGGCGGGCGTCAAGGGCACCAACGGTGCCACCCTGGCAAAGGATTTCGCGTGGACGTTCTCCACCGTCGTCGACACGGCATTCCTGGATCAGGGCAAGAACATTTTCCGTTTCGACACGTTCGGCGATGAGACGACGTGGACCGATACGCTGAAGATGAACCAGGTCATCGAAGCCGCGGTCGACCCGACGACCGCCCTGGCGGTCGGCCTGAAGGTGGACGCCGACGCGCTGCCGCAAAGTGTCGTGGATGGCATCAGCAACGGCAGCATCAGCCTGAAGGATCCACAGACCACCCTGGCCCTGATCAGCCTCGACGCCGTGGTTGGCATCAAGGGTACGGTGGCAACAGATGCCGGCGGCAAGATGACGCTGACGCGCGTCGGTATCACTTGCGCGTTGTGTCACTCCACCGTCGACAATTCGTTTGCACCCGGTATCGGCAAGCGACTGGATGGCTGGCCCAATCGCGACTTGAACCCGGGCGCGATCATCGCCCTGTCGCCCGCGCTGACGGCGGCACAGAAGGCCGTCTACAACTCGTGGGGCCCGGGCATGTACGACCCGCGTTTCAACATCGATGGCGTGAATGGGCCGCAGGTGATCTCACCCGCGTACGGGCTGCAGAACATCCACAAGATCATCGCGACCGGTGACGGCGACGACCTGGCGTACTGGAACCGGTATGTGGGCGTGACCCAGATGGGTGGGCACGGCAACTTCACCGATGCGCGCATCGGTACCAAGGGCGTCGACATCACCAACGGCACCGACGACCTGGTCACCGCCAAGCTGCCGGCGTTGCAGGCCTACCAGCTGTCGATCGCCGCGCCGCCCGCGCCGGCCGGCAGCTTCGACACGGCGGCTGCGGCCCGCGGCGAAGCGCTCTTCAACGGCAAGGCGGGATGCGTCAGTTGCCACAGCGGCCCGGAGTTCACCGACGCCAACACGCGCCTGCACGACCCGAGCGAAGTTGCCAGCGAGCCCGAGGCTGCGGGCGTGCCGAGCTACGCCTCGCGTACGGCTACCAAGATGTACCGCACTGCGCCGCTGAAGGGCGTCTGGCAGCACCCGCCATACTTCCACAACGGCTCGGCAGCCACGCTCGAAGACGTGGTGGCGAAGTACAACACGAAGCAGTCGCTGGGCTTGACCAATACGGAAATTTCCGACGTGGCGCAGTACGTGAAGTCGCTATAGTGCGATTGCAACGGGCGAGGCGAGGCGGCGGCGCCTGCATGCAGGTTGCCGCCGCCTGCGGCGCTCGCCGCCACCGGCAAAAGCTCATGTCAAAAGACGGCAGACGGACCATCGCCGCGGCTCACACCGCGGCGATTCGCCGGTCGACCGTTCGCGTCGATGTCTTCCTCCAGTGCAACCCAGGCCATCAATACGGCCGTCATGCCCGCACAACGCACGCCCAGGAACGGAAAGGTATCGCCCAGCATGCCGCCCAGGGTTTCGTCGAGCGATTGGCGCAGCAGGCGCCGCGCACGGTGCAACCGGGTCTTCACGGTCTGCGGCTTGATGCCGAGGCGAAAGGCGGTTTCTTCCACACTGCACCCTTCGAGCTCGCGCAGGCGATAGACCGCGCGATACGGACCCGGCAGCCGCGCGATGGCGTCGGCGAGCAACCGGCGAATCTCGGCGCGGGCAGTGAGCGACATCGGATCGCCGGCGCCGGCACCCGGGCGGGCCTGGCTCGTCCAGTACGGATCCAGCGCCGACGAATCGATCTGATCCAGCTGAACCAGCCGGTGCCGTTTGCGCAACTGGCTGCGTGCCTCGTTGAGCAGGATGCTGACCAGCCAGGTTCGCAACGGTGCGTCGCCACGGAAAGTATCGAGCTTGCGATACGCGCGCACGAAGGTTTCCTGCACGATGTCCTCGGCTTCCGCGTCGTCGTCGATCACGCCGCGCGCCATCCGGAACAGGAGCCGGCCGAACCGCTGCACGACATGCCGGAATGCCTCGTGGTCGCCGCGCGTGACCCGTTCGACCAGCGCGTCGTCGTCCAGCGCGATGTAGTCAATCAACACTGCGTCGGCAGACGGAAGCAAGGGGCTTTGCATGCTCTTTGGATGCAACAGCGACCCGGCGGTTCCGGAACCGGCTGCAGCGCCCGTGCGCGGCCGACAGCAAGTCGCGCACGGGCGAACCGACTTGTCGCGGCGGCGGCCGCACCGGATGACAGGCACCTGACCAGGCAGGCGACCGGCGGCCGGCACGTGCACCCAAACCGTGATTTGCAGTTGCGCACCAGTTGCGGAACAGTGGCGCAACTCGGGACACGGATCACAACATGCAGCAAGCACCCATCACCCTCATCGGCGGCGGCCTGGTCGGCGCGCTGCTGGCCTTGCAGTTGGCGCAGCGCGGCTTCGCGGTCGACGTCTACGAGAAGCGCCCTGACCCGCGCCGCGCGGGATTTCTTGGTGGCCGCTCGATCAACCTGGCGCTGGCCGAGCGCGGCCTGCAGGCGCTGCGCATGGCCGGGCTGGCCGACGCCGTGTTGCGGCAGGCGGTGATGATGCGCGGGCGCATGGTGCACGACCGCGACGGCAACAGCGGGCTGCAGCGTTACGGCGTGGACGACAGCGAGGTGATCTGGTCGGTCTCGCGCGGTGCGCTGAACATGCTGTTGCTGGATGCCGCCGAAGCGGCCGGTGTGTGCCTGCACTTCGGGCAAACGCTGATCGCCGCCGACTTCGACACGATGCGCATTCGCCTCGCCAGGGCCGAAGGCGGCGAGCACGAGATCCAGGCCGGCCTGCTGATCGGCGCGGACGGCGCCGGTTCCGCCTTGCGCGGCGCCATGAACGCCCATGCACCACTGGGTGAGCGGATCGAACCGCTGGGCCACGGCTACAAGGAACTGGAGATCCCGCCCGCCGGCGAGCTGCCGCCGGCGCTGCAACAGCTCGGCGGCGGCCGCGACCAGTACGCGCTGGAGCCGCATGCGCTGCACATCTGGCCGCGCGGCGGCTACATGTGCATCGCGTTGCCGAATACCGAAGGCAGCTTCACCGTCACCCTGTTCCTGCCGGCGCAGGGCGCCGCGCCCAGTTTCGCCACCCTGCCCGACGCAGCCGTTGCGGCGACATTCTTCAGCGAACAGTTCCCCGGTTTGCTGTCGCTGTTGCCGGGCTTCAGCGACGACTACGACAGCAACCCGGTCGGCACGCTGTCCACGCTGTACCTGGAGCGTTGGCATCTGCAAGGCCGCGCCCTGCTGATCGGCGACGCGGCGCACGCGATCGTGCCGTTCCACGGCCAGGGCATGAATTGCGGCTTCGAGGACACGGTGGTGCTGGCCGATCTGCTGGCGGCCTCGCCGGACGATGCCGCCGCGGTGTTCGCCGAGTTCCAGCGCCAGCGCCAGCCCCAGGCCGATGCCATCGCCCGGATGGCGCTGGAGAACTACGTGGAGATGCGCGACTCGGTCGCCGACCCGCACTACCTGGCCAAGCGCGAACTGGGCGCATTGCTGGCCCGGCGGCTGCCCAGCCACTACATGGCGCGCTACCGGCTGGTCACCTTCACCCACGTGCCCTACGCCTATGCGCTGGAACGCGGGCGCGCCCAGGATGCCTTGCTGGAACAGTTGCTGCGCGACACGCCCACGGTGGCCGACATCGACCTCGACGCGGCCGTTCGCCTGTTCGAATCCACCCTGCCACCGCTGCCGGAGTTGCGCCATGGATGAGACCCTGCGCGAGGCGTTTCGCGAGACCAGCTACCTCGTCAACCTGGACGCGGTGACCTGGGCGACGATCCGCATCGATCTGCCGCTGCCGCTCGAACTGGTGCCCGTGGTCGGCTCGCGCCCATGGGCTTTCATCACCGCCTGGAACCCGCAGGCGCGGCGACGCGCGCCCGCCGAAAACATGGCCGCCCAGCGGGAACTGCTCACCGCCCTGCAAGGCCTGCCCGACGTCGCCCTTCGTCCGGCCATCGGCGTGGGCAGCACCGGCTGGAGCGAACCCAGCCTGTTCGTGGCCGGCCCGGATCTCGCCACGCTGGATGCGCTGGCCAGGCAGCACGGGCAACGCGCCTACGTGCACGGCCAGGCCGACGGTGCGGCCCGTCTGCGTTGGATGGAATGAAGCTGGGAGCGTGGGCGGCAGAAACGTTCGAGGCGAAAAGTTCTGCCTGTGAGGACAGTTTTTCGACGGTTCGCCGACCCATTGTGGTTCTATGGGTCAAGAAGCGGCGGAAAAATGGATCGCAGGCGGGACTTTGCAGCCCGGACGATTTCTGCCACCCACGCTCCTGGGCAGCGTCAGCGCGCCGCATGGACAAGCGCCATCGGCATTGCGGACAATCAAGGCGATGACTGCCGCCGACACCGCCGTGCCCCTGCTCGAAGCACGGGCCTTGAGCTTCCAACGCCAGGACGAACCGGTGTTCGCACCGCTGGATTTCCAACTGCACAGGGGCGAACTGGCTCTGGTCGAGGGCGACAACGGCAGCGGCAAGACCACCTTGCTGCGCATGCTGGCCGG
>Ga0070659_100001122_pt1 | contig 19528 bp, 15 predicted proteins | sample KBSC23metaG_FD_64666 | JGI IMG/M metagenome (GOLD analysis project Ga0070659, IMG submission 64666) | Corn rhizosphere microbial communities from Kellogg Biological Station, Michigan, USA - KBS C2-3 metaG | ecosystem: Host-associated > Plants > Roots > Rhizosphere > Soil ... | reverse complement strand
TCGCATGGACTTGTTGCATGCCGTCCTTCAGCGTGGAAGCGAGCTGCTGGAAGCCGCCGGGCCTGCGGAAGAGACATTGCTGGGGACGTGGTTGTGCGATTTTGCCGCAGAAATGAAGGAACGCCAGTCCTGGGGACCGGAGTTGAGCCAGCCGGCTGTATTGCTTGCTGCCCGATTCAATCAAGCTGAGGCATTAAAAGCTCTGCTGGATTCCGGTGGCGATAAAGACGCCAGGGAAAAAGACGGCAAGACCGCGCTCATGCTGGCAGTGCAAAGCGGTCACACTGAAATCGCTGAAATCTTGATCAGTCATGAGGCCAATCTCAATGCGGCCGATACTCATGGGAATACCGCCTTGATATATGCCGCTCTCAACAACCAGGTTCCAGTGCTGAGAGCTTTGCTCAAGACCGGAGCCGATATGACAGCCATGAATAATGAGGGGTGCCCTGGGCTTTATCTGGCTTTAGGAAAGGGGTACGCGGAAGCCGTAAGGGCATTTGGCGAACAAGTGAGGCTTGTTCCAGAAGCACAGCGCGCCGAGCTGCTGGCCGCCCAAAGAGCCGATGGAGTCCCTGGGCTTTATTGGGCTTTACAAAATGGGCACGCCGAAGCCGTGAGGGCATTCGGCGAACAATTAGAGCTTGTGCCAGAAGCGCAGCGTGCCGAGCTGCTGGCCGCCAAAAGGGCCGATGGAGTTCCTGGACTTTATTTGGCTTTACAAAATGGGCACGCTGAAGCTGTAAGGGCATTTGGCGAACAATTGAAACATGTACCGCAAGCACAGATTGCCGGCCTGCTGGCTGCCAAAAAGGCCGATGGATTCCCTGCGCTTTATGTGGCTTTAGAAAATGGGCACGCCGCAGCCGTGAGGGCATTCGGAGAGCAATTGAAGTATGTCCCAGAAGAGCAGCGCGCCGAGCTGCTGGCCGCCAAAGACGCCAATGAAAATCCTGGGCTTCATGCGGCTTTAGAAAACGGGCACGCAGAAGCCGTGAGAGCATTCGGCGAACAATTGGATCAAGTACCAGAGGAACAGCGCGCCGAGCTGCTGGCCGCCAAAGACGAAGATGAACTCCCTGGGCTTTATTGGGCTTTACTAGATGGGCATGCCGAAGCCGTAACAGCATTTGGCGAACAATTGAGCCGTGTGCCGCAAGCACAGCGCGCCGGACTGCTGGCCGCCAAAAGGGCCGATGGACTCCCTGGGCTTTTTATGGCTTTACAAGAGGGGCGTACCGAAACCGTGAGGGCATTCGGCGAACAATTGAAACATGTACCGCAAGAACAACGTGCTGACCTGCTGACTCCAAAAACACACAATGGAGAATCCGGACTTGCCATGGCTAAGAATGAGAACCACCACGAGACGGTGAATCAGTACATTCAGACAGTAATGGCAATAGCGCTTGGCCTAAGTGTGCAGGATCGTGCCGTTTTACGGCAATATATAAAAGAAGCCATGCCGGAAGATTTCTAGATAAGCGCTACGCATCACGCATCCGCTCAATCAATCGCCGAAGGAAATTCCCAAATCGCGCCCCGTCTGCAGCGTGTCGCTATCCTGCGGCACGCCTTTCATGCGGCCAGCGACTTCTTCCAACGGCACATACACCACATTGGGAGAGGCCAGCGCCACCATGACGCCGGAATGTCCCTGCTCCAGCGCGCGCACGGCAGCAGCGCCAAAGCGCAATGCTGCCAGACGGTCGAAAGAAGTAGGAGTGCCGCCGCGCAGCAAATGCCCGAGCACGACGACACGTGCATCCTTGCCTGTGAGTTGCTGCAATTCTCCGGCGACCTGTTCACCGATCCCGCCCAGCCGCTCTGCATGGCCGCTTTCCGCCGCCTGCCGAACAATGCGACTGCCGGCGATCGGCAAGGCGCCTTCGGCTGCAACCACGATGGAATAAGTACGTCCCCACTGTTCGCGTGCGCGGACCTTGGCAGCCACCTTTTCAATATCGAAGGGAAGTTCCGGGAGCAGGATCGCATGCGCGCCGCCGGCAATACCGGAGTGGAGTGCAATCCAGCCGGCATAGCGACCCATCACTTCCACCACCATGATGCGTTGATGACTTTCCGCCGTGCTGTGCAGCCGGTCGAGGCATTCAGTAGCAAAGGTAACGGCCGTATCGAAGCCGAAGGTAGTGACTGTCTTGTCGAGGTCGTTGTCGATGGTCTTGGGCACACCGATCACGCACAAGCCCTTGCGATGCAGCGCCTCGGCGATGGTGAGCGAACCATCGCCACCGACCGAAACCAGCGCATCGAACCCTTGTTGGGAAAAATATTCGAGGATGTCGCCGGAACGGTCTGTGTCCTGGATACTGCCATCGGGCATCCTGGTCGGAAAACTGAACGGATTGCCCTTGTTCGTCGTACCGAGGATGGTGCCGCCCAGATGCGCGATGCCGCGCACCGAATCGCGTGTCAACCTTACCACCCCGCCGCCAGGATAATGCTGCGGGTTGAGTATCCCGTTGAAACCATCCCGGATGCCGTAGCACTCCCAGCCGCGATTGATGGCGGAAAGTACCGTGGAGCGAATGACAGCATTCAAGCCGGGGGCGTCGCCGCCGCCGGTGCTGATGACAATACGTCGAATCGAATTGGGCACGTGTATTCCTGCTGTAGTGAATGACCGCGAGAAAGGAAACGTATGAGGCCAAGGGCTTGTATGGCAAAAATGTGCAACTTATTGCCATACAAATCCAAAGTATCGTTGCGGCAGCAATGCAAGTCAACGCCGGCACTGCTTTTCACATGCCAAAAACGAATAAAAAACCCGTCGAATGCAAGGATCATTCGACGGGCGGGTAGATATAGCGAGTAGATGTAAAAACTATGCCAGGATAGAGATAGGATCAGTTACCGTTACTGCAGTCTTCGCCTTGTGCGGAAACAGCGCGGCGCGCACTCGCTCCGCTAACGCATTGGCGCCCTTTTTCTGAAGCGCTTCGCAGACCTGCTCGAATGCAGCGGCAACCCTTTCAGGACTATGCAGCGCCAGACCGTGCGCCATCGCAGTCAACGATGCGTCGTCGCCGCATACCCCGCGCATTCTTGTCTGGTAATCGCAGTCATAGGTGTCACGATCAACAACAAGTACTTCCACGTTCGGATCGTCTTTTATCACTTCTGAGACGCCATGATTTTCAATGAATACAACAACCCTGCGCTTTCGCATGTTTTTCCCCCCTGCGCGTTATACATGTTCGCTCAACGTAACGCGGCTGGCATAGGATTACACGAATGAGGAAAGGATTACAGTTTGTTGCAATTCAGCTGATGACAGAGAAAACAATTGCTAAACTGATAAGCCCAGGAACACCTCACGAGAAAGAGATGGTGTGCCGGCTCGTTCTGGACGCACCAAACACCCCACCAGCCCGCCATCATGCATATCGGTTGATATGCCAGCAGAACCATGAAAATTTCCTTTTGAATCAAACGTTCAGGAAATTTCATTGCTGTTTATGCAGTGTTTCATACAGCATTGTATGAACCTATATAAATCAATGGCTTACCACTGCATTTTGGACTACTTGGCTCAGGGATGGCCTGAGTTTTATCAATTTAGTATGTTGAAAGTGAGGCCAAATCCCTTGCGAAATGGTTCTGGTGCCAATTTCCGAAAAGACAAAGGATCGGCGTTGTGATGCTGTTCAAATCATGCTGCCAGCGCAGCCTCCCACACAGCAGGCGCAACCAGGCCCTGGCCTGTCTCACACCGCATAATTAATGCGAATCCAAGCCGCCGTCCATCTCTTCATCGAGAATGAACTCAAAAAATTCATCATCGATTTGCATGTCATCAAGGTCCTGAAACAAGACGCCCATTTCCGGCGGATCGAACGGGATGTTCCATTCCGGTTCAGAAAAATCCGCTGGATCTTCAATGACGTCAGCCTCCACTTCCCCGGTCTGTTCCGGCTGATCGGAAATGATATCGTCCAGCCAGTCAAAGTCTTCGAGACCAAGCTGATATGGCTGCTCCCTTGCCTCTTCGAATAATGCGACGCCTGCCTCGCTCACGCTAGGCGCAGTGTCTTCAGAGAAGGAAAGCTCCGCTTCCAGATCCGCTGCAAACCGGGCCGCTTCACGATCCGCTGCGGCCTGCTTTTCTTTCTCAAGCAACTCTTCCATTCGATGCCATATCCACCGCAACACCTCAACAATGCCTTTGATGTACATCTTTGCAGTGGGATGAGCATCCGTGGCTTGTCTGAATCTCGCCAGCACGTATTCCACTTCATCATCGCGGCGATGACGCCCCAGTTTCTCCAGGCTATTCAAGCCGTGCGGGACATTCGCACTCTGCCTCAACCACGTAGCAAGATGTTTGAGATTCGATGCATCAGTGGCAACCGTCGTCGCCGATCGTTTCTTATGACTACCATCCCGCTGCGCAATCAGCATATATGCCCCGATGATCTGTACATCCTCAGGAGGTATCTGATTCTTCGACCCTGACGTCTTTTGAAAGGACAACGCATGGTTGGCGGTCGCCTTTATATAGCTCCAGGCTCTTTGGTTGATCATATGCTGGGAGTACGCCATCACATTGCCCGAGCCATCGACATTACGAAATGGATGGTTGCCAGCCGCATCCTTATAATTCCGTGCCGCTTGCTCTGCCATATGCTGGTAGTACGCCGATATATCGAGCTTGCCATTGGCTTTGACAAATGGATGATTGCCGGACGCATCCTTATAGTTCCGGGCCGCTTGCTCTGTCATATGCCGGTTATACGCCGCCACATTGCCCGAACCATCGACATTACGGAATGGATGATTGCCGGCCTCATCCTTATAGTTCCGGGCCGCTTGCTCTGTCCTATGTCGGTTATACGCCGCCACATTGCCCGAGCCATCGGCATTACGGAATGGATAATTGCCGGTCGCATCCTTATAGTTCCGGGCCGTTTGCTCATTTATATGCCGGTTATACGCCGTCACATTGCCCGAGCCATCGGCATTACGGAATGGATAATTGCCGGACGCATCCTTATAGTTCCGGGCCGCTTGCTCTGTCATATGCCGGTTATACGCCGCCACATTGCCCGAACCATCGGCATTACGGAACGGATAATTTCCGGCCTCATCCTTATAGTTCCGAGCCGCTTGCTCTGTCATATGCTGTCTATATGCCGCCACATTGCCCGAGCTATCGACATTACGGAATGGATAGTTGCCGGCCGCATTCTTATAGTTCCGGGCCACTTGCTCCTTCACATACTTATAAAAAGCCAGCATATCGACCTCGCCATTGGCTTTGATGAATGGATGGTTGCCGGCATCATCCGTATAGTTCCAGGCCGTTTGCTCATACATATGCCGTTTATATGCCGTCACATTGCCCGAGCCATCGGCATTACGGAATGGATAATTGCCAGCCGCATCCTTATAGTTCCGGGTCGCTTGCTCTGTCATATACCGGTTATACGCCGTCATATTGCCCGAGCCATCGGCATTACGGAATGGATAATTGCCAGTCTCATCCTTAAAGTTCCGAGCCCATTGCTCTGTCATATGCCGCTTATACGCCGCCACATTGCCCGAGCCATCGGCATTACGGAATGGATAATTATCGGCCGCATCCTTATAGTTCCAGGCCAATTGCTCCAGCATATGCCGGTTATACGCCGTCACATTGCCCGAACCATCGGCATTACGGAATGGATAATTGCCGGACGCATCCTTATGGTTCCGGGCCGTTTGCTCATTTATATGCCGCTTATACGCCGTCACATTGCCCGAACCATCGGCATTACGGAATGGATAATTGCCGGCTTCATCCTTAAAGTTCCGGGCTTTTTCCTCTTCGATATACCGATTGTGCGCAACCGTATCTGCTTTGCCCTCTTTCGTCTTGAAACCAGCCACAAGAGCTTGTCTTTCTCTCTTGGTTGAAACCCCATATCTTTCCTGTAGCCGCTCTTTTTGGGCTGCTTTCCTTTTCTCTGCCATACGCGCTTTGGCCTCGGCCAAACGTTGCTTCTTCTCGGCTTTCGGGTCTTGCTCTGCCGCAGCCTCCGCCCTTCGCGGTGCTTGAGCTGGTGCGGCAGCCTGCCTTTCCTCTTGCCCTCCCTCTTGTGAGTGTTCCGGCACCTCTTCGCGCATGGCACCGCCCCGCTCCTCCCGAGCTGCATGCCTGCTGTCACTGCCATCAACGACAGGGATATGCCCTCGCAAGGCATGTTGCGGCCACAGCACCGTGAAGTGCTTGATCTTTTCATCCCATAACAGATAGTTGGATGGTGTTACCCCATACCGGGGCGCCTCCTGCAAGCTGTCGAGCAACACCCATTGCCCGCCATCCCTGCGGAAAGCAACATAGTGCGAGGTGCCGCTCTTGCCTTCATATCGGTCGGCTTGCAGCAACAGCCTGTCTGTCTGCAGGCGATCTAGAACATGGGCTTGCGCCGGGTCCAGCACCGACACGCCCTGCTCATTGACAACGGGGCGATGGGCATAGGAATGCATCGGTATCCCCAGCGCTTGCAAGGTGCCCAGCACGGTTTCCACATGCACGCCTTGCGTCAGCATGTCGGCAGCAATATCTTCCATTGCTACGGGCATGGCTTCCTGTGGCGCTTGGGCATTGACCTCATACCGCGCGAAGTCCAATAGCGAGACCAGCGGTCCGCCTACCATGGCATTGACCGCATGCTGGGCACAGGCATGCCAGCACTGCTGCTCCAGATAGAACTGTCGTTGTCCTGCCGGCGTCACATGCGGGTCATCGATCGTCATGCCGCCGTAATGCACTGCCGATACGGGTGCCGTCAACTGTGTCGGATTGATGATTTGCGGGGGCAGTGGGCGCTGGCTGGCAAGCCTGGCTATGTCTTGTGCTGTTTTAATCGGGGACAGGATGGCATGGAGTTGCTGCTGTTGCCGCATCGCCGGGTGGATCGTGGCGAGGGAGGCGGGTCCTGGCGGCAAGGACGTGGACGCTGCGAGCAGGGCTTGTTGCTGCTGCTGATTCAGCGTTGACCATTCCAGGCCGAAGTGCTGCAGGGCAGTAGCAATGGCTTGGTTGACTTGCGCCTGTTGCCGCAGTGCGTCATGAGAGCGAGGGGAAATGGCAGGGGCTGCTTGCAGGGGGGCGGCAGCGGTGCGCGGGCAGGGGGCACGCGACGCCGGGGGCAATGTCCGTCGCTTGCGTGCGGAAGCAGCGGCACTGCTGCTTGCCGTGTCCGCCTGCGGGAGGGGCTGGGCCTGAGTCGGCGCATTCTGGGCAGGCGCGCTGTCCGGCATCATGTTGTTCCCAGGGGGAACGTCTGTCGAACGCCTCGGATCGGAAGCAGCGGTGGCAGCCAGCGGGGGAACGAATGGCGGACGGCGATGGGGAATCATGATGCATAGCCTGATGGGACACAAACAATGCCTATCAGTGGCAAGAAAGCAGCAAGAGTTCCATCGCCTGTCTCACAACGCACAATTAATGCGAATCCAAGCCGTCGTCCATCTCTTCATCGAGAATGAACTCAAAAAAATCCTCATCGATCTGCATGTCATCCAGGTCCTGAAACAAGACGCCCATTTCCAACGGATCGAACGGGATGTCCCATTCCGGCTCAGAAAAATCCGCTGGATATTCAATGACGTCAGCATCCACTTCCCCGGTCTGAGCCAGATGACCGGAAATAATATCGGCCTGCCGATCAGCGACTTCAGGGCCAGGCTGAGGTGGTTGCCTCCCTGCCGCTTCGAATAATGCAGCGCCTGCCTCGCTCACGTTAGACGGAGTGTCTTCAGAAAAGGAAAGCTCCGCTTCCAGATCCGCTGCAAACCGGGCCGCTTCACGATCCACTACCGCTTGCCTTTCTTTCTCAAGCAGATCTTCCATCCGATGCCATATCCACCGCAACACCTCAACGATGCCTTTAATTTGCCCCTTTACATTTGCAGGAGTTTTAGGGGCTTTTCTGAATCTCGCCAACACGTATTCCACTTCCTCATCGCGGCGATGACGCCCCAGTTTCTCCAGGCTATTCAATCCTTGCGGGACATTCGCACTCTGCCTCAACCACGTGACGAGATGCATGAGATTCCATGCATCAATGGCAACCGATTTCGCCGATCGCTTCTTATGGCTACCATCCAGCTGCGCAATCAGCATATATGCCCCGATGACCTGTACATCCTCAAGAGGTATCTGATTCTTCGCCCCTGACGTCCTCTGGAAGGGCAACGCATGGTTAGCGGCCGCCTTTATATAGCTCCAGGCTTTTTGGTTGACCATATGCTGGTAGTACGCCATCACATTGCCCGAGCCATCGGCATGGCGGAATGGATAATTGCCAGCCTCATCCTTAAAATTTCGGGCCGTTTGCTCTGCAAGATACCGGTTATACGCCAACATATCGACCTCGCCATTGGCTTTGACGAACGGATGGTTGCCGGCCTTATCCTCATAGTTCCGGGCTCGTTGCTTCCTTATATGCCGCTTATACGCCGCCACATTGCCCGAGCCATCAGCATTACGGAATGGATAATTGCCGGCCTCATCCTTAAAATTGCGGGCCGTTTGCTCTGCCGCATGCTGGTAGTACGCCAACATATCGACCTCGCCATTGGCTTTGACGAACGGATGGTTGCCAGCCTCATCCTCATAGTTCCGGGCTTGTTGCTTCCACATATGCCGCTTATACGCCGTCACATTGCCTGAGCCATCAGCATTACGGAATGGATGATTGCCAGCCTCATCCTTAAAATTTCGGGCAGTTCGTTCTGCAATATGCTGCTCATATGCCGTCACATTGCCTGAGCCATCAGCATTACGGAATGGATGATTGCCAGCCTCATCCTTAAAATTTCGGGCAGTTCGTTCTGCAATATGCTGCTCATACGCCGTCATATCGACCCCGCCATCGGCTTTGACGAACGAATGGTTTCCAGCCACATCTTCATAGTTCCGAGCCGATTTCTCATTCATATATCGCTTATACGCCGCCACATTTCCCGAGCCATCGGCATTACGGAATGGATAATTGCCGGCCTCATCCTTAAAATTTCGGGCAGTTTGTTTCTTCATATACCGCTCATACTCCGGCATATCGACCTCGCCATCGGCTTTGACGAACTGACGTTTGCCATTCACCTCCGTATACTTCCGGGCCGATTGCGCCCGTATATGCCGGTTGTACGCTGTCGCATCTGCCTTGCCCTCTTCCGTCTTGAAACCAGTCACAAGAGCCCTTCTTTCCTGCTCGGTTGAAACCCCATGTCTTTCCTGTAGCCGCTCTTTTTTGGCTGCTTTCCTTTTCTCTGCCATACGCGCCTTGGCCTCGGCCAAACGTTGCTTCTTCGCGGCTTTAGGGTCCATGGCCGCCGCCTCCCCCCTTCGCGGTGCTTGGGCTGGTACGGCAGCAGGGCTTTCCGCTCGCCCTCCCTCGTGGGAGTGTTCCGGTATCTCTTCGTGCATGGCCCCGCCCCGCTCCTCCTGAATTGCATGCCTACCGCCGCCGTCAACGGGGACATGCCCTTGCAAGGCATGTTGCGGCCACAGCGCCGTGAAGTGCTTGATCTTTTCATCCCCTAACAGATAGTCGGACGGCGTTACCCCATGCCGGGGCGCCTCCTGCAAGCTGTCGAGCAACACCCATTGCCCGCCATCCCTGCGGAAAGCAACATAGTGTGAGGTGGCGCTCTCGCCTTCATACCGGTCGGCTTGCAGCAGCAATCGATCCGTCTGCAGGCCGTCCAGAAAACGTGCTTGCACCAGGTTCAGCCCCAGCCTGCCCTGCTCATTGACAACGGGGAGATGGGCATGAGAATGCATCGGCATCCCCAGCGCTTGCAGGGTGCCCTGCACGGTTTCCACATGCACGCCCTGCGTCAGCATGTCGGTAGCGATGTCTTCCATTGCTACGGGCATGGCTTCCCGTGGCGCTTGGGCATTGGCCTCATGCCGTGCGAAATCCAATAGCGAGACCAACGGTCCGCCTATCATGGCATTGACCGCATGCTGGGCACAGGCATGCCCGCACTGCTGCTCCAGGTAGAACTGTCGCTGTCCTGCTGGCGTCACATGCGGGCCATCGATCGTCATGCCGCCGTAATGCACTGCCGATACGGGTGCCGTCAACTGTGCCGGATCGATGATTTGCGGGGGCAATGGGGGCGTTGGCTGACAAGCCTGGCTATGTCTTGTGCTGTTTGAATCGAAGACAAGATGGCATGGAGTTGCTGCTGTTGCCGCATCGCCGGGGGGATCGTGTCGAGGGAGGCGGGTCCTGGCGGCAAGGGCGTGGTCGCCGCGAGCAGGGCTTGTTGCTGCGGTGGATTCAGTGATGACCACTCCATGCCGAAGTGCTGCAGGGCAGTTGCAATGGCTTGGTTGACGTGCGCCTGTTGCCGCAGTGCGTCATGGGAGCGAGGGGAAATGGCAGGTGCTGCTTGCACGGGGGCGGCAGCAGTGCGCGGGCGGGTGACACGTGACGCTCGAAGCAGCATGAGCCGTCGCTTGCGTGCGGAAGCAGCGGCACTGCTGCTCGCCGTGTTCGCCTGCGGGAGGGGCTGGACCTGAGTCTGCACATTCTGGGCAGGCGCGCTGTCCGGCATTGTGTTGCTTCCAGAGGGGACGCCGCCTGCCGAACGCCTTGGATCGGAAGCGGAGGTGGTGGGCAGCGGGGGAACGAATGGCGGACGGCGAGGGGGAATCATGATGCACAGCCTGATAGGACACAAACAATGCCTATCAGTGGCAAGAAAGCAGCAAGAGTTCCATCGTACGTGTCAGTAACCTTGCGTTAAGGAGGCTGTTTTCCCCCATCCCGAGATGATCGTACTCTCGACGTAAATCGCCCGGCGAAAGACCTGCCAAGCAGGCCAATCAATGCAGAACCGCCAGTGGGTACGCAAGCAAGTAGCGGGTTCAATGCTGAAAATCCGGCGCATTCCCATCAACACCGAAATTGACCAGTGACGAGATCAGCACGCTCGCGCTCTCCCGCGACCATTCAGACTTCTGTGGATCCTGCGCTGCCAACTCTTGGCCCACCGAGTGCAAAACGGATTCGCCCTTTTCGTCCCTGATTTGACGAACATCGATTCCCAAGCACTCAAGCTCTTGCAATGCTTCAATGATCTCTTCTTGCGAACGTCCGATAAGATCAAAGAGAGCATTCCGCAGTTCTTCCAAATTTTTTCCTTGTGGCTCTTCCAGGTTTTCTCCTTGTAGCGATGCCAGCAATTGGAGAAGTTTTCCTGCAGCCCAAAAGCGGCTATTCATCAGAACCTTCCATTTTCCTTCATCCATGAATAGCCCGCCGTTGGTTTTTGCAAACAGTAAATCTGCTTGCTTTTCCGGATTGTCGGGGAACAGCGATTTCACTACTTCCACATAAGACTTAACTACCTCTGCATGGCCGCTGTACATAGCTGCGAGAAGCGCCGGCTCGCCATCGCCAGCTTTCGCTGCAAGCAGTTCGATATGCTGATCCTCCGGGGTCAGCTTCCTCACTAATTCACCATAAGGTTTGATTACCTCTGCCCGCCCCTTTACCATCGCCACGTAAAGCGCCGGAAAACCTTTATTGCATTTCGCTGCAAGCAGTTCAAAGCGCTGGTCCTTCGGGACCTTCTCCATTAGCGCTCCATAAGGTTCGATTACCTCTGCCCGCCCCCATCCCATCGCTATATAAAGTGCCGGAACGCCATTATTGTTTTTCCCGGCAAGCAGTTCGAGGCGCTTGTCATCGGACACAGTTTCAAAATGATCAGCCAGATCATTCAGGTTGCCGGTAAAACCGTCTCGCATCAAATACCACATGACAGTGGCATCGATTTTATCGATATCCATGCTGGTCAACGCCGTGCGGCCACTGGAACCAATGGGAGCGGCAGTATTCTCCTTTTCACCCCCCTCTACGTTGGCATAAATCATGGACATGCCAACAGGCTCAGGATAATAGTCTTTCATCAAACTGGGAGCAGTGATGTAAGACTCCAGCGTTTGCATTTCAAACGTTTTCACACTGTTTGACTTGCTGCGTGTGCCAGTGGTGGTTTCGTTAGGATCAAAGAATTTCACTACGTAGGATTTCTTGCCATCCTTCTCCTTGATCATCAACCCGAGATTCATCATATGATTGGTCGATGTGACCAGCATCAGCTTGGTAGCCGACAATTTTCCTTCCTTTTCCAATTCCTGAAATTGCCTGGAAAGAAACTGCCCGAATTTTTTATTGGAGATCAAATGGACTTCTGAAGCCCGGTCTCTTAGCGTCCCCTCATTGATTTGCTCAATGTCCTCTTTCACATTGGCCGAAATTGCTTCCAGGCTGCCGAATTTGGCGTAATCAAATTTGATCTTCTCCGAACCACGCTGTTCTTTTTGCTGATAGAGCGCCAAATGCCGGCATGCGATTTTCTGCGTTGTGCTGTGAAATGTCGCGCTGCAGTTGAAATTTTCAGGCTCCCCCCTCTTGGCGGATTGATAAGGAAACTGCTTGAGCGCAGCAATCAATCCCGGGTCCTGGCGCAAATCCTTTTGCCATCTTCCTACATTGATTTTAATTCTGGTCAACTCGCGCAATTCCTCCGGCTTGCTGAGAATCAGGAAGGCACGCAAGACATCGTGCTGACCTGCCGCCAAAGCTTTTTCCCAAGCCCCTTTGAGGTAGATGCCTCTTTTTTTTCTCCTCAACAATCTGCGTGCCTGATCATGATCGCCTCCTTGCAAGGCAAGGTCCAAGTCGCTCCAGTCTTGCTTGTCCTGCTTGTAATGCGTGTAGAGCCGCCATGAACCGAGCAGCGCTTCCATGGCGGGCGAAGAAGCAGCGTGAATGTGTGCCGGGTTGGCTCTCCTCTTATTCAGTAAATAAGAGGCAAATTCCACATCATTCTGCTGCACCGCCACATCCAATATCGCCTTCCCCTCCGCATTGCGCTCGTTGACATCGAATATGCTGCGCACGCGGCCGGCCTGTTCGATGAGCTCTTGACGGATTCCGTTATCAGGAGAAAGTTGGGGCGCCTGTTCCGTCAAGGCCAGGATCGCCTCACGAAAGGCATAATGATCACTACCAAACGCCACATGCAAGGCGTGAACCGCTATTGCGACCCCGTCACGCCCTTGGTGCTTGATGGTTTCCTTGGCCTTGCCAAGGATATTGCCCGGTTCATGAACAGCCTGGGAAGAGGAAGAAGTATGGCGTATTGCTGTTGACGAAAAAGAATGCATGGGAATTCCTTAGGTGATTTTCGTGAATGAATATCCCATGGTCGTGGTGCAAAGGGGATGCGAGGCAAGGGGTGGCGGGTGCCGTGTGGCGGCACAGTGTACAGTTCCAGAAAGAAATAAAACAGCCTGCGCTTGCAGGCTCAGATACGCTTTGCAAGGGCGCAGACTCGAATTTGACCTTCCTGCATTGACCATCAACCACTCTACTCCAGGTTATTCACCGCCATGAGTGGTAATAGCCGTGCATCTGGTTCCATCCAGAATGCAGGAAATTATTTTATTGTTGATGAAGGCTCGGAAATGCAAACTACCGTACCAACTGCTCCAGCTTCCCTTTCACATTCGCCCACTGATGTGCATCTTCCGGGGCGTCCTTCTTGTCATAGATCGGTTCCCATGACGCGGCCAGTTCACGGTTGAGTGCGATGAAATCGCGCTGCTCCGACGGCACATCCGCCTCCGCGAAAATGGCCCCTATCGGACAGGCCGGAACACACAATGCGCAATCGATGCAATCGTCCGGCGAAATCACCACGAAATTCTCGCCTTCCCGAAACGCATCCGCCGGGCATACCTCCACGCAATCGGTATGCTTGCAGCGGATGCAGTTTTCCGTCACCACATAGGTCATGCCTTTTCCTCCTTGCCGTCCCCATGTTCCGGCCCAATGCCAAGCGCAACCAGGAACCTGGACACCATGTTGTAAGCCGCAATTACACCTGCCAATTCCACCAGTAACTGATCGTTCTTCAATGCCGAGCGCGCATCATTGAAGACCGCATCGCTCACCTGTACCTGCACTGTCATCTCACGCGTGAAGGCGATGACCGCGCGCTCCGCGTCATCGAACAATGCCGTGTCGCCTTCGGCAAACTCGTAACGACGCAAGGCATCGAGTTGCGCTTCGGTGCCGCCGGCCTTGATGAACTCCGGGGCATGATGCAGATATTCATACTCGGCGCCATTCAGCAAGGCGACCAGACAGATCGCCAGTTCGCGCAGCCGTGCGGGAAGCTCAAGCCCGCCCCGCACTTCGCCAAGAAAAGCATTCCAGCCTTTGGCGAATGCCGGACTGTGCAACAGCATGCGGTCCAGGTTCAGCAATTCGCCGCCGCGCCTGCGGCGAACTGCATCGACGATCTCCCTGGGTTCAGCCACATCGGCAGGCTGGTAGGGAATACGTGGCATATTGTTTTTCTCCTGTCGATGAATAATGAAATCGCTCATGATCATGCGGGAACGGCATGCGCCATCGTTGCGGCATCGACCGCCTCACCCAGCCGATCGACGATGGTATCGATGACCTCCGCAGTGGAAATGAAAGGCGGCGCAAGCAACACATGATCGCCGATACTGCCGTCTATCGTTCCCCCCATCGGGTAAACCATCAAACCACGCGCAAGCGCTTCGGTCTTGATCCTGGCGTGGATCTTATCTTTCGCATCGAAAGGGATTTTCGTATCGCGGTCAGCCACCAGTTCGATGCCTTGAAACAATCCTCTGCCGCGTAAATTACCCACATGAGGATGCTTGGAGAAGCGCTCGTGCAAGGCCTGCGCCAGTTGTTGACCGCGCTCGCGCACGTTTTTCAGCAGACCATCGCGACGAATGATGCGTTGCACGGCAAGCGCCGCGGAGCAAGCGAGCGGATGGCCCATATAAGTGTGCCCGTGCTGGAATGCGCCTGAGCCTTTAGCGATTGCATCGTAAATGTGCTTCCCCACATAAGTGGCGCCGATCGGCGCATAGCCGCCGCCCAAGCCCTTGGCAACCGCCATCAGATCCGGCGCGACACCTTCCTGCTCACAGGCATGCAGACTGCCTGTGCGTCCCATGCCGCACATGACTTCATCCAGAATCAACAGAATGCCGTAACGATCGCAGATTTCCCGAATGCGCTTGAAGTAACCCGGTGCCGCCGGCACTGCGCCCAGAGTCGCGCCGACCACGGGCTCGGCAACGAAGGCGATGACATTCTCCGCACCGAGTTCGCGCAACTGCGCTTCCAATTGATCCGCTGCACGCCGTCCGTAATCCTCCAGCGACTCGCCCATGTTCCTATAGCGGTATTCATAACAGGGATCGATGTAATGCGTCTCGATCAAGAGCGGCGCGAACTGCTTGCGCCGCCACGCGTTCCCGCCGACCGCAAGCGCGCCCAGCGTGTTGCCGTGGTAACTCTGGCGGCGCGCGATGAAATACCTGCGTTGCAGCTCGCCGCGTTCGACGAAGTACTGCCGCGCCAGCTTCAGCGCCGCCTCCATGGCTTCCGAACCGCCCGATACCAGATAGACATGCGACAAACCCTGCGGCGCATGCGCAATCAGCTCTTCTCCCAATTCCTCGGCAACGTCTGACGTGAAAAACCCAGTATGCGCATAGGCCAGACGGTCCAATTGCTCATGCATGGCCGCAATCACTTCCGGATGCTGGTGCCCGAGGCAGGACACTGCAGCGCCCCCGCTGGCATCGATATAGCGTTTGCCATCAGCACCTAACAGATGTTCACGCTCGCCTCCTGCCGCCACCGGAAAGACATGATGAATTTGCCGATGTAATAGACGTGTCATTTAGCCATCACTCCTTTTTCAGGAACAGCCACCCGCACCACGTTCTCGTCGTGCCGTGGTATCACCTGGATCACCTTGTGCTCTTCCTCTTGATGTACTTCTTCCTGATCGGTCTCGAAGAAGAATTTCTTCTCTCCGAACGCGGGGACCAGATCATCGAGCCAAGTCGCGTTTGGATCGAATTTCGCATAGAAAGGTCTGCGCGCCCAATCGGGATTACGTCCCTGCAGGAACTGCAATGCAAATACTTTTTCGCCGCCAATGGTAACGATGCCATCGATGGCCACCTTGCCCGGAAAGGCGCTCATGGACGGACCGCGCACTGTGCGTGAAAGGCCGGACACCATCTGGTAAGCCGCCTGGAAAACTTCATAAGCCTTTGCCAGCGGCAGTTGGAAATAATGCTTGGGCCCGGTATCGCGCTCAACGAACATGTAGTACGGAATAGCGCCAAGACGAACGCCGGTGGTCCACAATTCAGCCCATCCCTTCGGATCTTCATTGATGTGCTTAATGAGCGGCGCTTGCATGCGCAGCGTCGCGCCAGTCGATACGATACGCTTGACTGCGCGCTGCGCGATCGGCTGACGCAGCTCGACGGGATGGTTGTAATGCCCCATGATCGCCAGGTTCTTACCCGACTGAACGACCTTTTCGAACAACCGCATCAGATCGTCCGCATCCTTGTCGGTCACATAGCGCTGCGGCCAATACGATACCGACTTGGTGCCGATACGGATATTCTGGATATGCGACAGCTCCGGAACCAGCAAGGGTTCGATATATCCGGCCAGACTGCGCGTGCTCATGATTAGCGGGTCACCACCGGTAATGAGCACATCGGTCACCTCGGGATGCTGCTTCAGATAGTTCACCAGCCCGGCCGATTCCTTCGCATCGAATTTCAAGTCGTCCATGCCGACGAATTGAGGCCAGCGGAAACAGAAGGTGCAATAAGCGTGGCAAGTCTGCCCTGCGCTCGGGAAGAACAGCACGGTCTGCTTGTACTTGTGCTGCAGCCCTTGCACCGGCACCCCATTGAGCATGGGAACATTGTGTGTCATCTGCCCCGCCGGATGCGGATTCATCTGCATGCGCAAACGCCACACTTCCTTTTCAAGAGCCTTCTCGTCATTGCCGGACAGAACAAGATCGCGCAAACGCACATAGTCTTCCTCCGCCAGCATATCGGGATGCGGAAAGACAAGCCGATAAATCGGATCGTCAGGCACATTGTCCCAGTCGATCAATTCATTCATCACATACTCGTTGGTGCGAAAAGGCAGCACATGAGAAATCACCTGCACCGCCTCCTGCAATTCTTGAGGAAGACGTTGCCAATGCGGCGCCTGCTCAATTGTCTGACGGGTATAGGGCTTGAACTTGACCGGCAAAATTTCCTTGCTCTCAACCTGCATCATGCTTCCTTTCATATGAACTTGTTATTTACGCTGCTTCGGCATTTAGGGTCCGCTCTTTTGATCCATCGCAATTCGGCCTGCAATTGCTTTTTCTCACGGCGACGCGAACGCTATATTTCTTCCTTCTTTTTGGAGCCGCTTTTGTTGTGAACTCCGCCTGCACAGTTTTGCGTTATTCAACCAGCTTCACAACCGATAAAAATTCGCAACCTTGTGCGTTTGAGGAATGACCCGTGAGAAGAAAAATTCCAAGCATGGAAGCGCTGATTGCTTTCGAAGCCGCAGCGCGTCATGAAAGCTTTACCCGCAGTGCCGACGAACTCGCCTTGACGCAAAGCGCGGTAGGAAGGCAGATCGCCTGTCTGGAGGATTTTTTGGGAGTGCCTTTGTTCAACCGCGTCAAGAAGCGGCTGAGTCTGTCCGATGTCGGGCGTGTATATGCCAAGCAGATACGCGAACATCTGGAGAAGATCGAAAGAGACACGCTGGCAACAATGGCGCGCCGTGGAGCCGGAGGAATACTGGAACTGGCCGTCATACCGACCTTTGCCACACGCTGGCTCATCCCGCGACTGCCACAGTTTTATGCCAGTCATAACGACATCACGCTCAACCTCACTACCCGTGCCGAGCCTTTCCTGTTTGCCGACACGCTCTTCGATGCCGCCATCCATTTCGGCAACCCGGTATGGCCCGGCGCGATTGCGCGTCATCTCTTCGGTGAGGAAATGACGCCCGTATGCAGTCCGCGTTTACTGAATGGCCGATCCGCGTTAGCGCCAGAGGAGCTGACCGGCTTCAACCTGCTGCATCAATCGGCACGCGCCGAAGCATGGCGTCACTGGTTTGCTCAGGCAGGCATTCACGATGCGGACTGCATGGGCGGGCAACGATATGAACTCTTTTCCATGCTGGTCGAAGCCGCGCGTGCCGGTTTAGGCATAGCGTTGGTGCCGCGTTTTTTTGTACTCAATGAATTACGCAATGGAGAACTCGTGATTCCCTGCGAGATTTCGTTGCAAAGCGAAAGCGGCTATTACCTGGTGTATCCGGAATCGAAGCAAAGCTCGCCCTTGCTGAAGATATTCGAGGAGTGGCTGCTTGGCATGGCAAAACATTATCGCGAGAGCAGTACACATCCTGCGAACCAAGCGCTGTGATGAATTCAGAAATGGGATCGATGACAAAAGGCCATCGGTCATATCGGAAAGAAAAATCACAATGACAACCGGGAGAAATTTGTCGCATCCACCCTGCAACATTGCGCATGGGAACTGGCATAATCATCGCCTCCGAACCACCTCAGCGATGCCCTTCTCCCGATGCAAAAACAGAATTGTCTTCTCGACCGCGATGCGCTTGTTTTCTGGGCAGGCCTCACCGGCATGCTCGCTTTTGCACTTTGCCTTGTGCTTGCCTGCACGATGCTTCTTGTGCACGGCAATGTGATTCTGCTGTTCTCCTGGCTGCTTGCAGGCACTGCCGCCTTTTTCTTCACGCGCTTCAACCTGCGCTGGCTTGATGTCTTCGAGCGCATGCGCACCATGGAAGGCGTGCGGGCTAGACGCCGTTATCGTGAAGATCGGGTGACTGAAGTGGAAGAGGTCCTTTTCCACGAGGTTTAGTACTACTGCGTCAAAAACGTATGCGGGATTCCTTCCCCCTGCAAGGGGGAAGGAACCCCGCAATGATTAAGTGACAGGCACTGTCAGCGTTGCTTCATCCGCCAACTTAAATACACGCACTACCTCCAATAAATTTTCAGACTGTTGTTGCATGCTTTGCGATGCCACAGCAGATTCTTCCACCAAGGTTGCATTCTGCTGACTTGCAGCATCCATTTGCATAATCGCTTGATTGATCTGTTCAATGCCGGACATCTGTTCGCTGCAGGCAGTCGTGATTTCGCTGATGATATTGGTAACACGCTTTACACTTGCCACCACTTCATTCATGGTGGCGCCGGCTTGATCGACCAATTTAGCGCCAGCATCAACTTTTTCGACTGACTCGCCAATCAGCGTCTTTATTTCCTTGGCTGCTGCCGCAGAGCGCTGCGCCAGATTGCGCACTTCTGCCGCCACTACAGCAAAACCTCGCCCTTGCTCCCCTGCGCGTGCCGCTTCCACCGCCGCATTCAAGGCCAGAATATTGGTCTGGAAGGCAATGCCGTCAATGACGCCTATGATATCGGCTATTTTTCTCGACGATGCATTGATTTCCCCCATCGTGTCCACGACTTGTGCCACGACCGTTCCTCCTTTGAGGGCAACTTCTGATGCGGATTGCGCAAGCTGATTTGCTTGGTGAGCATTATCGGTGGTTTGTTTGACAGTACC